>Ga0256406_1001502_pt1 | contig 37222 bp, 33 predicted proteins | sample RumenRJG_03DNA_FD_185986 | JGI IMG/M metagenome (GOLD analysis project Ga0256406, IMG submission 185986) | Bovine rumen microbial communities from Lethbridge, Alberta, Canada - RJG_03 | ecosystem: Host-associated > Mammals > Digestive system > Stomach > Rumen | place: Canada: Alberta | collected...
CGTGCAAGGGCGACGGACAGATCAAGATCGAAATGAACTTCCTGCCCGACGTCTACGTGCCCTGCGAGGTCTGCCACGGCAAGCGCTACAACAGAGAGACGCTCGAGGTCACCTACCACGGCAAGTCAATCTCGGACGTGCTGGACATGACGGTGAACGAGGCCCTGGCCTTCTTCACCAACATCCCGCGCATTAAGAACAAGCTGCAGACCCTGCACGATGTTGGCCTGGGTTACATCCACCTGGGTCAGAGTGCTACCACGCTCTCCGGTGGGGAGGCTCAGCGGGTGAAGCTGGCCAAGGAGCTCCACCGCCAGCAGACGGGCAAGACCTTCTACATCCTCGACGAGCCCACGACCGGCCTACACTTCGAGGACGTCCGCCAGCTCATCGACGTGCTCGAGCGCCTGGTGGACGCCGGCAACACCGTCCTTGTCATCGAGCACAACCTCGACGTGATCAAGATGGCCGACCGCGTGCTCGATCTTGGTCCCGAGGGCGGAGACGGCGGCGGCACGGTGGTGGCGTACGGCACGCCCGAGGAGGTTGCCAAGGTCCCCGAGAGCTACACCGGTCGCTACCTTGCCCGCATTCTCGAGCGCGACCGGGCACGGCTTGCCGCTGAGGAGGTCTAAGACATGGCGAAGCGCGAGAAGTTCCAGAAGACCAACGCCATGCGCGAGCTTGAGCGCGCGGGCGTCTCCTTCACGTACCACGAGCTCGAGGAGGACGACCTCACGCGAGGCCTGGGCCTGCGCATGGCGCTCGAGGCGGGCGTCGATCCGGCGTCATCGTTCAAGACGCTGGTCACGGTGGCTCCTTCCGGCACCTACGTGGTGTGCTGCATTCCCGTGGGTGAGGAGCTCGACTTCAAGAAGGCCGCGGCAGCCGCAGGCGAGAAGAGCCTTTCGATGCTTCCCACCAAAGAGCTCGAAGGCCTCACGGGCTACGTGCGCGGGGGCTGCTCGCCTGTGGGCATGAAGAAGCGTTTTCCCACGCTCATCGACGAGACGGCCCAGCTCTTTGACATCATTGGCATCTCGGGCGGCAGGCGGGGACTCTCCCTGCGCTTGGCCCCCGATGACCTTGCGTCGTTTACCGGCGCCGCATTCGCCGACATCTGCCGTTCTTAGGCGCCCGCAAACCAAAAAATTATTGCTCTCGTGTCGCAGCGGCGCGCCAATTGTGCCGCTGCGACCCCATTCTCGCGCGCTCGTCCTCTGCGAAGTCTGAAAAAGAAACAAGGCTCAATATAATTGCCCCAGTAGAAAATCACGTTATTCAATTGCACGTGACTATCCGGGGGGATGATCTACTTGGCCAAGCTCAACAGGACGCACGCCATCATCATTGCGGCAGTCGCCGCCGTCTGCGTCGTCGTTGCCGTGGTGGTGGTCGGCAACGCGCAGACCGGCGGGAACACGGATTCCCCGAGCGAGAGCGCACCCGAGCAGCACGAGATGGGCCTCCAGGACTACCTCGACCTGGGTAACCAGCGCCTGGCCGACCTCGACTTCGAGGGGGCGGTCCTGGCCTTCAGGAACGCCATCCAGATCGACCCCAACTCCCAGGATGCGATTACCGGCCTGACCACCGCATACTACCAGTGGGCCGGTTCCGAGACGAGGAGCGGCAACTACTCGCACGCGCTCGAGATTCTCTCCGACGCGAGCGCAGACCTGCCCGACGACCCGCAGTTCACGCAGCTTGCCGAGGCGGTGTCCCTCTCGTCCACGCTTCATGGCTCGACCGACCAGTACGCCGCCGGGTTCTCGGACGACTACGTGAACGGCCTCAACAACATGGCCTATGACTCAGAAGACCTTCCCACGGTGAGCATCTACAACGCCCTCGCGCAGACGTCCGACCAGTCTGGCAATGCGTATAGCACCGACCTCTTTGACCTGTGCAACAGCAACGGCGGCAAGTACGTGCTCGAGCCGTTTGGCCTTGGCATCTACAGGTGGCACTATGCCGAATCGGAGTTTAGCTTCTATGGCATCTACCTTGGGAGCTATGACGAGAACGGGCAGAGGTCAGACGAGAACGCCACCTGGATCACCTGCTTCTCTGTCGATGGCGCAGAGCTGACGGAGGTCATCTGTGTCGATTACGTCCCCTTCGCGAACGACAAGCCAAACGGCCCCTTCCACACCGTTGCGCTGGATCATGCCCTCTACATGAGCGAAGTGGCCGGTGGCGTCACCTGCATCCTTACCGGCAACGTCGTGGACGGCCTGTACGACGGGACCATCGACGAGTGGAACCAGGCAGGCGGCAACGGCGTCACCCAGACGTTCGTCTTCGACCACGGCACTGGCGTCTCTGGAACCGGCACGTTCCACTACGATACCGACCAGACGTATGACCGCACGGCGGACATCCAGCAGTACGTTAATACCGGTATGTACGGATTTGATGACGCTGTCTACGACTACTGATGACCCCCCGCGAGTCTTCTCGCACGCAAATCTGGTCCAACCGGGCCTCCGGATACGCCAAGAAGAGCTTCTGGGAGATGGTTTGAGTGGGCAAGCTCAACAGGACGCACGCCAGCTACATCCTGGAGGACTACGGCTTTGGCATCTATTCCTGGGACGAGGACGGCAGCACGCTGCCCCTGGACCAGTCTTACGGAACCACGCAGACCATCGACAGCGCAGGGAATCTAACCACGGAAAGGCTGAAGTATGGCCTGTACGGGCTGTCCTGGTTCGACCACTACGACTCGGCCAGCGGTCACGATGGCGGCAACATCGTCGAGCTTCTCGACAGCATCTCGTTTGCCGCGCCCGGAACGGTCGATAACACAACCTACGTCCAAATTGGCTAGCGAGAGCTCGTAGAGCGTATCCCAGCCTGATGTCGTGCGTGCGGAGAAGCATATGGGCAAAAAGCTGATCATCACGGTAACGGTGCCGCAGGTACGAGTGCGTGAGGAGCTGGAGGTGCCGGCCGATCTTGGTGCCAGCGAGTTCATCCAGGCGCTCTACAGCATGTATCACCTGCCCTACAAGGCCGAGCAGCGCGACGCCTACTACCTCTGCTCGAAGCACCCGCGGCAGCTGCTCAGGGGAAGCCGCACGCTGGGCGAGCTGGGGCTCTATGACGGGGCCGAGATAAGCGTCCCAGACCGGCCGGCCCTTCTGGGAACGGCGGTCCCCGATACCCCGGTGGCCCGGTTCAATCAGAAGGTTACGGCACCTGACAGCTTCCGCATTGGTGCGGATGACAAGGACCTTGTGGTTGTCGACGAGGCGGCAGAAGTCTCCTTCCGTAAGACCGGCGACCAGTACGCCATGCGCGTCGAGAGGGGCACGGCCGCGCTCAACGGAACCTGCGTGACCGATGCGACCATCGACCAGGGGGAGAACTTCCTGCAGATAGGCCGGTACGCGTTCTGCCTCGACCGCGGGAGCCTGTACAGCTGCTCTGACCAACGTCCCCTTGTCAAGGGCGGCGTGGCGAGCCTTGAAGGGGCCTCGGGTGCCTATCGGTACCCGGAGTTCACCCGGAGCCCGCGCATCAGGGAGACGCTCAACGACGAGCCAATCAAGGTGCTCGACCCAGACCGCGAGGAGAGCAAGCCCGAGAACAACCTCATCCAGCAGCTGCTCCCCGTCCTCATCTTTGCGGGCATTGCCATGGTGAGCGCCTCAACGGGCATGATGGCCATGATGGTCGCGTCCCTGGGGATTGGCGCCGCGACCGGGGTCCTCAACTACCTGCACCAAAAGAAGAAGTACGCGGATGCCATCGCCTCGCGCGAGAGGGTGTACCAGGACTACATCGCAAAGAAGCGGGAGGAAGTCGAGAGGGCAAGGAAAGAGGAGGTCGAGATTCTCGACCGCCAGTTCCCAAAGCCAGAGCGCGAGATGGCTGACATCCTCGCCTTCAACGAGGGCCTCTTCGATCGACTTAGTGACGACGAGGACTTCCTGGTTGTTCGCCTTGGCGCGGGAAAGCGCAGGGCGGTGCGGCCAATCGAGGTACGCGAACAGGAGCAGCTGCAGACGGGCGACGCTCTCATGCAGCTGCCCAAGCAGCTTGCGGACTCGTATGCGCTGGTCAACGATGCGCCAATAACCATCGACCTCAAGCAGAGCAGCGCGGTTGGTGTAAGCGGACAAGAAAACGCCCTATACCAGATGTTCAAGCTCATGGTCCTGGACCTGGCCTACCACCAGTACTTCGAGGATGTGAGCTTCTTCTGCAGCATCCCGGAGTCGCAGAAGCGCAAGTTCTCCTGGCTGCGCTTCCTTCCCTACCTGAGAAACGAGGAAGAGCAGCGCAGGAACCTGGCAGATGACGAGGAGAGCCGTCAGGCCCTGTACGACGACCTGTACCTCCTGCTGGATGGCCGCAAGGAGGATGGGGACGAGCCGTGGGTGGTCTGCTTCCTGTACCAGGACCACACGGTGGCCAACCGACCCGTGTACGACCTCATGAAGGACGCTGCCGAGAAGCACGTGGCCCTCATCTTCTTCGAGGAGCACGGCGCGCTGCTGCCGGAGTTCTGCGAGCAGCTGGTCAAGCTTGGCCCCAATCAGGAGGGCGAGCTCATCGACAACTACAACCAGCGAGCCCGGGAGGCCTTCCGCTACACCACCCTAACGGACGAGCAGATGACGTCCGTCTGTCGAAAGCTCGCTCCCGTATACATCAGGGAGAACAGGGAAGAGGACGGCCTTCCGGACAGGATCAGCATGTTTGAGATGCTGGGCATCACGCGTCCGGAAGAGCTTGACCTACCCGGCTCCTGGCAAAGCTCCGACACCGCGCAGTCCCTTGCCGCGCAGATCGGCGTCATGGAGGGCGGCCTGCCGGTTGCGCTTGACCTGCACGAGAAGGCAGACGGCCCGCACGGACTTGTTGCGGGAACAACCGGATCGGGCAAGAGCGAGCTGTTGCAAACCTACATCCTGTCGATGGCCCTGCGCTACTCGCCCTACGAAGTGGGATTCTTCCTCATCGACTTCAAGGGCGGCGGTATGGCCAACCAGTTCGAGAGGCTCCCGCACCTGCTGGGCACCATCACCAACATCGACGGCAACGAGATTCAGCGCTCGCACCTGTCGCTCCAGGCGGAGGTGAAGCGGCGCCAGGAGCAGTTTGCGCAGTACGGCGTCAACAAGATCGATGACTACATCTCCCTGTATCGGCGCGGTCAGGCAGACGTGGCGCTGCCCCACCTGATTATCATCGTCGACGAGTTCGCCGAGCTGCGCATGAACCAGCCGGAGTTCATGAAGGAGCTCATCTCCATCGCCCGCGTGGGACGAAGCCTGGGCATACACCTGATCCTCGCCACGCAGCAGCCCGGTGGAATCGTCGACGACCAGATCTGGGCAAACAGCAACTTCCACCTCTGCCTGCGCGTGCGGGACGCCAGCGCAAGCACCCAGGTCCTCAAGTCTCCCGTGGCGGCAACGATTCGCCAGCCCGGTCGTGCCTATCTGCAGGTGAGCAGCACCGATACCTTCCTTCTCTTCCAGTCCGCGTTCAGCGGCGCCCCGGCCGAGAAGGAGTCGGGGAGGAGCTTCGAGATCGACCGGGTGAACCTTACGGGCAGGCGCAGGCCCGCCTTCATCCAGAAGAAGCGGAAGACGAAGGCCGCGCGCACGGAGCTTGCCGTGCTCGTGGACTTCATCGCACGGACCTTCGAGGAGCAGGGCATGACGCGCGTCCCGCCCATCTCCTGCCCCTCTCTCGCCGAGACCATTCCCATGCCGGAGCAAGGTCGTGCGGATGCCTACGGCGGCCTTGTCGCCGAGGTCGGCGTGTACGACAACCCGTCTGCCCAGGAGCAAGGTGTTATGGGACTCAACGTCACCGAGGCCAACACGCTCATCGTCGGCGCCCCGCAGTCGGGAAAGACAAACCTCCTGCAGACCGTGATCTGCTCGCTTGCCATGAAGTACAGCGCAGACCAGGTGAACTTCTACCTCATCGACTTTGGCTCGTTGGTCCTCAAGAACTACGAGGGGCTCGACCACGTTGGCGGCGTCGTGCTGCCCGACGAGGACGAGAAGGTCAAGAACCTCTTCCGCATGCTCAACCAGGAGGTGGCGGAGAGGAAGCGGCGCTTTGCAGGCGAAGGGGTCAGCTCGTTTGCCTCGCGGCTGGAGGCGGGCCTTGGCGGCGTGCCACAGATCGTCGTGGTGATCGACAACTTCACCGCGTTCCGCGAGACGTACCTCATGGAGAACGACATCCTCCTCCCGCTCTTGCGCGACGGCCTCAGCGTTGGCATCAGCTTTGCCATCGCAAGCTCGCAGACCTCGGGCATTGGCTATCGCTACCTGAGCTTCATTGGCGAGAGGGTCGCCTTCCGCTGCAACGACACCAGCGACCTCAACATGCTCTTTGGCTCGTTCAGAGGCATGCCGCAGCAGATTCCGGGGCGTGCCTACATATCAAAGGACAACGGGATTCTCGAGACGCAGGTCTACCTGTCCAGCGAAGGCGAGAGGGAGATTGACCGGACGGAGTCCATCCAACAGTTTGTCAGCAGGATGTGCGCCCTTGGGGACGGCGTCCGTGCGCCGGGAATCCCGGAGGTCCCGGAGGTGGTCACGCAGGCATACGTCTACGATCACTTTGGGATTGAGAACAATGCGGAGCACTTCGTGCTTGGCATGGACTACGACACGGTGGCCCCGGTGCTCTTGCCGTTCGATGGCCCTGGGCTGTTGGGCATGGCCGGCGACAATGCCGATGACATGATTACGTTTGCCGATTATTTAATCGACGCAGCACTCCATAACAGCGTCTCCGTGTATCTTCTGGACAACAAACAGCATTCCTTTGGGGGCTATCGCAGTCGGGTTTCCTATAGCGATGCGGTGGATAGCCTTGATGCAATGCTGCAGGAGGCCGGGAACAGGATGGGGCAGCAGCCCGTTCTCGTGTTGCTTGCGGGGAAGGGGGCTGCCGACTACATAAGCGATGCGCCAGATACCTACCGGCGGTTTAGCGAGATGCTCAAGGCCAGCAACGGCTTGGTGGTCTTCGTTGACCTGGAGAACGTCTCGATTGGCTATGGCGCCTCCAAGGTGCTGAAGGACCTCAAGGAGAAGCGCAGCTTCCTCTTCTTTGGCGACCTCAGCAGGATGCGATTGATAGACATTCCGCTTTCCACCCAGAGGCAGTTTGGGCGAAAACTGGGAGACAGCGAGGCGTACTACATCACGGAGAACGGCGTGATGAAGATAAAGGCAGTCACAGAAGGGGGAGTTACGAATGAGCCAGAACATCGTTGACTATGAGGCGCTGGAGCAGGCGGCAACGCAATACCAGAACGCTGCGAGCGAGATTTCTGATCTCGTGAAGAGCCTGACGGATTTGAATAACTCGATTCGCGACAACCGCTCGTGGCAGAACAAGACGTCCGAGGCGTTCTTCCAGAAGTTCGACGACGAGTACGTCCCCGCTTTCGCCAAGGCTGCCGAAGACCTCGACGAGGTCGCCAAGTACATCAGGCAGTACTCCCAGAACAGGCAGGACGAAGATTCGGCAGGTGCGGCGGCGCTCTAACCTTCATTGCGCGTGTCGGTTGCCTGCACCTGTTGTCTGATGATTGGTTCTAACACCATGGGGACGGAATATTTCGATAACGCTATAACTGGCTGCCAACAGCAGATCCAAACTGCGTATGGGCAGATTCAGCAGCTAGAAAGCCAGAAAGAGGAATATGCTGCCCTCAAAACCAAAGTGACAACGTTCCGGGGAGACTTCCAGCTTTTCAAAACGAGGGCTGCTAGCCCGCTGGGACGCATAACCAGTCGTTCTGGAAGAGGCGCCGGCGGAGGCATCTCTGTTACACCGCACTTGGCATCGATCTTCGACAAGATTGAATCAGCGATATCCGGGAGTCCTTACGCACAGGCAGACTCTAGCCTTTCTGATGTTATTTCAGAGCTTATGCAGAAGATCATTCAGATTGAGCAGCAGATAGAACAACTGCGCCAACAGATTTCGAATCTGAACGGTCAAGTCGCGAGCCTTTCTCAGCAGAAGGCAAACTACATCGCCGAGCAGCAAAGGCTTGCAGAACAGGAAAGGCAACGCCAGATTCAGGCCGCCCAAGAGGCTGAGAGACAGCGTCAGGCTGCAGCACGGCAGGCAGCATCCCAACGACAGCAAGCAGCCATACAACAACCGGTGCAGAAGCCTTCGCCAGCTCCCAACAAGAAGGCCGCCGCCAAGGATAAGCAAAAAAAGAAAAAGGGCCCAAAGAAAAAGAAGTGAGTATGCGGTATGGCAACGGTCAAGATTAAGTCCAAGGCAACGAAGGACGTCGACTATACGTTCTTGCATGAACGTGGTGACGTCATCGTGAACGATGACTATTACAACGAGATGGACTCGCTGATCCTTGCGGACGTCGATGATCTCGCTCACAAGTTCGAGGAATACAGAGTCTGCCTGGAAACGATTCTTGACTCCGGTATCGTCGAGGGAAAGACGCATGATGCTCTGCGGGCCTTCTATGACTGCGTTGTAAAGTACCGCAACAATCTCTGCAATGATGACTCTTACGGCCAGATGCTTGATGTTGAGTTGCAGAAGTTCCTCTCGGACGTTGATAACGACGACAAGGCCATGTACTGAGGACGCAACATGAGTAAAACCGTAGTTGACATTCAGGTTATAGAGAAGCAGGTAAAAGAGCTTGCCGAGATTCAGGCTGACCTTCTCTCCCGAAAGGACAAGTATTGTCGGGATGGCATCTGCGTGGGAGAAGTTCGGGACGAGCTGCAGCAGAGCATGGTCAACCTTCGCAACATGCGGTTCCGCATGGCAGATCTCGTGGGTGCGACGGGTGCCTTTCTACAGGAATTTGTCGAGAGGTCCAAGGCGTCGGATGCGGCTACCTCCACAGCTTTGGGGGCGGGCGAATCGGTAACGGTGTCCGGCTCGGGTGGTGTTGGTTATCAGAGGGCCGGCGAATCGAGGAGGATAGGCCTTGGGGAGAAGCGCTACCTGAAGGACCGCCAGGCTTTTCATGAGCAGCAAATCAAGCGGGCAAAGTACATGGAAAAGTATAGATAAGAGAGAAGATCATGATCAGAGACTTCTCGAGACAAAACCTCAGGGATTTATCCGATATCGCCATCGATTGCTCGAACGAGCAAAGTGACCTTGGCGATCTCATCGACGACATGCTTTTGTGGCTTGGGCGAGCGACGGGGTTCTTGAGCTCGAGCACCTGTGGCACAAAGCTAACGGCCTACCAAAAGCAGGTAATTGACTCCCTAGACATGGGGTCAAACGAGGTCTATGAGATTTTCAATAAGATATGGGAAGACGATGGACACTCGGGTGCGAGCATAGCTCGCATTGGGGATGCGGTCGAGAGATATGCGCGGGGTCTTCAAGCTCTTACGGACGAAATTGAGCTGGGAAACACACCCTCGTTCACTGCGAACGGGATTAACCAAAACGCTGCGCTTAACAATAACATCAGCGCGATTACCGAACAACGCACCAACTTGCAAGAGCAATATAAAGACAGTGTGAAGGACCTTGCCCTGAGAAGCCTCAAAGACGCAGGAAAGGATGCTCCGGGAGCAATTCTCGGCGTCGTGGGGTCGGCATTTGCTCTTTTGTTGGCCCCCACGCCCTCATCAAAGGCAGCATGCATCTATAAATTTATAAACTCAATGGCAAAGGTTTCGTCGACTGCGACCTCGTTTTTCCTTGCGGCGCGCGCCGTTCTCCCCTGGACCAAGAATAAGGCTGGGTCTTTGCGGGGAGCTAGGGAGATTAGTGAAGTTGACAGTTTTACCGGCGCGTTTGAATCCAGGGCTGCTTCAGCAAAAACAGAGGAGGAGAAGAAGTTCTGGAAGACAATGGAGACAGGCTCACTTGCCTTTGAATTCTTCAGTGACGTTTACGACATAAAGACCTGGTTTGGCTCCCCAGATGCCGCAGACGTTGCCAAAAAGACGGCGAGAATAAAAAAGCTGACCGAAGCGAAGGAAACGTATGACTTCTGGGTGCCTTTCATTACGATTGGCAGCGAATTGCCCTCAATAGAGAAGGATCCTTCAGAGGCAGTTGAAACCGTCAAGTGGGCGTTGAAGAAAACGCCGATGGGAAAGGTGTATTACGAGGGCAAAAAATTGTATGATAACTATAATAAATACAATTTTACCGATATTTTTTCTGCAACAGTGGATTTCTGCGTCGACGCTTCAAAAGAGTGGATTGATCGAAAAAGGCCACTTGCTCTCATCTGCTGATGACAGAGTGCCCTCCATCAAGGACGCCGGCTTATAGCCGTGGCGCCAGTAGCCAACGTTGTTGCGCCCAAGGGCTCGACGAATACCAACCCCCTACGTAGAAGATGGAACAGGTCATGTGGGAACAACTGGCGTCAGCCGAAAAGATGCTGGACGAAGGCAACTACGAGGAGGCTCGCGAGCAGCTATTCCAACTGTACGGCGAGGAGTGGGACGGGTCTGCCAGGGTTCTCTACGACCTGGGCAACACGTTCCTTCTCGGCGGCGAGCCGGTGATTGCCCTTCGTTGCTATCAGGATGCCATCCACGGCGGATACGAGAACCCGTCTGTATGCACGGCGGTTGCGCTCGCGGCCAATTCGCTGGGAATCGAGAAGCTCGTCCAGAAGAGCATGGAGCGCGCGCTGCAGTTGGCGGAGGGCACCTCCGACTACCCGCATGTGGTCACGCTGCTCGGACTGCTCTATCAGAATCAGGGCAGCCAGTTCCAGATGATCCGCCTCGCAGACCAGGCGATGACCAGCAGCCCGGACGCATATGCCGGATACCACCTGAAGTACGAGCTCCTTCTGGCCCAGGAGAAGTACGAGGACGCCGCTTCCTTCCTGCGGTCATGTGAGGAGAAGTTTGGGGAGCAGGAGGCGTTTCTCCTCGACAACATCGAGTGCCTGCGCTATGCAGGCAGCTTTGACGAGGCGCGCCAGCTGCTGGACTCGCCACGCTACCTGGAGCACGTCTCCGAGGAGAGCAGGCTGCGCCAGAAGCTGGTCCTTGCGACAGACCTGCGAGATGGGGCAGAGGCGGCGAGGGTCGCGGACGAGCTCTATGGCACAAGCAAAGACGGGCTGGCGGGCATATACAAGCTGATGCAGGCGGCGATCGCTGGTGATGCCCAGCAGAAGGAGGCACTGGGGCAGGAGCTCAAGGCGGGGGACGACCCCAACGTTGCCGCCCTTGCCGACCTGCTGCTGTTCCTGGACGACTATTCCGGAACCGTGAGGGAGTTCCTGAAGCTGAACGCCATGCAGGCGGCGGCCACGGTAAACGGCGCCGGGAAAGAGAACGAAGACAATTTCTACTCGCGCTGTCTGTCAAGACGAGAGGGCGACCAGTCTGCCGTGGTCAGCGACGAGGAACCCACGCCAATCTCGGACCCGCAGGTCTTTGCGGTACTGGAAGGGGAGGACGGGCCAGAGGCCACAACCATAGCTGCAGGCGTCCTCGACGAGATGTATCCCGAGATCCCGGAAGACTCAGGAGAGACGCCAGAGTATCTCCACCGGGCATGCGCAGCCATCAATCAGCGGGTCTGCCAGCACAATGACGAGAGCTTCTCGGGAAGCCGTGCATCCCTCGCCATGCTCCTCGTGCAGGACTACCGCGCATGGGCCTGCAATGTGGGACACAGCGTGGTCGTGCGGGTTCGCGACCGCAAGGCCGAAGTCCTCTCCGTGGACGATTCCACCGACTCGCTTGGCTCGAGCATGAGGACCCAGCTCACGCAGTACCTGGGAATGCGGGACGAGGAGATGGTACTGGAGCCGCACGTCAGGGAGATTGATTTTGCGGCGGGGGACTGCTTCCTGGTGGCGTCGTCGTCGCTCTACCACGCGCTGCCTGCAGAGCGCGTCGTGGCCGCATGCTCGGGCGACGGCACGGAAGAGGAGAAGCTGCGCGCCCTGATTGACGAGGCGACCAAGGAGCATCCGTCAGAGGACATGACGGGCATCGTAATTGGGATAGCCCAATGAAGTACCGGAAAGACACCGTCGTTTTTTCCAGCTGGAAACTGGCCCGGATGATTGGCAGAACGGCGTCCTCTGCCGTCTACGAAGCACAAGACGGCACAGGTGGTCGCTGCGCCATCAAGGTCATTCACGCCAGGGGAAGGGAGCTCCACGCCACCCTCTCCGAGTCCATCCTCCAGAGCTCCTTCACGGGTGAGATGCCGGTACAGGAGTCGAACACCATCTGGGATGGGGACTGGTTCGACCTGCAGCTGCGGCTTCCGGTAATGGAGAGTCTCCGGCAACGCCTGCTCAGTCAAAGTGCCCTCGCGACACCAGATGCCGCTTCCCTGGGGCTGGGCATCCTCGACGCCCTCGACGGGTCGGAATACGTCCACGGGAACCTGACTCCCAACAACGTGTTCCTGGCGGACGGCAACGTGCTGGTCAGCGACTTCAACGTGGCTGCTGCCCTGGAGACCATAGACGTTGACTATGCGGCCCCCGAGGTCATCCTCCAGGGCGAGACGGACGAGCCTGCGGACCTGTACTCGCTGGGACTCGTCTTGTATCGCTGCCTCTGCGGCCGCCTTCCGTTCCTGGACGATGGACCTGCCACGGCGGACGGCAAGAAGGCAGCCCTGGAGAGAAGGCTGCGCGGGGAAGCATTTCCCATGCCGGATTCCCTGGCGGAGAAGGACCGGGAGGCAATCCGGCGGCTCTGCTCTCTCCACCCGGAGGAGCGCCCCACGCGCGACGAGGCGCGTGCCATGCTCGCGGGCGGGGACAGCGGTGCCGCCGAGGCTATCGAGTCGGAGGACCCCTTCGACGACTTTGGCTTTGACGAGCAGGAGGATCTCCCCCCGGCTGTAGACGGGACCTTCCCGATCAAGGACGTAGACCTGGCCTCGGTGCGCGGGGCATCTGGCGCGCCCCAACCGGCGCCAGGTGTGACCGTGGCTCCAATCGCCCCGGAAACTCCGGAGCCCGCCCAGGAGCCTCCGGAGACCGCCCCGGAACCCGCCCAGGAACTTTCGGAACCCGCCCAGGGGCCCCTTGTCCAGGTGTTCGACCGCCAGGAGGAGCACGGGACGCTGCTCTTTGGCGAGGAGCCCGAGGCAGAGACCGGGGAGTCCCTCTCGGCCGGCCTTGACGACCACCTGCTTCCCCCAACGGTGCTGCACCACGACTGGTTTGCCGCGTGGAAGCAGGACCACTTCAAGAAGCAGGGGGATGGGGACCAGCGTACCGTCATCGACGCGGAGGCCGACGAGGGAACCGTCGTGGACCCGGTGCAACAGGAGAGTCAGGCCATGCTCGTCTCGCTCCAAGACATCCGAGAGCCGCATTCCTTCTCGCTCAAGGTGACGGAGAAGGGCGCGTCCATCGGTCGCCGCGACTGCAGTCTGAACATCGACTACAACCCAACGGTCTCCAGGCACCACTGCGACCTCGTTGTCGAGGGAGACAGTCTGTACGTGGTCAACCGGAGCTCGACCAACCCGACGATGATCAACGACGTGGTCTGCGGGGATCGCGCCCGCCTGCGGACGGGGGAAGTGCTGCGTCTTGGCAAGGTGCGTTTGAAGGTGACCATCGATGAAAACGGCAAGCATCAGTGAGATTGGCCTCGTGCGTGACGTCAACCAGGACACAACGTTCCTAAGGCACGACGAAAAGGCCGGTGTGTTTCTCGTAGCAGACGGCATGGGTGGCTACTTTGCTGGAAATGAGGCAAGTCAGGCCGTAGCATCCGCCTTGCAGGAATACTGGGACCAATACAACTCCTTCATGGTCAAGCCCGACTTCGACGTGTGCGTGAGGGTGCTCGAGAACCTGCTGGACGTCACGGGGGAAGAGATCTTCACAAGGACGCCCCCGGGAAAGATCTGCGGGACCACGGTCTCGCTCCTGTGGGTCTCCAACGACAAGTACGCCATCCTGAACGTGGGGGATAGCAGGGTTTACGCCGTGGAGCGGCGTCTCTTCAACGTGCGCAGAACGCAGCTGACGACAGACGACGTGAACCCGGAGAACGGGCACCTTCGCTACGCGCTGGGTGCCGAGAAGACCTGCCCCATCCAAAAGCGCACGGGGAAGGTGAAGGCCAATCAGATCTTCGTGCTCTGCACGGACGGCATCTACAAGCACATTCCGGGTGCCATTTTCTGCAAGGCGTTGGACGAGCTGACAAAAAACGGCGACTGGGGCAGGCAGGCGGAAGCCATCAAAAAGGAAGTCCTTAATTACGGCGCCAAGGACAACTTCAGCCTTGCGGTCGTCGGCGTGGGGTGAGAATTCATGAGCAACGTGCTTGATCTGGGGCCAGAGGGCCAAGACTACGACGACATCCGCGCCCTTGGCGAGGGCGGCATGGGCGACATCTTCCTTGCCCACAAAAAGCGCCTCGACATCGACGTCGTCATTAAGCGGACGAAGAAGGGGCTGGCAGGGCGCCTGGACTCGGCGAATGAGGCCGAGATCCTCAAGGGCATCCGGCACCAGTACCTTCCGCGCATCTACGACATCATCCAGTCTCCGGACGGTAGCCTCAACACGGTGATGGACTACATCCCCGGGGAGGACATGCTGCACTACGTGAGGAGCCACGGCACCGCAGACCAGGCGGAAGCGTATAGATGGGCACAGCAGCTCTGCGAGGTCGTCTCGTACCTGCACAGCCAGAAGCCGCCGATCATCCACTGCGACATCAAGCCGCGCAACGTGATGATCATGCCAAACGGCAACATCTGTCTCATCGACTTCAACACGTCGCTGCTGCTCAAGGACCATATGAAGCTCCTCGGACTGACCAACGGGTATGCCGCGCCGGAGCAGTACCACCAGCGCTCGACGACGTCCGGAAAGCCGGTTTCTGCCGAGGAGACGGTCCTGGATGGGACCGCAGCCGGGGGCACGGTGGCCGACGTGGTGAGGGCTGACGCAACGGTTCTGGACACCACCGCGGCCGACGACAAGACGGTTCTGGATACCTCGATTGCGCGCGCGGCAGACGACGGGACCGTCCTGGACACTTCGGCAAGAGAGCAGGGGAGTACCGGTGGTGGGGGCACCGGCGGTGTGTCGGGTTCCTCGCGGTTCTTCAGGAGGAACTCATCGTTTGGCGCAGCCACGGCGACCACCGCGCAGGACTACGGCGAGATCAGCCCGAGGACGGACGTCTATTCGATAGGGGCAACGCTGTACTTTGCCCTCACGGGCAACACGCCCGAGCGCTCCCTCGACGAGGTGACGCCCCTCTCGTCCCACAACCTGTCCGTAAGCCCGGTATTTGTCGCAATCATCGAACGCGCCATGGCGAAGAACCAGGGGGATCGCTTCCCCAGTGCGGACGAGATGCTCCGTGCCTTGCATGACGTTGACAAGATGGACAGCCGCTTTAGTGCGTTTTCTCGAAAAAAGAGGGTGGCCTATGCGGCGATCGTCTTGCTTTGGGCGCTTGGTGCCGGGTGTCTCTCCTATGCCGCGGTGAGTGCAAGAAATGCGCGTGAGAACAACTATCAGAATCTGGTGGCGCAGGCGCGCGACTACGATGCGCAAGGCCAGTACTCCCAGGCAGAGGAGGTCTTGCGAGAGGCCACCTCGATGTCCCCGGAGCAGGTGGACAGCTATCTGATCCTTGCGGAAGTCTACTATCACGAGGGCAACTACCAGCTTGCCATTGACACCCTAGACAACGCGCTCTCCTCGGGGTCCGTGAGCAAGGACGAGCTCTCGGGAGAGGCGCTCTCGGCGATCTACTACATAAAGGGATGCGCCTACAGCGAGCTGGGCAACACGGAAGACGCCTTGCGGGCGCAGCGACAGGCGGTTTCCTATGACGCGGGCAACGAGGACGCGATTCTCCAGAAGGCGCTGATGGAGGCAAAGAGCGGAATGCTCTCGGATGCCATCGAGTCGCTCGGCAACCTGACGGACCAGGCTAGGGCGTCGTTTGTCCAGGCAGAGGTCTATCAGATGCAGGGGGATGTCGAGAACGCAATCGCCTCGTACGGCATCGCCATAGAGAGCCTGGACGACATGGACCTCTTGCTCCAGGCCTACCTCGACGAAGGCAAGATGCTCGCGGAGAACCAACGCTACGACGAGCAGATCGACCTGCTCCAGGAGGGTGCGCAACGGCTTGGCGATGGCAAGAACGCCCTGCTCAAGGAGGCGCTTGCCGAGGCGTATGGCAGGCGGAATATCGAAGGCGATGCTCAGCGGGAAATAACGATTCTCAGGGAGCTTCGGGAAAGTGGGCGAAATGACATCAACATTGGTCTGAACCTCTCGGCGGCATATCAAAACACCCATGATTTCGATAGCTCTCTGGAAGTTCTGCGGGAGCTGCAAACTGATTATCCGTATGATTACCGAGTTGACATGCGTTTGGCCTTTGTGACAGCGGACCAGCAGTCGGCCCTCTCGCGAGAAGAGCGTGATTACCGTCAGGTGCTGACGTACTACCAGACGGCTGAGGACAAATATGTAGATGCACAGGCCAGAGGAATAGAAGACGAGAACATGGTCGTGCTTAGGAATACGATTGATCAGTTGCGTGCGGCTGGATGGCTGCAGTAGAGGAGCGACAATGTCAACGGCTGATGTTTTTACCGTGGTCGGGGCAGTCGTCTGCGTCGTTGCGGCTGTCGCTAGCATCATTGTTCCCATGCGATTCCGCCGTGAGGAAAAAGCACTGAGGAAGGTAATCTGGGACGATTACAGCTCCTCAGAGAAAAAGGAGGAGCAGCTACGATGAGTCATACGCCGAAGCACATGGCCACCGGTGAGAAGCGGACAGCGCCTAACGTGACAGGCGAGGCTTCCACAGGTGCCCGGGCGGCAGAGTCTACCGAGAACCAGGTTGGTCGCAATGCCGCCCTCATGAGCTTCCTCGTCATCGTCAGCCGCATCACAGGCTTCTTCCGCACCTGGGGTCAGAGCTTTGCGCTTGGCGCCGGCATGGTGGCAAGCTGCTACTCCGTTGCCAACAACCTTCCCAACCAGCTCTACGAGATCGTCGTGGGCGGCATGCTCGTCACGGCGTTCCTGCCCGTATACATGTCGGTCAAGCAGCGCGAGGGCGAGAAGGGCGCCAGTCGCTACACCTCGAACCTCGTCTCCATCGTCACCCTCCTCATGGGCGCGGTGGCAATTCTCGGCTTCATCTTTGCCGCGCAGCTCGTGTGGACGCAGTCCTTCTCGGCAACAAGTGACTTCGACGCGGACTTCGCGACCTACCTCTTCAGGTTCTTCGTGGTGGAGGTTGTGCTCTACTCGCTCTCGTCGATCTTCTCGGGCGTGCTCAATGCCGAGAGGGACTACTTCTGGAGCAGCGCCAGCTCGATCTTCAACAACTTTGTCATCACGGCGTCGTTCCTGCTCTACGCGGCATTGGTGAACGTGAACCCCACGCTGGCGACCCTGATCCTGGCCATTGGCAATCCCGCCGGCGTGGCCGTGCAGGTTCTGGTCCAGATGCCGTCGCTGCGCAAGCATGGAATCCGTCTCACGTGGCACATCGACTGGCATGACCCCGCCCTCAAGGACACGCTCTCCATTGGCATTCCGTCGCTGGTTGTCATGATCACGTCGTTCGTGACCACGTCGGTGCAGCAGAGCACGTCGCTTTCCGTCTCGGTCTCCGGCGCGTCGGTCATCTACTACGCACGGCTGTGGTACACGCTGCCCTACGCCATTCTCGCTGTCCCCATCACCACGGCTATGTTCACCGAGCTCTCCGACCTCTTTGCACATGAGGACATCGACGGCTTCAAGCGTGGCGTCACCTCGGGCATGAGCCAGATCCTCTTCTTTATGGTTCCGTTTGGCATGTACCTTGTTGCCTTCTCGATGCCGCTGGCGTCGCTTGTTGCGGCGGGCAAGTTCACTGCCGACCAGCTGAGCATGACAGCCGCCTACATCTGCGGCCTTGCCTGCGCGCTGCCGTTCTACGGCATTGGTATGTACTTCCAGAAGGTGACCTCGTCCATGCGCCAGATGCGCGTCTACGCGCTGGCAAACGTGGTGGGCGGCGCCGGTCAGGTTGCCGTGCTGCTGCTTCTTGACCCGGCATGGTTTGGCGAGACGGGCTCCATGTTCGTGATTGCGCTGACGTCCTTTGTCTTCTTCATGCTGGTTGACATCGTGACCATCGCGAACCTGCGTGGGTCTCTGGGGCGCGTGGGCTTTGGCTCGGTGCTGAGGTCGTTCGTGAAGTCGGTGCTTCTCGGGCTTGCGGGTGCCGCTGCGGGGCTCGCGATTCTCTGGGTGTTCACGGCTGTGCTTGGCAGCTGCGAGGGCCACACGTTTCTCGCGCTGCTGTACTGTGCGGTGGCGGGCATCCCCTCCGTGCTAGTTACCTACGGGCTTGCCATGCTCTTCAAGGTGCCCGAGGCGCGATTCATCAAGTCTGTTCTCGCGCGCTTCACGCGCCGGCGCGGATGAGACAAAGGGACAGTCCCTTTGTCTCATTATTGAGGTGGCCGACCCCTCTTCGATGAGGAGGTCGGCCATCAATCGCTTGAAACGTTTAGCGGGACGAATTTCCTGTCTATTTTCCGTTATTTTTCTGTCTTGCGTAGCCCCAAGCGAAGAGCCTGAGTCCCAAGAGGACTAACCATGGAATAAAACCTATGCCTGAAATCAGCATCGTGATTCCCATGGCAAAGCCGAAAACGAACGGCAGGTAGAAGAGATACTCACTCGAATCTGGATCCGGTGCTATATGAGGGGAGATATAGTAAATCGCTATGAGCCCAATTCCCACACCGATGAAATTCTGGGAGAACAGGAAAAAGATCGAGACAATCCAGGAGCCAGCATAGTAGGCCAGATACTTCTGCCTCTCTTTTCGAGCCGCAGCCTCCTCCTCGGCCTGTCTGCGCCGCCTCTCGGCCTCCTCCTCGGCCTCGGCCTGTCTGCGCCTCCTCTCGGCTTCTGCTGCCGCGTATTCCTGCTCGATCTTTTCCTTAATATCCTTTGTGTCTTTGTCAGTAGAGCCGTTGTCGAGCGCCGTGGTGGCTGCCTCATAGGCTTTCTGCTTTTCCTGGGTGAAGTAGTAATAGACGAAGGCTATTTTCTCATAGCACGTTACATAGAATTCCATATCGCCGCTGTCTTTGCTCATAGTTGCCGCGCGGTAGAAATCGGCCAGCGACTTGTTGACTGCGTCCTTTCCGGTAACCCACTCGCTTCTCTTGTTTCTGGCATAGAAATATACATAGCCTTGAGCGTAATAACTTAGCGGCATATCCGGAGAAATGAGGAGGGCCTCGTTTGCGTATTTAAGTGCCGAGTCATATTGGCTGCACAGTGCGCTCATCATTGCGGCCATGGAGTAAATGCTTGCGGCTTTGCTGTCATCCCGGTGAACTAGGGCAACCATCTCTTGAATCGCCTGATATGCAACATCGTATTGATGCTGGTTGATAAACTTAAGTGCCGTGTCTTTTAGCTCGAATGCCCTTTTGATGCGCTTCTCGTCAGGATCCTCTTCATCCTCTGCCCCAAACAGCTGTACGTCGTATTCTTTCCTGGACTCTGCAGTTGCAAAGACTTTCCTTGCCTGGGAGATTCGACTGGTCTTCTCGACCATATCGGGAACGGAGAGATTGGCATTGGAAGGGTCGTGCTCCGCTTCATCCAGCTTCCTATTGATCTCACTGAGTGACCAAGAGCGATCAAGATTTAAATCCTTATATAGGTCTTTCACGGAGCCCTCTCTTCTTGGGTCTATCTCTATTAGTAGGCTTGATTTGTGCAGAATGAAAGCTACGCGCTCAGGGTGTGCAAGTAGTCCTTGCAGGAATGCTTCATGTAGGAGATGGCATTAGATGCGTCTTGGATGGAATTTCCTGCTTCATATACCGCCATTGCCCCACGTTCTCCCGTGTGGCTGCCATTGACAAGCGCATAGATGCGCATGGCACTCTCTTGGAGTGACGTTTTTGCTGACGCTGTCGCTTGGGCGAGCTTGTCAGATTCCTCTCCGAGAGCCATGACTTCGTTTTGAAGCTGACGTACGTCCATTGTCTGAAGCCCTTTCTCGTATCAGGTTGCCTGGCGCGGCGAACTGTTTTTCTCGAGATCTGATGCCTGTCTATGCGTTGCGTCAGGATCTCACTTCATTGATGTAGTCCTCAATTGTTCTCTGTGCGGCTATAACGCTCTGATAAGCACTCTCGCCATCGGAGATTGCGTCAAGCAGGGCACCGCAGCATTGCCCGGCGTTTGGATCATTTGGGAATGCGCTCGTTTGATTCGACGCATCCGTAGCATAGGAAGTCGCGTCGCGAATCCTTATCGCATAATCTCCGAGCCTGACGGCGAGCGCAGAGAGCTCACTCAGGTATGTCTGTATATCCATGAGACGCTTCCCCTAGTTCATTATCAATTTGAGCCGTAATCGTCCTGTCCGTTGTCGTAGTCACCCGAGCCGTCATCCGGATGGGGGTCAATTCCCGCGGCAGCATAGCTGGCTAACTTCAGATTGTCGTACATGCTTTGAACGTGATCACGGGCGGACTCAATGTTGCTGAGTGCTGACTGCACGTTCTGACTGTTGCTTCCTTCCAACTCATCTTGGAGCGAGATAACCATCTGCATGAGGAAGTTAAGCATGCCCTGGGTCTCTTGTCTGCTTGCGGCGATGCTGTAGGTGAGGGCGTACAGCTCGGCTTCAAGGTTCTGTTTGGCCATCTGGAATCCTCCGCTAGATGCGAATCGAATCGAGCATGGCGATGGCGTTCTGAAGGCTGGCAATCGTCTCGGAGACCTTTTGACTTGTCTGCTGAATGTCCCCGGTTAGCTTGTGGTCGATGCCCGACTCGCTGCCCTTTAGCGTGGTGTTGACATCGACAAGTAGGCGCTCCAGTTTGCTCTCATAGTCGGAAAGCCTTTGGATTTGGTTGAAAAGTGTGTGCTTTGTTGCCGCGATGGCGGCAATCAGCTCTGTTGCGCTAGACATCTTGATCTCCTTTAGGTATGAGATTGCTCAAGCAGCTGCAACGCCTTTCCAAGTTCCGTGACGTCGGCCTTGGCAATGGGCGCAAATGGCACAAATGTGTGCTCGCGAGTGAGTTCGACATCATCGGCAATCAGCGCACGATCCTGCTGCGGTGTCCAGCGTACAAACGGGTTCGTGAGCGACTGTACGGAGCGCTGGTCGATTCTCAGGAAGACTTTCGTATTAAAAGCCGCCGTTGAATCACCCATCCCCGCAATTTGTCGCATGAACGCTACGGACTTGTTCCACCAGCCAATGAAATGAACGCCCTGAGCAGGCCCCCTGTCTACAAGTGCCTTGAGAGGATTTCCCTGCTGGAACGGATCGGCCTGATAATCCCAACGGTCCAAAGATGCGGCAAAGAGATACGTCTCTCCTTCACTGGGCTCTGCGAGAAGGTCTTTCAGGGTTTGAGTAAAGTTCCCTGCGTCTATGTTCTCTACAGGAGACCCGGCCTCCTCCATCGCCTGGACGAATTCTTGTGCGGTTTCCGATATCGGCCGTTCCTTATTGGAGAAATCGCAGAACAGGAATCGCGCGTGGTCTTGGAGGGCCAGCGAAAGAGCGGCCCCCTGGAGCATGCCGAGGGCATTGTTGCAGTCGTGGTCTGGCGTGCCCAAGATTGCAATGTTGCGGCCTGGCTCGTCTGGCAAGGGTATTGCCACGTTTAAGCCAGAGACAGAGATGTACTGACCCAAGAATGCCAAAGGACGGCTCTCTCTTTTCTTCCGGCTCTGGATGCTTGATATTGCAGACACAACAGAGATCTTTCGGTTGCGCTCGAATACGTACGGGGGATGGTGGGTGTCTTTTGCCTGTATCCACCATTCGTGACGCGCGGGCGCCAGGAGACGCTCGTCTGCAAAGGCGACCACTGTTTTTTGGTTCTGCGAGAGTTCACCATAGTCGAGGTTCACGATTGCCTCGCGCGGCCGAAGATAGGCTGCTTGTGTGTTGCTCGCCGACAGTGTCTGCTGCGATTCCCCGACCGAATTCTTGAGGGCAATCCTGATGGGGATTTGGCTGAAGATGTTGTCGCGGTGCTGCATGAATGCGACGTTCCCGCTTAGGGTCTGTGAGGCAAGGATGAAGTGGATGCCTGCCGCGCGGAAGAGCCTGACGGACTTCTCCAACAGGTTTGCGGCATCATCGGCGGTCTCCCGGGGGCCTTCGAAGAGCATCTGGAACTCATCGATTATCACAAGTATGCGGGGCATGCGCCGGTCGGGGTACTTGAGCCGATACTCACGGATGCTTCTAACGTTGTATCTCTTGAGCGTCGCCATTCTCCTCTGGTAGATTCCAAAGAGTTCCTTCAGAACGGCAATGCCAAAAGAAACATCGCTTTCCAGTCCCAGAGCCTTTGCATGGGGTAGGTACTCCTCCTGATCTATTGGCGCATAGGGCTTGAGTGAGACGCCTTCCTTAAAATCAAGCATGTAGAGCTCAAGCTCATCGGGAGAATACCTTTGACAGAGGCTATGGACTACCACCGAGATAAGGTTGGACTTGCCTTGGCCGACCGCGCCGGTAATCACCGCGTTATGCCTCTGGTTGACTTCATCGCCAATCGTGATGGACATGGGGTTGACGCCATACATGCCAATCGTGCAGGTGAGACCATCGATGCTCGTGTGATCCCAAAGTCTCGAGAAGTCTTGGATCTCGTTCATGTTGACGGTCGGCATCTTCTGATTGCGGGCCGTCGTGATGTAGTTGTCACAATATTGGATGATTTGATTTGGAGTTACCTCTGGAATGGGGGAGAGCTCGTAGCGTTCTGGGGTGATGAAGTGCAGCACATATCCCTTCTGGCAAGAGACCATCTCGGTGTGTGGCGCAAAGTAACGCCATGGCATCTTAACCTCGTCGCCGCTTTTGGAGTTCATAGTGATGTCATCGGGAGAGATGAGCAGGATTGAGATGCCCGCTGCGGGACCAGACCGGAAGATGAGCTTGAGGTCTTCGCGAAGTGCCTGCGGGGCCTGGCCCATGTCAAGGGAGAGCACGACCAGTCGATAGCCCTCGATGGGACGGCCGGTATTTTTCCTAAAGTCGTAGAGCGACCGGTAACGTCCCTGGATAACCGCCTGGACATCACGGATTCCCTGCTTCAGGTCAGAGATCTTGCGAGCGAGTTCCTGCCTATCGTTGAGTATCGTGAACTGCCTAGACTCGCCTTGGGAAAGCTTCGCGAAGGGAGCGAAAACGCCTGAAAGGTCACTGTCGTATCCAATGATGGTTAGCTGCCCTGTGGCCGTATTGGCCAAGGCTGAGAAGAGAACGCTGCGTACGAGCTGGACGATGCCCAGAGAGTAGTCATTGTTGATCCAGACGTTTCCTCTGCCCAGGAACGGAAGCTCGAAGCCCTGCCCATTCTCGTCAGAAAACGTAAGAGTATCGCATACCGAGAGCAAGTCATCCATTTCTCAGGCACACCCCATAAAACTAAAATCAGGCTGGACAAGGGCCAGTTTACTACACGGGTTTGGCTGGCATGAGTTGAGCGGACTGGGAAAGCGACGATGATGGCTGTTCGGCAGCGGCCTTGCTGACCTGATTGGGCGCTGTTCTGTGTTGCTCTTGGCCGTAAGGTTCCGGCCCCTGCTCCAATGCCACTCTCCTCATATGAATGGCGCGTTAATGCTCTGTGTGCCTGGCGTCTACACGGCGAACGGCACTTTAGTATGCTAAAGTGACAACGCGCGGCAGGCGCACGCGAGCAACACGGCTGGCGCGCAACAGCCAGACGAGACGCGCGCGACAATTTCCGTCGCGGCAGAGCGGTATGCTCTACGTACCAGAAGGGGAGAGGGGCAGGCGTGATAGCAGGCACACCAAGCGGGTTCCGTGACATCCTTCCTCAGGAGGCGCTCGCGCGCGAGCGCATCTCCGGCACCGTGCGCGAGGTCTTCTCGTCGCATGGGTACCTCCCGGTGGAGACGCCGCTCTTGGAGTCGCGCGACGCGCTCGAGCGCGCGGGCCGCATCAAGGGCTTGCCGTTCCAGCTCTTCGACGTGGACGGCAGCCTCCTCACGCTGCGCCCGGACCTCACGCTGCCCATCGCGCGCATGATTTCTACGCGCGTGAGCCCGGACCGCCTGCCCGTGCGTCTTCGCTACGAGGCACCCGTCGTGCGCGAGGAGTCCTCGCTCAAGGGCCAGCCGCGCCAGTTCACACAGCTGGGCGTGGAGCTTGTGGGCGGTGACGGCGCTGCCGCCGAGCACGAGGTCGTAGGCCTTCTCGCCGAGACGCTCGGTGCGCTTGACGTGCCGGCATGGCGCATCGTGCTGGGTTCGGTCACGCCGCTCAAGGCGCTCCTCGACACCTGCGCGCCCAGCGCGCGCTTCCGTGAGGAGGCCCTTGCCCTGGTGCACGACTCCGATTTTGTCTCGCTGGACGAGCTGGTCGAGAAGTCCGTTGCCGCAGGCGAGCTCGAGGCCGCAGCGGCACGTGCCATCTGCCGCATCCCGCGCCTGGTGGGTGGCGCCGAGGTGGTCTCCGCGCTCGACGAGCTGCTCGATGAGGCAGGTGTCGAGAAGGATGCCCGTGGCACCGCGGAACTCTCGCGCCTGGTCGACTCGCTCTCCGGCCTCTTCTCTAACGGCCGCGCGTCCTTCGATTTCTCGATCATCAACTCTTTTGACTACTACACGGGCATCATCTTCAAGGGCTACGCCGAGGGCATCGCGGCATCTCTTGCATCTGGCGGCCGTTACGACGCGGTTCTCGCCAATCTGGGCCGCGAGGGCATCGCTGCCTGCGGCTTTGCGCTCTCGCTCGAGCGCCTGCAGGAGATCTTGGGCGAGCCGGGCGAGTCGGGCGTGGTCACCCCTGGCGTGAGGCTTGCCGAGAGGCCCCTGCGCATCGCCGTTCCCAAGGGGTCGCTCCTCAAGGACACCATCCGCGTCCTCGAGGCGGCAGGGCTCCCCGTTGAGGGGCTGCGCGATCCCGGCCGCCAGCTCACGGTGCGTGAGGGTGACGTGGAGTACGTGATCGTGCGCGCACAGGACGCGCCCGCCTTCGTGGGCCACGGCGGCTGCGACTGCGGCATCTGCGGGCGCGACTCGCTCGTGGAGGCCAACATGGACGTGCTCCAGCTGGTCGACCTGGGCTTTGGCGGTTGCCGCTTTGTGGTGGCTGAGCCGCGCGCTAAGGCGGGCCTCGCCGAGCGCAACTACGCCTGGCGTGGCACGGTGCGCGTGGCCACCAAGTACCCGCGCATCACGCAGGCCTACTACGACTCCATTGGCCAGCAGGTGGACATTGTGACCCTGCACGGCAACATCGAGCTTGGGCCCATCGTGGGCATGACCGACCGCATCGTGGACATCACGGCCACGGGCACCACGCTTCGCGAGAATGACCTGGTCGTTGTGGACGAGGTCATGGAATGCACCGCCCGCTTCTTTGCGGGACCGGCCGCATACCGCTGCGACAAGAGGATTCGCGACCTGGCGACGCGTCTCGCCGAGGTCGCGGGAGGGGAGTAGCTTTGAGAAGGATCACGCTTGCCGCCGGACAGGCGCTCACGCAGGCAGACCTCAACCGTTCGGGGGCGCTTCCCCGCGAGGTGATGGAGAGCGCGGCGGCAATTGTGGACGACGTGCGCGAGCGCGGCGATGCTGCTGTGCGCGAGTACTGCCAGCGCTTCGACGGCGCCTGCCCAAGCGACTTCCGCGTTCCGCAGGAGCTGGTGGACGCCGCTCCCGACATGGTGGACGCGGAGTTCCTCTCGTCCCTGCGCCGTGCGTACCGTCAGATCCGCGAGTTCCACGAGCGCCAGCGTGAGAACTCCTGGTTCGAGACGCGTCCCGACGGCACCATTCTGGGCGTCAAGGTGACGCCGCTCGACTCCGTGGCTATCTACGTGCCTGGCGGTCGTGCGCAGTACCCCTCGACCGTGCTCATGGACGCCATCCCGGCAAAGGTGGCCGGCGTGGGCCGCGTGGTCATGGTGACGCCGCCCCAGCACGACGGCACGCTCTCTGCCTACACCCTGGCTGCGGCCTCCGTGACTGGCGTCGACGAGGTTTACGCCGTGGGTGGTGCCCAGGCGATTGGTGCCGTGGCCTACGGCACCGAGTCCATCTCCCGCGTCGACAAGGTCGTGGGTCCCGGCAACGCCTACGTGGCGGCCGCCAAGCGCCACGTCTCCGGTGACGTGGGCATCGACATGATCGCCGGCCCGTCCGAGGTCTGCGTCCTGGCGGACGCCTCGGCGGACCCCGTTGTGGTTGCGGCGGACCTCATGGCCCAGGCCGAGCACGATCCCATGGCTTCCTGCTACCTCGTGACCTGCGACCCCACGCTTCCGGACCGCGTTCTCGACGCCGTGGAGCGCCTGGTCTCGCAGAGCCCGCGCGAGAAGATCACCCGCGCCTCGCTCGACGACCGCGGCGTGGTGGTTGTTGCCGCAACGCTGGCAGACGCCGTGGAGGCCGTTAACGTGGTGGCGCCGGAGCACCTCGAACTGCACTGCGAGGACGCCATGTCGCTCCTGGGCTCGGTGCGCAATGCGGGCGCCATCTTTGTGGGCGCCTGGAGCTCGGAGCCCCTGGGCGACTACGTTGCCGGCCCCGATCACACGCTTCCCACCGGCGGCACGGCGCGCTTCTCCAACCCCCTGGGCGTCTACGACTTCCAGAAGCGCTCGAGCGTCATCTCCTACACGCCGCAGGGTCTTCTTGCGGATGCTCCTGCCGTCCAGGCCATGGCCCAGGCCGAGGGCCTCTGGGCGCATGCGCTCTCCGCTGGCCTGCGCGTGAAGCTGGCCAAGGAGGGTGAGAAGGGCTTCGCGGACGCCTCTGCTGCCTGCGAGGACGCAACGCATGCCGCGTGGCCACGCACGCTTGATGAGCCGGGCGTGCCCAAGCTGCCGGGATACGAGGGATAGGGGAGAGATGACAGGCATCACACCAGAGGTCCGTGCGCTCATGAGGCCGTCCGCGGCGGCGCTTGAGCCCTACGACCCGGCCTTCTCGCCCGTCGAGGTGATCCTCTCGGCAAACGAGAACAACTACGGCATTCCGCCCGAGGTGGCGCCAGTGCTGGCCAAGGCCGTAACCGAGGCCGCCTGGAACCGCTATCCCGTGCCCCTTGGCGGCGAGCTGCGCAACCAGCTTGCCGCGTGGCATGGCGTGGCGCCAGAGCAGGTGATTGTTGGCAACGGCGGCGACGAGCTGCTCTTCAACTTCTTCCTGGCGTTTGGCGGCGCGGGGCATGCCCTTGTGAGCTGCCCGCCCACCTTCTCGGTCTACGGGCTCTATGCCTCCATGGTGGAGACCCCCGTGGTGGAAGTTCCGCGCGAGAAGGACTTTGCCCCCAACGTGGACGCGCTGATAGAGGCCGCGCGCACGGCGACGCTCGTGGTAGTGACCTCGCCCAACAACCCCACGGGCGACCTCTTCCCTCGCGAGGGCGTGCGCAGGCTCTGCGAGGCGTGCCCGGGCATCGTGCTTGTGGACGAGGCCTACATCGAGTTTGCGGACCCCGGCTCGACCGTCGAGGACATGCTTGGCGAGTACCAGAACCTGGCCGTGCTGCACACCTTCTCCAAGGCGTTTGCGCTGGCAGGTGCCCGTGTGGGCTACGTGCTGGCAAGCCCTGCGGTGGTGGCGGCGCTTGCCGCCGTGCGGCAGCCCTACTCGGTGAGCGTGCTCGACCAGGCCGCCGCCCTTGCCGCCGTCACGCACCGCGACGCGTTCCAGCCGGCCATCCAGGCCATACGCCAGGACCGCAGTCGCCTCTCCAACATGCTGGGTGGCCTCGCGCCGCTGGGCGTGCGCGTGTGGCCCAGCCAGGCAAACTTCCTCTGCGTCCGCGTGCCGCACGCCCACGAGGTGTGGTGCCGCCTGCGCGACGAGCACTCCATACTGGTGAGGGACTTCTCGTCCACGCCCGGCCTCGAGGACTGCCTGCGCATCACCGTGGGCAAGCCCGAGGAGAACGACCTTGTGGTCGCGGCACTCACGTCCATCCTGAAGGGGGAATGACCATGGCACGCGTGGCAAGCGTCTCTCGGCAGACCGCCGAGACCTCAATCGAGGTCACGGTGAACCTCGACGGCACCGGGACCTCGGACATCTCTACGGGCGTGGGGTTCTTCGACCACATGCTCACGGCACTCTCGCGCCACTCGCTCGTGGACCTCACGGTGCATGTGAAGGGCGACACCTGGGTGGACGACCACCACACCGTGGAGGACACGGGCATCGTGCTGGGACAGGCGCTGCGTCAGGCGCTGGGCGACAAGCGCGGCATACGTCGCTTTGGCGATGCCTTGGTTCCTCTCGACGAGTCCCTGGTCATGGCTGCGGTCGACATCTCCGGTCGTGGCGAGCTCTACTGGGACGTGCCCATTGGACCCCAGAAGGTGGGCACCTTTGATACCGAGCTTGGTCACGAGTTCTTCTGTGGTCTGGCGCGCGATGCCGGAATGACCGTCCACCTGCGCGAGGTTGCCGGCGAAAACGCCCACCACATCCTTGAGGCCACGTTCAAGTCGTTTGCCCGCGCCCTTCGGGCCGCCGTCGAGCCAGACCCGCGTGTGGAGGGCATCCCGTCCACGAAGGGGGCGCTCTGATGGCATCAGCGAAGATCGTCGTCATCGACTACCACAAGGGCAATCTCCTCTCCGTCCAGCACGGCCTTGCCGCCGTGGGAGGCGAGGCGGTCATCTCGGACGCGCCCGAGGACATCTCCGCTGCCTCTGGCCTGGTGCTTCCCGGCGTGGGGAGCTTCGAGAGCGCCATGGAGTACGTGAACCAGTCTGGTCAGGGCGCGGCCATCCTTGACGCCCTGGGGCGCGGCGTTCCCTTCCTGGGCATCTGCCTGGGGCTCCAGCTCCTCTTTGCGCGCGGCGAGGAGCGCTCGGGCGAGAGGGGCGTTCCGCTTGAGAACGAAGAGCCCGTCGCCGCCGGTACGGCAGGCGATGATCGCTGGGTCGCCGGCCTGGGCTTCTTTCCGGGCTCGGTTACGCGCCTGCGCTCCGGTAGGCTCAAGGTGCCACATGTGGGGTGGGACCAGGTCTACCCAACCGAGGTGGGCGAGAGGTCACGCCTCTTGCGTGGGGTGCCGTCGGGCGCCAATTTCTACTTCACGCACTCCTATGCGCTTGCCGACGATGTCGACCCCACGTTGGTGGCCGCCCGCACGCACTACGCACGGAGCTTTGGCTCTGCCATCGCGCAGGGCGCGGTCTTTGGCGTGCAGTTCCATCCCGAGAAGTCCTCGGCCACGGGCCTTGTGGTGCTCTCCAACTTTGTTGACATCGTCCGGGCAGGGGGCACCCGATGATTCTCTTCCCGGCGATTGACCTGGTGGGTGGCCGCGTGGTGCGTCTCGCCAACGGCGACCGCTCGCGCATGGACGTCTACTCGAACGACCCAGCCTCCGTGGCGCGAGACTTTCTCGCCCGCGGCGCCAGCTGGGTGCACGTGGTTGACCTCTCGAGCGCGCTTGGCGAGGACGAGGCAGCCCGCGAGGCCAACGCCCAGGCGATACGCGCCATCTGCCAGGTCGAGGGACTTTCGGTCGATGCCGGCGGCGGCGTGCGCTCGATCGAGGCCATGCGCCGACTTGCGGGGCTGGGCGTGCGGCGCGTCGCCATTGGCACCGCGCTCGTGCGCGATCCCGCATTCGCCCGTCAGGCGGCGAGCGAGTTTGGCGACATGGCGGTGGCAGACGTCGCCGCGAAGGACGGCGTGGTGCGCGTGAACGGCTGGCGCGAGGGCGGCTCACTTGCGGCGGATGACCTTGTCTCCAGCCTTGCCGAGATGGGCTTTCGCCATCTCGTCTTCACCGACATCGCGCGCGACGGCATGCAGACGGGCGTCGACCCCGCGGCGTACAGGCACATCGCCGAGGTTGCGGGCTTTCCCGTGGTGGCCTCGGGCGGCATTGCCAGCGCGGACGACGTGCGTTCGCTTGCCGCGCTGGGCCCGCAGGTGGTCGAGGGCTGCATAACGGGGCGCGCGTTGTACGAGGGCGCGCTCACGCTCGAGGACGCCCTCGCTGCGTGCGGGTAGACGGTGGGGGTCTGCCGGACCTCCTGCCCGGCTCAGCGCTCGCCGCCTTTGGCGGCTCGCTCGCTGCGCGATTCGCCTAGCAGGAGGGCCGGCAGACCTCGCGGTGACCTACCGCAGGCAGCGCGCCCTCGCGCAACGTCGCTTGGCTTCTGGTTGTGGTTGTAGCTCTATTCTCGGTTCACTGTTCTTTGTTCTTCTGGAAGGTCAGGCCCTGGTCCCAGGCTCCAGTCAGGGGATGACCGCTTGAACGTATTGGTTTCGACTGCGGGCCGCCGTGCTTGTCGCGGCGCGAGTCGCGAAGCGAGCGAGCCGCCCCAGGGGCGGCGAGCGCCGAGCGCAGCGACAAGCACGGCGGCCCCCACCGAAGGGAAGTAACCATGCTGACAAAGAGGGTCATCCCCTGCCTGGACGTCAAGGACGGCCGCGTCGTTAAGGGCGTCAACTTCGTGGACCTGCGCGACGCCGGCGACCCCGTGGAGCTTGCCGCCAAGTACGACCGCGAGGGCGCGGACGAGGTTGTCTTCCTCGACATCACCGCAACCTCGGACGATCGCTCCACTACGGTTGATCTGGCCTCGCGCGCGGCAAGCCAGCTGCACATTCCCTATACCGTGGGCGGCGGCTTCCGCGACGTCGAGGGCTGCCGCGTGATGGTCTCGGCGGGCGCCGACAAGGTCTCCATCAACTCGGCAGCCGTGCGCGACCCCACCCTCATCACGCGCGCTGCCAGCGCCTTTGGCAGCCAGGCCGTGGTCGTGGCCATCGATGCCAAGCAGGTGGGGCCGGGCGACAAGTGGGAGGTCTACCTTGCTGGCGGCCGCATCCCCACGGGCATCGACGCCGTCGAGTGGGCCGAGGAGGCCGCACGCCGCGGTGCCGGAGAGATTCTCCTCACGAGCATGGACCGCGACGGCACTAAGGACGGCTTCGACATCCCGCTCACGCGTGCCGTCTCGCGCGCGGTGAGCATTCCCGTCATTGCTTCGGGCGGCGTGGGCACGCTCGAGCACTTTGCCGAGGGCATCATCGAGGGCGAGGCCGACGCCGTTCTCGCCGCAAGCGTCTTTCACTTTGGCACGTACACGGTGCGTCAGGTGAAGGAGTACATGGCGAGCCAGGGCATCCCGGTAAGGCTCGACTTCTAGCGCACCCTGTGCGCCGCCGTCCGCAACCCCTGTACGAGAAGGAGCAACAATCATGACAGATGCGTCGCACGTCTCGCCAACCTATGCCGGCGAGCCCATGCAGCCTTGTGACGACTTTCCCGCCTGCGTGAGCTTTGACGCCCACGGCCTCGTGCCCGTGGTGGTGCAACAGGAGGGCTCGGGCGAGGTGCTCATGGTTGCCTGGGCAAACCGCGAGGCCCTGGACCTCACCCTCAAGACGCGTACCAGCTGGTTCTGGTCGCGCTCTCGCAAGGAGTTGTGGAACAAGGGCGCCACCAGCGGAAACATGCAGCAGGTGCGCCGCGTCCTTGTGGACTGCGACGCTGACACCCTCATCTACGTGGTCGACTCGCCTGGTCCCGCCTGCCACACAGGGCACCGCAGCTGCTTCTTCCGCGAGGTTCCTCTCGCCTGAGCCCCGCGCCCCCAAGCGCTACGTTGCCTGCACATTCCGCGGGCGCCCTTGCCGTACACTAGATAGGTTGCTCGCACAGACCAAAGGAGAACAGATGGGCGTCAGAACCGCAAACGTGAAGGACGGAAACATCGGGGAGACCCTGGAGGGGCTTGCCGCCGTCATCCACGAGCGCGCCACCTCGGCGTCCCCGGAGGAGTCCTACACGGCGCGCCTCCTCACGCCAGAGAAGGGCGACAAGCTGCTCTCCAAGCTCGCCGAGGAGTCCTCGGAGATCATCATGGCCTGCAAGGACGAGGACCACGACCACATCCGCTACGAGATGGGCGACCTTCTTTACCACATGCTCGTGGTTGCCGAGAAGTACGGCATCACCCTTAACGAGCTTGCCGGCGAGCTTGACGCCCGCCGCAAGTAGGCAGAACCGGAGGTAACCCAAGCATGGCGCAGAGGCCCAAGGTCACAGACAGAGACGAGCTTGCCAAGAAGATTCAGCCGGTCATCCTGGGGGCAGACTACTCCTGCTACGCGTATGTCCGCGCCTTCTGGGAGGCCTACCACGTCCGTTCGATCATCTACGCGGGCTCGGATATCAAGTCCATCTCGCGCACCAAGTTCGCCGACTACCACGTGGAGGAGGGCGTCGACTCCGAGGAGGTCCTCATCCCGCTGCTCAAGCGCGTGGGCGACCAGCTCTGCGTCGAGGGGCGGGTGCCCTTCCTCGTGACCTGCGGCGACTTCTACGCGCGCATCGTCTCGAAGCGCAAGCCAGAGCTTGAGCGCTGGTACTACACCCCGGTCGTAGACTTTGACGTGCTCGACTTTGTCACGCAGAAGCAGAACTTCTACGAGGTGTGCGAGCAGGTGGGCATGGCCTACCCCAAGACGCGCTTCCTCGACTGCTCGCTCAAGGGCGCCGTTGCCAACGATGAGGGCTTCACCTACCCGCTGGTGGCCAAGCCGTCCAACTCGGCCCACTACCACTACGCCGAGTTCGAGGGCAAGAAGAAGGTCTTCGTCATCCAGACACCGGAGGAGCTGCGCCGAGTCTACACGGCGCTCCAGGACTCCTGCTACGACGACAGCCTCATTGTGCAGGAGTTTGTGCCGGGTGGCGACTCCCACATGTACGCCCTCTACTGCTACGTCGACAAGGGCTCCAACCCGGTCTTTACGGTCTGCTGCCACGTGGGCCTCGAGGACCACCATCCCAGCGCCATTGGCAATGCCGTCGCCATTGTCCCCGAGCCAAACGAGGAGATGACCTCCTCGGCAGCGCGCTTCCTCAAGAAGGTGGGCTACCACGGCATGTGCTGCTTCGACGCCAAGTACGACGCGCGAGACGGGAGCTACCGCTTCCTCGAGGTAAACGCGCGACCCGGCCGCAGCTCGTGGCTCGTGCTGCTCTCCGGCATCAACTTCGCCCGCATCCAGGCGGAGGATGTCGTTCTCGGCATCGATCCCGCGCCGGTGGATCCCAAGGGCGGCTGGGCCTACGTGGGCGTCCCCAAGGCCGTGATCGAGCGCTGCATGCCGGACGTGCCGGTAAAGCAGCGCGTGCTCGAGGCCTACGACAACCACACCGCGAGCTTCGCGCTCGACTGGCCGGGCGACTCTCTTGCCCAGCGCTTCTGGGCGAGGGTCAACTTCGAGCACCAAGTCTCAAAGTTCAAGCGCTACCTCCCCGAGCCGGACCAGCCGTGACGGCTGGGCGCTCCAGCGCAGGAAGGCATAACGTGCCATGACAATCCGCGACCCCGGGGTGCGCCCCGACTTCGACGATGCACGCTCTCTGGACGAGAGTCTGCCCGAGCTGCGCCGACAGGTGGACGACGCGCCCACCGACCCTGGCTGCTACCTCTGGAAGGACGCTCGTGGGCAGGTTGTGTACGTGGGCAAGGCAAAGAACCTGCGCGCTCGCCTGCGCCAGTACGTGACGCTGCAAGATGACCGCGACAAGATTCCCCTCATGATGCAGGTCGTGAGGTCGTTCGACTACGTGGTGGTTGGCTCCGAGCACGAGGCCCTGGTGCTCGAGCGCAACCTCATCGCCCAGTACCACCCGTACTTCAACGTCGACTTCAAGGACGACAAGAGCTACCCCTACATCGCCATCACCGAGTCGGACGTGTTTCCGGCAATCAAGTACACCCGTGAGCACCACCGCAAGGGCACGCGCTACTTTGGCCCCTATACCGACGCCCACGCCGCGCGCGACACCATCGACACGCTGCGCAAGGTGGTGCCCATCTGCATTGCCACGTGTGTTGAGTGGAAGCGCTGCCGTCGCGAGCTGGAGCGCCGCCCGGATGAGGCGGCCGTCGCCAACCTTGCGCTCGCCCGCACGGGGCGCCCCTGCTTTGACTACCACATGGGCAAGGGTCCGGGGGTCTGTGTGGGCGCCATCGACACGGTCGAGTACGCCAAGCACGTGCGCCAGGTAGAGGACTTCCTCGCCGGGCGACGCTCGCACGTGGTCTCGGCCGTGGAGGAGCAGATGCGCGAGGCGGCCGCGGACCTCGACTTCGAGCGCGCCGGTCGTCTGAAGGCGCGCCTCGAGAGCCTGAACGCCCTGGACGATCGCCAGCAGGTCATGTTCTCATCGGACGTCTCGCTCGACCTCATTGGCTTCTACCGCGAGGAGACCATCAGCGCGGCCTGCGTCTTCGTGGTGCGCGAGGGCCGCACGGTGCGCACGGTAGAGTTTGTTCTCGACAAGGGCGCCGACGTGGGGGAGGTCGAGCTGCAGGGCGGCTTCCTCAAGCGCTACTACGACGAGACGGCAGATATCCCCTCCGAGGTGGACGTGGACGTAGACCTGCCGGACGCCGAGCTCCTCTCGGAATGGCTTGCCGAGAAGCGCGGGCGCGCCTGCCACATCCATCACCCCCAGCGGGGCGAGAAGCGCCACCTCCTGGACATGGCGGCCGCCAACGCCCGCCATGCGCTCATGCGCTACATGGTGCGCACGGGCTACGCGGACGACCGTACCAACCAGGCACTGCTGCAGCTGGAGAGCGCGCTTGCCCTCGACGCGCCGCCCATGCGCATCGAGTGCTTCGACATCTCGACCCTCCACGGCCACTTCACGGTTGCCTCCATGGTCGTCTTTACCAACGGTCGTCCCGACAAGTCCCAGTACCGGCGCTTCAAGATCCAGACGCCGCTCACCGAGGCGAACGACTTTGTGAGCATGTCGGAGGTCCTCGCCCGCCGCTACGCGCCCGAGCGCATGGCCGACGAGCGCTTTGGATCGCGCCCGGACCTGCTGGTGGTCGACGGCGGCAAGCCCCAGCTCACGGCTGCCATGGAGCAGCTCTCCTCGCTGGGACTGGACATCCCCGTGTGCGGCCTTGCCAAGTCTGACGAGGAGGTCTTTGTCCCCTGGGACGAGACGCCCGTGGTGCTGCCCTCGGGCTCGGCCTCGCTCTACCTCATCAAGCAGGTGCGCGACGAGTCACACCGCTTTGCCATCACCTTCCACCGCGAGTTGCGCGACAAGGCCATGACCGTCTCGGTGCTCGACGACGTGCCGGGCGTGGGTCCCAAGCGCAAGCGGGCTATCATGCGCCGCTTTGGCTCGCTCAAGCGCTTGCGTGCTGCGAGCGTGGAGGACATCGCCCAGGTTCCGGGCGTGCCCGCCGAGGTGGCGCAGGCGGTCTACGACGCCCTGCGCGTCTGGGACGAGGAGGCCCAGACGGTGGCGGAGAAGGCGCGTTAGGACTAGCCTAATCAACAGTGGCGCGACCGCGGTGGCCGCGCGGAGAGGAGCATCCATGGCTGTCAATCCGCTCGTCCAGTCCCTCAAGGGCAAGCTCATCGTGAGCGTCCAGGCGTATCCCGGAGAACCCATGCGGCACCCGGAGACCATGGCCCAGATTGCCCGCGCCTGCGAGCTGGGCGGTGCCGCAGCAATCCGCTGCCAGGGCCTCTCGGACATTGCCGCCATCAAGGGCCGCGTTGAGATTCCCGTCATCGGCCTTTGGAAGGAGGGCCACGACGGCGTCTACATCACGCCCACGCTGCGCCATGCCGTTGCCTGCGTGAACGCCGGTGCCGACGTGGTGGCCATCGACGCCACCGACCGTCCGCGCCCCGACGGCCGCACCTTCGAGGAGACCGTCCGCGACCTGCGCGCCCAGTGCGAGACCATCGTCATGGCCGACTGCATGACCATCGAGGACATCCGCCGCGGCGTCGCCTGCGGCTGCGACATCGTGTCCACCACGCTCTCGCACAACAAGGCCGCCATCGACACCACGCTGGACGACGGCCCCGACATCGCCCTTCTCGCCGAGGCCGCCAAGGAGTTCCCCGGCTTCCCCGTGATCTGCGAGGGCCATGTCCATACGCCGGCGGACGCGCGCGCGGCCATCGACGCGGGCGCGTGGGCCGTGGTCTCGGGCACCGCCATCACGCATCCTACGAGCATTACCAGCTGGTTCAAGGCCGCAATCGAGGCGTAGTCCAAGGGCCTTCGAAGTCCTGACCGTCCCTAGGAAGTACCAACTGCCCCCAGAGAGAGGAATCGTATGGCTGAGAACAACTGCTCCGAGCAGACTGCCCCGCTCGACGCGGCCGCTGCTGCAAAGGCGGCGTTTGGCGAGGTCGCCGGCGAGCCCTTCCCCAAGGACATCTATGCGGCACCCCAGCTCACCTGGGCTGTCATCGGCTGCGGCGTGATTGCCAACCAGATGGCCACATCGCTTGCCCTCTCTGGCCGCCACCTGCGCGGCGTCGCCAACCGCACGCGCGAGAAGGCCGAGGCCTTTGCAGAGCGCTACGGCGTGGAGCGCGTGTACGACTCCGTCGAGGAGCTCTACCAGGACCCCAGTGTGGATGCCATCTACATTACTACGCCGCACAACACGCACATCCGCTACCTGCGCGGCGCGCTCGCGGCTGGCAAGCACGTCCTCTGCGAGAAGTCCATCACGCTCAACTCCGAGGAACTCGACGAGGCCCGTGCGCTTGCACGCGAGAACAACGTGGTGCTCATGGATGCCACGACCATCCTCCACATGCCGCTCTACCAGGAGCTTCTCCGCCGCGCCAACGCGGGCGAGTTTGGCACCATGAACCTGGCGCAGCTCAACTTTGGCAGCTACAAGGAGTACGGCGACCTCTCCAACCGCTTCTACAACCCCAAGCTCGCGGGCGGCGCGATGCTCGACATCGGCGTTTATGCGCTCTCGCTCATGAGGCTCTTCATGGCGAGCCAGCCCACGGAGGTCGTCTCTCTCGCCAACCTGGCGTCGACGGGCGTGGACCAGACCTCGGGCATCGTGTGCCGCAACAAGGAAGGGCAGATGGGCGTCATTTCGCTCACGCTCCACTCCAAGCAGCCCAAGCGCGCGGTCCTGAGCTTTGACCGCTGCTACGTGGAGGTCATGGACTACCCCCGCGCCGATGTCGCGACCATCGTGTGGACGGAGGACGGGCGCCGCGAGGAGGTGCGCGCGGGTCGCTCGGGCTATGCGCTCTGCTACGAGATTGCCGACCTCGAGCGTGCGGTTGCGGGCGACGCCTGTGCGGCGGGTCTTATCGACTATGCCGCCGATGTCATGCAGGTCATGACGCGCCTACGCCGCGAGTGGGGCGTCGTCTATCCCGAGGAGCGCGCGTAGG
>Ga0256406_1001503_pt1 | contig 37209 bp, 38 predicted proteins | sample RumenRJG_03DNA_FD_185986 | JGI IMG/M metagenome (GOLD analysis project Ga0256406, IMG submission 185986) | Bovine rumen microbial communities from Lethbridge, Alberta, Canada - RJG_03 | ecosystem: Host-associated > Mammals > Digestive system > Stomach > Rumen | place: Canada: Alberta | collected...
CACAGTCTGGGAGCATATCAAAAGATGTGACGTCAGGACCAGATGGATGAGATACAAAACCTGCTGTCCGTAAAGGGAATCAAGGCCCTGCAAGCCTCGACCCTTTATGGGGCGGGGTTAGTTGACTTCCGCTTCAAAACGCATACATCCAAGTCTGACCTGCGGATATATATCTTTTACCTTTGTATCAATGCTTACTTCCATTCTTCTTCATCCTCTCAATCCCGTTATACTGCGGTCTTAGAACAATCTCTTCCACAATACGGTTCTCATCTTCCAGAATCCATTTCAGACATTCCGCCACTTCCTGTGCATTCAATGCACAGCCTCCCTTCGGTCGAAAATCCGCATGGCGGTACAGTTCAGTATCCGTCAGATCCGGCAGAACAGCCACAGCCTTCATCCCGAATTTCCGGTTTTCTTTCATGATGTTTTTTGTAAAAGCAAGCAGGCCTGCCTTCAGTGCCCCATACACGGCCGCATGCGGTGAACCATCCACCGCCGTAACAGAACACACATTGACAATGATGCCCCGATTCCTTCTGAGTATTCTCAGATACTTCCCGCATAACACCATCGGTACTTCAAGATCCACCCGAACCATCTCATGAATCTGCTGCGGCCGGATCTCTTCATGCATGCCATAATAGGCGCTGCCGGCACAGTTCACAAGCACCTTCAGCTGCCCGGCCTGAAAAGACGCAAGAAACGCATTGACCTGTTTCTCATCCCTTAAATCCAGTACAGCCGGATGTACGCCATGGGTATCTGCTTCAAATGTGCGGCCGATGCCATAGACTTCATAGCCTTCCTGTACAAGCACTTCCGCCATGGCTTTTCCGATACCTTTTGAAGCACCTGTCACTAAAGCGACCGCCATAAGAACACCTTTTCCTTATTTATATACTGACTGATCATTGCAAGCATCGTCTCTTCCGTTTCCTTTTCTTTCTCATCCTCCAGATGATAGAACCCATCCGTACACACATACGGATACTGCAGGATGACAGAGGAAGGATCCTCTTTTCTCATTTTCTTCATATACGAAGCCGACAGTCTGAATGTACCAAGACTCACATCCCTTACCTGACTGAAATCAATCTCTTCATTCAGTCTCTGCAACAATGCCTCATTCTCCTTCTGCCAGCCCGGATAAACCAGCACCGGATCAAAACAGAGCCTTACCGGCATGCCCCGCTTCATGCCTTCCTGCAATAAGGCAATCCGCTTCTCCAACGAAGGTGCCCCAGGCTCATAGTCACTGCATGCCCTCTCAGGTGAAACCGTCACGGCAAGTATCGTCCGCTCACATACGGACAGACAGGCTGGCAGAACACCGCCCTTACTGCGTATTTCAATGCTCAGATTATCATGCAGGCAGGCAAACTCACACCAGGCCGAAACATAATGACAGATACTCTCCATCCCCAGTAAATCCGTATCATAGCTCACACAGAGATACACCGGATGCTCTTCCAGCATCTTCTCTACTTCATGGAATGTATCTTCCAGATTCACAAAAATCACCACTGCCGCACTCTGATACAGTCCCTTCAGCCAGCAGTAGGAACAATCATACAGACAATTCATGATCGAAGACGTGTAATAGAAGTAATTCTGATCAAAGGACTGACAAACAGGTGAGCCCTGATATACCAATTGTCCCCTGTGCTCCGCCAGAATCAATGCCCGTGACTTCTGCTGCAGAAGATAGGACTGCCGCGAGCGGTTGAATATATCCTCATATGCATTGATTTCAATCACTTCTGCACCGGGAAAGTGCTTCAGTATCTCTTCCGTACGGAAATGATGCCGTATTCCCTTTTCCACGTAAATACAGGAAAAATCAGGCATCAAGCATCTCTGCAATGACATGAAGCACCTTCTTTCCTTCTTCTCTTGTTCTGCATTCCTGTTTCATCAGATCTCTGATCGGATCAGATAAATCCACCCCGGCAGCAGCGGCATACACAAACAGCTGCCGCAGCTGCCGTTCCATCGTCACACTGGCATGCATATACCGTGCCGTTTCTTCTAACAGCGCTTCATCAACCCGCACATTTTTCTGCTGCTGTTTTACACTTTCCAGCATATCCATAATACTGACAATCTTCTGTGTATACCCGGCTGCCATCTCTTTCATATCCTCTGCCCTGACACTTTCTCCATTATCACTGACAAAGCGCAGAAACAGCATCTGATGCGGACCTAAATGCCTTGACCCTGCATAACAGGCCCCGGCCGATTCCATATCCACAAGCACCGGCATATCAGAATTCCGATATGCCTGCAGCTCTTCCTTTCCTTTCACCGCAGATACTGTGACAAAATACGCCCAGGGCACATCTGTCTTCCACATCATATCCGGATAATATCTTCTGTTCAGCACTTCATCCTCAATGACACAGGCCTGATACAATCCATGCATACGCGAGTCCGTACCGGCCCCGCTGCCAAACATCAGCATGAAATCATCTCTTCCCGGCACAAGCACTGCCAGAATGGCACTGATCACCGCAATCGCACTGTCCTTTCCGCTGCCGGTAAGGGTCAGAACCGTCTGTCCTTCCGCACTGACAAAGCTGTCAATGCCATGTACATAATTTCTCTTCTTCAGCTGAAGGTGATGAATCAGATCCGCCGCTTCACTGTACAGCGGCACAAACAGATATAACATAACAACAGTATACTCTGACAAGGACAGAAGCTGGATGAAAAAAAGGCTTCCAGGGATCACCTGAAAGCCGGAAGGAAAAGCATCAGCGCCTGAGATTGAGTACAGCCGGAATGGACTTGCAGCCGGCACCGGAATCCATGACATAGCGGCATCCGGCCCTGATCTCTTCTTTGGTTAAAGCATCTGTTTCCAGAATATTCACCATATTTTTTTTCGTTCTGAAGTGATTCAGAAATTTCATCTGAATCATCTCCATTGCAGACAAAAGCCTTTCCGAATCACTTCAGAAAGGCTCTGTTTCTTATCGAATGCTTACCGGCGTATTCCGGTCGAACCCGTTTTCATCAAACCAGTCGGAAAGATCCTCACGGAAGTTTTCCGCAATCATTCTGGCTTCTTCATCCCGGCAGAAGATCTTTCCTTCGCTTCCATCATAGATGAAATACCCTAACGGTTCCTGACTGTGTCTTGTGGTAAAAAGATAGCGCATAGGCATCTTCTTTTCCCGGATGTTTTCTTCCAGCTCTTTGAGCGTCAGCCCTTCCGGGATGACGTCCGAGAGAAGATATTCTCTTAACATGCCGTCCGGACTCAAAGCCGCAATATCAAAGTAATCAACATGTTCCAGGGTGAGACCATTGGCCGGAGCATTACGTCTGGCAATGGTTTTGGATCTGGCCTGCAGGATGGTTTCAATATCCGCCGGTTCTATTCTATGCCTGCCTGCTTCAATGAGCTGGGCGGTCATCATTCTGACCATATAGCGTAAGAAACCTTTGCCGGTAAAGGCAATGGCAATCTGATCGCCCTGAATATCAAAGTCGATGGACTCAATTGTTCTGACCTGATCCGGGTATTCCTTCAAAGAAGAAGAATTCAATGAAGTAAAATCATGCGTACCGATCAGATACTTTGAAGCTTCAATCATCCTGTCCGTATCTAATGGAATCGGACACTGGCAGGCAGTATCCTTGGTAAAGACATCATAGGGACCGGTATTGATCCGATATACATATGTTTTCTTTCTGACACAGTAGCGGGCATGAAAGCGGCGGGATACCCGTTCCACCTTCATGATATGAATATCCTTGGGCAGATAGCCGTTGATAGCTCCCATCCACTTTCTTTCACTCATATCCCGTTCCGTATCAAACTGGAACACCTGTGCTCTCGCATTGACACCGGCATCCGTACGGCCGGAAGCGATGATATTGTTATGTTCCTGCGTGATGGAGCGGATCACAGCTTCAATCTTTTCCTGTACGGAAATGCCAAGCTTCTGTGACTGCCAGCCGTCATAGTCTCTTCCTACATAAGAGACCGTACATTTATAGCGTATCATGCGAAGCAGGAAAGATAGATCATCAGCACAAGTACCACTGAACTGCCGGCAATCAGAACCCAGTCGCCGGCCTTCATCTTCAGTACTTTATAGCGGGTGCGCGGCTCACCCGGCATATAGCCTCTGGCTTCCATGGCATTGGCCAGATCTTCCGCCCGCTGGAATGCGCTGACAAATAACGGAACAATCAGAGAAAGAATCGCCATGATCTTTTCCTTCAGCGTGCCTTCCTTCATATCCACACCGCGGCTTTCCTGGGCTTTCATGATCCGCTGGGTTTCATCAATCAGATCCGGAATGAATCTGAGCGCAATCGATATCAGCATGGCAATTTCATGGGAAGGACAGTGGAACACCTCAAACGGCTTGAGCAGATCCTCAATGCCAAGGGTCATATCCAATGGCTTGGTCGTAGCCGTCAGACAGGTTGTGATCATGACCATCAGTAACAGCCGTACCGCAATATAAGCTGTCTGATTGACTGCTTCACTGTACAGGCCCCATCTGCCGATGCCAAACAGCTCCACACCGTCATGAATAGCAAAGCTGTTGACAATCAACAGGATAATCATCATGAACAGCATGGGCTTCATGGACATCCAGACGTATTTGAACGAAAGCTTTGCGGTCAGAATCACCCCTGTGACCACACAGAAGATAATGGCATAGCCCATCCATCCGGCCGGAAAGAAGATCGCCACCAGCATGATGATGAGGGCCATGATTTTGGCTCTTGGATCCAGCTTGTGAATCGGTGAATCCAGTGCAATATATCTGCCAAGTGTAATATTACCCATGATGCTTCACCTGCTTTGCGATGGCATCCGCCAGCTTCTCTGCCGTATCCATGCTTTCATCTACCGTAAAACCTGCTTTACGGAACTCATCTCTTGCCTTTACCACAGCCGGAGGCAGAATGCCTAAAGCTTCACAGGAAGAACTGTCCCTGAAGAACTCCTTTACCGTCTGATGGGTCAGACATTTGCCATCCGCAATGACTACAACTTCATCACAATAGCCGTATACCTGTTCCATGTCATGAGTGACAATCAGTACCGTTCTGCCGCTTTTATTAATGCGGGAAAACAGGCGCATCATGTCCCTGGTACCTAATGGATCAAGACCGGCGGTCGGCTCATCCAGCACCAGTACTCTGGGTTCCATCGCCAGAATACCGGCAATGGCAACTCTTCTTTTCTGACCGCCGGAAAGCTCCAGCGGACTTCTTTCATAAAGACTTTCATCAAACCCGACCAGCTTCAGTGCTTCCCTGGCCTTCTTCTCCGCCTCTTCCTCACTGTTTCCGAAATTCTTCGGACCAAAGGCAGCATCCTTCAGAACCGTCTCTTCAAACAGCTGATATTCCGGAAACTGGAACACAAGACCGACATCCCCGCGCAGCGACTTCAGTCCCTTGGGCTTATCGCCAGCCTTAATCGTACGGTCCAGCACATACACGGTACCGCCGGTCGGCAGTAATAATGCATTGAGATGCTGAACCATCGTACTTTTACCGGATCCAGTCTGACCGATAATCGCCGTCATCTTTCCTTCGGCAAACTCCAGATTCAGATCTTTAAGACCGGCAAATTCATTCGGCGTTCCTTCACCATAGATATGGCTTACATGTTCGAAGCGTATCGGCATACATCATTCACCAGCCCTTCTATGGTCAAAGCATCAGAGAATGGCAGTCCCTTTCTCTTCAATTCATCCGCCATCTTCCGGGCAAAAGGAATATCCAGCTGAATGGCAGCCAGTTCCTTTTCCCGGGCAAAGACCTGCTGCGGCGTACCGCGCATGACCGCCTGTCCTTTGCTCATGGCAATAACATAATCACTGGAGGCCACTTCATCAATATCATGGGTAATGGAAAGAATGGTCAGTCCGCTCTCTTCATGGATCTGATTGATCACCCGTTTGGTTTCCGCTTTTCCCTGCGGGTCCAGCATGCTGGTAGCTTCATCAAAGATCAGAATTTCAGGCTTCATCGCCAGTACACCGGCAATAGCAACTCTCTGTTTCTGACCGCCGGAAAGCCGGATCGGTTCATGATCCAGATAATCCAGCATGCCTACTTTGCCGGCATATGTGTTGATGATGTCATCCATCTCACACTGCGGCACATTATGATTCTCCAGGCCAAAGGCAATATCATCCCGGACCGTGGAACCGATGAACTGATTGTCCGGATTCTGGAACACAACCCCTACCTTGGAACGGATGGCATTGAGGTTTTCCATGTTCAGTTCCAGTCCGTCAATGACAATCTTTCCCGATCCCTTTTCCAACAGGCCCGCTGTCAGCTTGGCAAGTGTGGACTTGCCGGAACCATTGTGGCCGATAATGGTTGTATACGTTCCTTTTTCGATCTGTACACTGACATCGCGTATGGTCGGTGTACCTTCCTGATAGCTGAAATTCAGATGTTCGATCTCTATGATTGACATATCTCTCCCTGTCAGCGGAGGAATAAAGCAAGGTCTTCCAGATCCGCAATGGTATGGTAGCTTCCCTTGGCAGTCCGGCCCGCATGATTCATGACAAAGCACTCCATGCCGGTGCCGGCTGCTGCTTCCGCTTCCTCCGGTTCACTTGTTACAAAAACGCAGTCTGTGTGGATCTGATCATTCACCCAGACATAGAATGCCGGGCTGCTCATATGCGCCTGCATCATATCAGCCGAAAAAATCTGATTGACATGCAGGCTGTTGCGCTTGAGATTGATGGCCGCATAATCCACCGGCGCATCCGTCAGGATACATACCGGCATTGTATTGTTGGCCAGAAACTGTACCGCACTGCGGTAGAGCGGTCCATACATCATCGCTGTCTGATACATCTGAAACAGCAGCTGATATGCACTGGAAGTTTCATTGCCGACCATCTCCGTCAGAAGATTGCGGGCAATCGCCTCATCACTCAGATAAGCTTCCTCACTGCGTTTGGTACGCATGGAAGAGCGCCACCTGTCTCTGGCTTCCTTCTCATCCTTCCAGCCTGCTGTTTCAGCCAGCTTCCGGTAAAAAGCAGTCAGGTCTTCATTCTCCTTCTTCAGAAGAACACCGCTGTATTTCAGTAATAACGTCTTCATACACACCTCACAACTTCAGCATTATAGCATGATTCCGTATCTGAACAGAGACACCTGCCCCCTGTAAGCCATTACATTTTCCTTTCATTGAATTCATTCCTGCACGTACTGTACATCATGCACAGAAAGCACCTTTCATGTATGAAAAAATTGAGCATTTCTACTCATTTCACAGCAGGCTCAATCCCGTCTCAGCAAGCTCTGTATTGATTCGGCCCATGACTTCTATGTAATATGCATCATCTGCCGCCGACAGCGTACTTTCATCAATCGCTTCCAGCTTGCTCACCATATCGCCGTAATGACGCATCAGATCCGTATATTCAGCCAGCACCTGTGCATCCGCGGCTGTTTCATTAAAACTCTTCATGAACGTACAGTATTTATCACATCACTGATCTGACTGATGTTCTGCGTAAATCCCTTATCTTTACAGGCATCCGTATATGCATGGAAATCATCCGAAGAGATTCTGCAGACATCCAGCATCATCCCAGTCATACTTCTGCCGCCTGATCGATGAGTCCGCATGATGCAGCATGAAATACGGTACGATCAGAAACGCCCCGATCAATGTCAGAATGATCCGTATATTCTTCTTCAGAGGCAGAACTTCCTCCTGAATCAGAATACAGACAAGAAACAAAGCAGGGCCAATCCATCCGATCACCATGGATACCGACGCATTCGCCATCATTGCCGCTGATGCCAGTATGAGCGAAAAAATACACCCGAAGATCAGACCGCCGATCTTATTCTTCTTTCCTGATATACTGTTTTCGTGTTTCCCTGCCTCATGGATTTGTTTCAGCATTTCATCGATATTACCGCACAAAAGCCCATACCACGGCCACAGCCAGAGAAGGCAAGAGATTTGCTACACTGATCTTCCTGGGCCACAGCAGATTGATTCCCACACAGGCAATCAGAATATTACCTACATAGGAAAGATTGGCCATGGCCGCATCTTTCATTAACGGTGCAAAGAAAGATGCCAGTATGGTGATTGAGCCCTGCAATAAACCGACTGAAACAGCCGAGAAAACCGTACCGACCCCGGCCGAAGCGGCCATGGCTGTAATAATGACAAAGTCCAGCACCGCCTTGGTAAACAGAATCGTATGATTGCCATACATACCGTCTTCGATGGAACCGATCACCGCCATTGCCCCGATACATACTGTCAAAGACGCATTGACAAAAGCATCCACAAACCCGGAATCCTTTTCATGATGTGTCTTACACTTCAACCACATGCCGAAGCGTTCAAACTTTCCTTCCAGATCCAGCAGTTCTCCCACAATCGTGCCGATGAGCAGAGAAAAGATCATCATCATGGTCCCCTGTGTACTCAACAGACCGTTCTCTACTTCCAGCATCTTTGCCATGACTCCGCCGATCCCGGTAAAGATCGTCATCAGTCCGCAGGTATTCAGCAGTGCCTTCTGCATCTTCTCACTTAAAAACCGCCCGCATCCCATGCCGAGCAGCCCGCCCCCGATAATCGCCAGAACATTTACTGCTGTACCAAGACCTGCCATCTGTCCCTTCCCCCTGCATATACGTCTGACTATACTCCTGTTTTTCTCTGACACAATAGAAAAAAGAAGCTGAAAATCTTCCAGCTTCTTCTGTTTACAGACTGACCGTTATGCCTTCATACTGACCATCCAGGGCTCTGACCTGGTTGGCCACATTCAGCTCATCCGAAATGATCGTTCCATCTTCACAGAACTCTCTGACTTCAGCCTTGACCTTCAGATCATTCTTCTCACACTGATAGCCTGCCTCATCCATGACTTTGACAAACTTCAGGGCACTTTCTTCATCCTTGAAAGTCGCTTCATGTACAATCGTAATCAGCGGTTCACCCTGGAACTGTTCCTTATATTCCGGATCCCTGGCCAGAACAGACTGAATGAACGGTACATCCAGATACGGGTACAGCTCAGCGATTTCCTTTACTTCCTGAGGAACCTCTTCCTCATCTTTTTTTCCCTCTGCCGTTTCTTCAGCCGGTGCTTCTGCCTCTTCTTCAGGCTCTTTTTCTTCCTTCCTGTCAGAGAAAGTTTCGATGGAGATATCATCCGCTTCATCCTTATCATCCAGCTTTACTTCTTCCACATGGACTTCATGAGGCTTCTCAGCCGGCTTTTCATCCTCCGGTTCATCCCTGATCTCGATGAAATGAATTTCATCGTCATCTTCGGACTTGTCTTCCTCTTCCTTTTCGTCGCGCTTCTTCAATTGTAATACGGCAAGTACTGCCGCGGCGGCCGCGGCGGCTGCCAGAGCACCCAATATACTTTTATGGAACATGACTTCAACCTCTCATCTTTCTGTCATTCTAACACGTTTTGCAGGGTGTGGACAGAGCATAAAACAGGCTGAAAATCACTGTCATATACAGTATTCTCAGCCTGTAAATATTTCTGTACTTACTTATGGTCTTCCAGATACTTCAGGATCTCCACCGCATTGGCAGCAGCACCCTTTCTGATCTGATCGCCGCAGCACCATAAGGTGATGCCGTTTTCATTGACCAGATCTCTTCTGATCCGGCCGACATAGACTTTATCCTGGTTGGATGTCATCAGCGGGGTCGGTACTTTCTGATCCATCAGCACATCCCCGTCAAACGCATCTATGGCCCGTTTCACCTCATCCAGATCCAGCTTCTTTTCCGTTACACATGTCACGGAGATGGAGTGGGAGCGGAACACCGGTACTCTGACACAGGTACAGGTGACTTTCAGATCAGGGTCATGCATGATCTTGCGGCCTTCATTGAGCATCTTCATCTCTTCGGTGGTATAGCCGTTATCCGTATAGGAACCGATCTCGGCAATACAGTTATAGGCAATCTGGGCCGGGAAATGCTTTACCTGCACTTCCTTTCCGGTACGGATCGCTTCCACCTGTTCACTGAGCTCTTCAATGCCGCCCATTCCGGCGCCGGAAACAGCCTGGTACGTTGAGGCATTAATCGCTGTAATACGGGAAAGATGATAGATCGGCGCCAAGGCCATGTAGGTAATGATGGTGGAGCAGTTGGGATTGGCAATGAGGCCATGATGATGCAGGGCATCTTCGCCATTGATCTCCGGCACAACTAACGGAACGCCTTCTTCAAGACGGAAAGCACTGGAATTATCAATATAGACCGCACCGCTCTTTTCAATGGCAGGTCTGAACTTCTGACTCAGCGCATTGGAAACTGCCCCAAGCACATAATCCAGTCCGTCAAAAGAATCTTCCTTCGCTTCCTGGACCCTTAATACACCGTCTTTAAAGGGAATCTCTTTTCCTACCGAACGGGCCGAAGCCAGCAGTCTGATCTCTTCTGTTTCAATGCCCTGTTCCCCAAGACATTCCAGCATCTGTCTGCCGACCGCCCCGGTAGCACCTAAAATACCAACCTTTGTCATAGCCTTATCTCTTCCTCTCTTCCCTGATGAATTTGGCATAGATTGCCTGAATCGCCTTTTCATATTCCCGGTCAGCGACACCAACCACAATGGAAAGCTCATCCGATGACTGATTGATTGTACGGATGTTGATGTGGTTGCGGCCGAACTCACTCAGCAGAGCACCGGAAATACCGGGCTGGTTGCGCATCTCACGGCCGACAATGGCAATCTGGGAGATATGTTCTTCAATCCGGATATCATCCGGCGTACATCTTTCCTTGATGAGACCAATGACTTCATACAGCTGCTTCCTGATCTTGTCCGTCTCCACAATCACCGACATCGTATCCACCGTTGTCGGAGCGGATTCAATGGAAACACCGCAGTCCTCAAAGCACTGCAGCAGGTTTCTGAGATAGCCGACCATCGTTGAGCAGTGGGCTTTGGCAACGGTAATGACCGTGAAGTTCTTACGGCCGGCAATACCGGTAATGGCATGCGGCGGATCGTTCTTATCCTGCTCAGAGCAGTCTTCCATGATCATCGTGCCGGGACTTTCAAGATCGTTAGTATTGCGGATATTGATCGGGATGTTCTTCTGCCTGACCGGGAATACCGCATCATCATGAAGCACATTGGCACCCATATAGGACATTTCACGCAGTTCCGCATAAGTAATGCGGGGAATGCCCAGGGGATGATCCACAATACGGGGATCCGCCACCATGAAGCCGGACACATCCGTCCAGTTTTCATATACATCCGCATTGACAATGTTGGCAATCACGGATCCGGTCACATCAGAACCGCCCCGGGACATGACCTTGATTGTGCCGTTAGGCATCGCCCCATAGAAACCGGGCACCAGAATCCGATCCGCCTGCCTGGCATATTCCCGCAGCTTCTGACCGGTGCGTTCCATATCGATTTCACCATCATATTTGAAGATAATGACATCTGCCGCATCCACAAACCTGGCCTGCAGATACTCAGCCAGCAGTCTTCCCGTCAGATACTCACCTCTGGAAACCAGATAATCCTCCGATTCCCCCCGGTCAATCAGCTCTCTGATATGATCAAACTCACGCTTCAGATCCACATGCAGGCCCAGGGCATCCTCAATCCTCTGATACTTATCCACAATCAGCTGGAACAGAGAATCATAGGAAACCCCGTACTTCACATGGGCTTCAATCAGATACAGAAGATCCGTCACCTTATGGTCTTCATGCGACTCCTTGCCGCAGGCACTGGTCACAATGAACTTGCGGGCCGGATCACTTTCTACGATATGTTTTACTTTGCGGAACTGATCCGCATTGGCAACAGAAGAGCCGCCGAACTTCGCCACCTTGATCATGCGTCAGCCTCAGCCGCAAATAACAGCGGATCATCCGTCTTTCTGACAATTTCATCCAGTCTGCTCAACGGTATTCTTCTGGTAATGAAGGCATGTTCATTGATCGGATGATCAATGACACTGGAGAAGAGATTGGTCTTATCCGTTCTGATATAGAAAGTGCCTTCATGCAGGGCATTATTGACAGGACGTGACGTCTTTTCATTGATCTCCGGGTCCTGATTCTTGACAATATCAATCACATTCTGCACCACCGCATGTGCCGTCGGCAGAGAACCTGCCCCCTGGCCATAGAACGCAGCCGCCCCAAGCGTCTCTGATCTGCTTTCAATAATATTGAAGTTCAGCGGTACCGCCGCAAACAGATCCTCATCCCGTACAAAAGAAGGAATGACAAAGGCACTGACCGATGTACCGAAATTCTCCGCCATGCCGATGAGCTTGACCGTGCGGCCGATCGAAGCCGCATACTGAAGATCAAAAGGCTTGATATTTCGGATGCCGTAGGTGGAAATGGCATTGACATCCACCAGATCATCAAACGCCTTGACCACAGACAGCGCCACCTTGGAACGTACATCATAGCCATCGATATCATCCGAAGGATCACGCTCCGCATAGCCGAGCTTCTGTGCTTCCTTTAACATGACATCAAAATCACTGCCCTCTTCCTTCATTTTGGAAAGAATATAGTTTGTCGTACCGTTGAAAATACCTCTGAAGCTCTGGATATCATCCACTCTTCTGGTACGGTCCAGAGAAGCCATCCAGGGAATGCCGCCGCCGCAGGCCGCTTCATAATGAATGGTTACGCCGTGCTTTCTGGCTTCCTCAAACAGATCCTCACAATACGCCGCCAGCATCTTCTTATTGGAAGTCACCGCATACTTGCCATTGGCCAATGCTCTTTTCACAAACGTATGTGCCGGTTCCAGACCGCCCATGCATTCCACAACTATATCGATATCCGGATCATCCAGTATCTCATTGACATCCGTTGTACAGCGGGGATCATTCTTCTCCGCTTCGCTCTTGACCAGTATCTTCTTGACACTGACCTCTTCCACTTCCCATGTCTTATTGGCATCAATAATCGCAGCTACACCGCTTCCTACAACACCATGTCCAAGCAGTCCGATCTTCATCATACGCCCTCCGTTTGTTCCTGTTCTGGATACACTTGTTTTTAGCACGTGAACATAGTATCATTGTCCACAGTGAAAGACAAGGAGATAAACCTATGCAGTACTATATCAGTTCACGCAATAAAAACAATGCCGTAACCGGGCATGAAGCGATAATCAAAGGTCTCGCAGACGACGGCGGCCTTTATACCCCTCTGCATTTATCTTTTCATATCAACGCAGCTGATCTGCTGCACCTTTCCTATCAGGAAACCGCCCTGCTCATTCTCAAAGGCTTCTTCCCGGACTTCTCAGAAGAAGATCTGAAAGAATGTGTCTATGGTGCCTATAATGAACGGTTTGACAATCCTGCCATCGTCCCATTAACCCGCATCTCTGATGCCCATCTGATGGAGCTCTACCATGGCCCGACAAGCGCCTTCAAGGATCTGGCCCTCACCATCCTGCCCCGGCTCATGTCAAAGTCCTATGCCATGGAAAACAGAAATGACACCATTGCCATCCTGACAGCAACCAGCGGCGACACCGGCAAAGCAGCCTTAAGCGGCTTTGCGGATGTACCGCACACCGCGGTCACGGTATTCTACCCGCATGTCGGCGTCTCTCCCATCCAGAAAAAACAGATGGAAACAGCCGAAGGCAGCAATGTCTGTGTCATTGCCGTCAACGGCAACTTCGATGACTGCCAGCGCATGGTCAAGCAGGCCGTCACTTCCAAAGAAGTACTGGATGCCTGTGACGGTGTGGTTATCTCCTCTGCCAATTCTATTAATATCGGCCGTCTTGTCCCCCAGATCGTCTACTACTGCACAAGCTATGCAAAACTGGTCAATGACGGCGTCATTGCCTGCGGCAACCCCATCAACTTCGTCGTGCCTACCGGCAACTTCGGTGATATATTAGCCGGCTGGCTGGCTAAAAAAGCAGGCCTGCCGATCTATAAACTCATCTGTGCTTCCAACACAAACAACGTATTGACCGACTTCCTGCGTACCGGCACCTATTCCATTCACCGTGACTTCCATACCACCATGTCGCCTTCCATGGACATCCTGATCTCCTCCAACCTGGAACGTCTATTGTTCCTGGCTTCTGATTATGATGACATGAAGGTCAGAACATGGATGCAGGATCTGCAGACAGAAGGCTCCTATACCATTGATGATGATCTTCTGCATACCATCCAGAGCGACTTTGCCGGTGTCTGGACCGATGAAGACACCTGTTCATCTACCATTCATGATCTTTATGAAAAGGAAAAGGTCCTCATCGACCCCCATACTTCCATTGCCCTTTCCGGTCTGCGCCAGTACCGTAAAGAAACCGGCGACCCTACTCCGGCGGCAGTCTTATCCACTGCTTCTCCCTATAAGTTCTGCCGTTCCGTCTACAGAAGCCTGACGGATATTGATGATCCGGATGATTTTGATGCCATGGATAAGCTCAATGCCCTGACGGGTGTCAAAGTACCGAAGAACCTGGCAGATCTCAAAGATAAACCGGTACGCTTCCATGAAACCATCGAAGTCAAAGACGGGCTTTCCCGCATCGCTGCACGCATCGAGGAAATCTCCCATGATAACCATTAAAGTACCAGCCACATCCGCCAACCTCGGGCCCGGCTTTGACTGTCTCGGCCTTGCCCTTTCCCCAAGCGACACCTTTCTCATCGAACCTTCCGACAAAGACATTCTCGACAATGTCGAAGAACGCTTCAATAACCGTGACAACCTCTTCCTGCAGGCCTATCGCAGAGGCTGTGAAGCCCTGCATATACAGGACCATATCCATGCCGTATTCCAGTGCGGCATACCTGTCTCAAGAGGTCTGGGCTCTTCCGCCGCGCTGATTGTCGCAGGCCTGGCCGCTGCCAGTGTCCTGCATGATTCAGCCTTAAGCAGAGATGACATCTTTGAACTGGCTTCAGAAATGGAAGGGCATCCCGACAATGCCGCCCCGGCCGTCTATGGCGGCCTCAATGCCTGTATGAAAGAAAACGGCAGGTACCATCGTGTTTCCCTGCCGCTGTCTGATGTATTCCATTATACCGTCTTCATTCCGGATCATGAGGTTTCAACTGCTGAAGCGCGTTCCATCTTACCCGATGAGTATCCCCGCGCAGCCGCGTCAGGCAGCACCGCCCATGCCATAATACTGGTCCACGCCCTGGAAACAGGCAATATTCATCTCTTACATGAAGCCGCCCATGACATCATTCATGAGCCCTACCGCTCACGGCTCATTCCCCGCTTTGATCAGGCCAAAGACTGTGCCTTATCCCATAACAGCGGCGCCTTTCTGATCTCAGGCTCCGGTTCAACCTGCCTTTTAATCAGCGATACGGATCTCTATCCTGCTTCCCGGAAAGAAATCCTTGCCTATACCGATCCATCCTGGGATGTTTTCTCCTGTACAATCAGCCAGGGGCTTGAAATCCTATGAGCAGCTTCCTGATTGTTTCCAAAGAAATTCTGCCCGACTACTACGATAAAGTCATCGAGGCAAGAAAACTGCTGGAAAGCCGCCAGTGCAAAACCGTCACGGAAGCAGTTGAACGCTGCGGCATCTCCCGCACTACCTTCTATAAATACAAAGACTATGTCTTTGCCTTCAATGAAAGTCCCAAAAGCACCCGCAAGGCCATCCTTTCCGTCCTGCTCAAAGACGAAAGCGGCGCCTTATCCTCCGTGCTCAACAGCATATCCGACCATGGCGTATCCATCCTGACAATCTCTCAGGCGGTACCCGTCGCCGGCAATGCCAATGTCCTTCTGTCATTAGATATTTCCGGTATCGGTGAAGGCCTTGACAGCATGATCACAGACCTGCGCCATCTAAAAGCCGTCAGACACGTTCATCTGGACGCCCTCGAATGAGACGTCTGATGCGTGTCTTTTTCTGTACTTAAAGAGATCATCACCAGCATCGCAAAAACACATGCAAAACCGATCAGATCCCCGATCTGAAACGGCGTATCCAGCACTAATGCCGAAACAACTGCCGCCGTCACCGGCTCCGAGAACCCATACAGAATGCCCCGGCCCGGTCCGATCCGCTTGACCCCTTCCATATACATGGTAAAAGCAAGCACATTGCCGACCACAACCACAAAAGCAATGCCGAATAACCCCATCAAAGACGGCACATAATGGTATTCCCAGATCCGAAACACAAACGCAAACACAATGCCGCCCATCAGAAACGACCATCCCTGTAGCAGAATCACCGGATACCTTGCCAAAAGCTTCCTTGGATAGCAGTTATAAATGGTAACACACACCGCACATAACACACCGGTAAACAAGGCAAACAGACTGATCCCGAGCGATCCTGTGCCATGGGTTGTAATCAGATAAATGCCGGCAAGTGCCAGAATCACCGCACCGATCTCCAGCCAGCCCGGCTTTCTCTTTTCCCGTACACATTCCACCGCCAGAATCATGATCGGAGACAGATCCTGCAGAATTGTCGCTGCCCCGGCCGTACTGTACTGAATCGTTGTAAAGTAAAGAAACTGACAGAGACTGATCCCGGCCAGGCCATAGATCAATAACTGCTTCCTGTCTTCCATTTCAGCAAGCGGCTTCACTGTATAATTTCTGCCAAAGCGGATCATACAGTACACTAACAGAATCACCCCGGCCAGGCCTAAGCGGATCGGCACAAGCCACCGGCTGTCCATTCCTTCATGGGTAAACAGATACTGTCCCATCGATCCGCTTAAGCCCCAGCACATGCCGCCGCCAAGCGTCAGTAAAGCACCCTGTACATTCCCGTTCTTCTTCATGCATGACATGATATCACTCTCTTCCCCAATCCGCTATAATACGTTTATGAACGAAAGTACTGCTTATCTGATTATCCTGATCACGGCTTTATTGTGTCTGTTGATCGGACTGATCGAATACCGCTCCCACCGGACCGCACCCTATGGCTTTCCGATGCCGGATGCCGGCTTCAGAGTCAAAGATGTATCAGGCTGGAACAGACATGTCGCCCGCCTCTGGCTTTATGCCGGATTGGGCCTGATGCTGGATCTGCTGCTTTATAAACTGACCCATCTGCCCTTATTGACCGCCATCATTGTCATTCTGATATTCGTACTGGATATCATTCTGTATCTGAAGAAATATGTACCGGCATATCTTTATGTGCCGGATGATGAAGAACTATGGAAGGATGTGAAAAAGAAATGAATATTGCTGTGATTACCGGTGCTTCCGCAGGACTTGGCATGAAGTTCTTTGAACATTTGAAAAACAATCCCGAATACGATGCCTTCTGGCTCATCGCCAGAAGAAAAGAACGTCTGGAAGCCCTGGCAAAAGAAACCAGCAAACCCGTCAAAGTACTTTCCCTGGATCTGACCAGGTCAGAATCCATTGATACCCTCGCCAGTGAACTGCAGAAAGAAAAACCAGTCATCAGACTGCTCATCAACTCAGCAGGCCTTGGCCGGATCGGACGCATCGATGAACAGACCCGGAAAGAAAGTGAAACCATGGTCGACCTCAACTGCCGTGCCATCGTCTCTGTTACCAATGTCTGCCTTCCCTATATGACAAAAGGTTCAGGTATCCTCAATATCTCCTCTATTGCCGGCTTTCAGCCCCTGCCCCACTTCGGCATCTATGCCGCATCCAAAGCCTTTGTCGAATCCTATTCCAAAACCCTGCACCATGAACTGCTCCTGAAGCACATCCATGTCACCTGTGTCTGTCCCTACTGGATCAAAGACACCGAATTCATTGCCGGTGCCCAGCATGAACACAACAAAGGCTATAAACATATCATCCTGCCATCTCACTCCAATACCGTCGTATCCCTATCCATGGCAGCTCTGATAGTAAATGCCTGGGTATGTACCCCAGGCATCATCACCACCGTCCAGCGCATCTGTGCCTGGATAGTCCCTGACTGCATTGTTACGCCATTCATGGAACTGATCAGCAGAATCTGATCAGTTCTTTCGGTTCACCCCTACGCATGTAGGGAATACATATGCCATTGTCTTTACAAAGGTCGGAACTACGGTTCACCCCTACGCATGTAGGGAATACACTATAATATAAGCCTATTTTTCTGAAAAATGTAATTCTGTTAACGTTTTAGTATATTTATAAGTTTTATATAAAATCTCAATTCTTTCACAAGCGTCTTATTTATGACTATGAACCTCAGCTCAAAACTCACAGACTATAAAAAAAGACCAGTCCTTCGACTGATCTTATCTTCTGTGCTTCATGAACTCATGGGCATCTTTTGTACCGGCCAGACCGCCGATGCCTGTTTCTCTGATATCGCTTGGCATACTGGTACCGATGGCACGCATGGCATCAATGACCTGGTCAGGATCAATTTTTGATCTGATACCGGCAAGAGCCATATCAGCACTTGTTACAGCATTGACTGCACCGATGACATTACGCTTGACACACGGTACTTCGACTAGACCTCCTACCGGATCACAGGCTAAGCCTAAAAGACCTTTCAAAGCCAAGGCTGCCGCATGACAGATCGCTTCACTGTCACCGCCGTCAAGATAGGCAAGTGCGCCGGCTGCCATGGCACTGGCAGAACCGATCTCAGCCTGACACCCGCCTTCAGCGCCCGCAAGGCATGCCCGTCTTGCAATGACACCGCCGATGCCGGCAGCGGTATACAATGCTTCACAGAGTTCAATATCGTTGCTGCCATGAAACTCCTGATAGGTCAGAAGAACAGCCGGCAGTACACCGCAGGAGCCGGCGGTCGGCGCCGCCACAATACGCTTCATGCATGCATTGTTGCTTGCCGTACGCAGGGCTTTATCCATGACGCTGGCAATGAAACTGCCGGCAATCATTTCCTTATTCTCAATTCTTTTTTCCAGCAGGGCTGCTTCCCCGCCGATCAGACCCGAAGCACTTTTTCTTTGCGCATCATAGGAATTGACGGAAGAGCGCATCGCTTCCACCATCTGTTCCATCCTGGCCTGGGATTCATCTTCACTGATGCCTTCCTCATTGCAGTCTTCCAGCTTGACCGTACGCCAGAAGGGCATGGATAAACGTCTTGATACTTCCTGTATTCTCTTCAGACTGTCATACATGTTCTGTATCCTCCAGTGATAAGTATGTAATCTTGATGAAGCCCGGGATCTTTCGCAATGTTTCAATGTCCTCCGGGGCAATTTCACTGTCTGTTTCAATGACTGTAACGGCATGGCCATGTCTTGCGTCTCGATCCAGCTGTACGGTGGCGATATTGATGCCCCTGCCTGCCAGCAGTTCCGTCACATGCGCCACCATGCCGGGACGGTCATCATTTTCAGCAATCAGTGCCGGATAATCTCCTGAAAACACACACTTCAGTCCATCAATCTCTCTGACCTGAATCTGACCGCCGCCGATGGAAGCAGCTACAATCTCAAGATCCTTTCCCTTCACGCCATGCAGATACATACGGACAGAATTGGGATGAGCATCCGGGCCAAGATCACAGCTTTCAAACCGGTAATCCAGATTTCTTTCCCGGGCAATATCAAAAGCCTGCGGTATTCTCTCATCATCACAGTTCATATTCATCAAACCTGCCAGCAGAGCACGGTCCGTACCATGTCCTCTGCCGGTAGCCTTGAAAGAACCATGCAGCTGGATGACAGCTGAGGAAATATCCTGGGCCATCAGCCTTCTGGCCAGCTGGCCGATCCTGACCGCACCTGCGGTATGGGAAGAACTTGGTCCAACCATCACCGGTCCGATAATCTCAAACAGATTCATTTCTCATCCCTCATTTCTTCCTGAATCCAGTACATTAACATGCCTGCAATTCTGTCCTGATCCTGCTGGGTCAACGGTACACCCAGGGGCACATGGTACCACTTATGCATACAGCCCCTGCAGCACATGGCACAGGCATGCATCGCCTTGAAGACCGGATGGCCTTTCATCGGCGTCTGTCTGCCGTCATTCTTCGGACTGGCATCCGCCAGCCTTTCCCTTACAAAGTCACGGGCATGGCTTTCAATGACATCCATTCCCTTTTCTCTGACATATGCCTTATCCTGTTCATTCAGATGAAAGCTGGAACGGAATTTACTTCTTCTCAGATGTTCCAGCGCTTCTCTTCTTGTCGTCATCCCTGTACGCTTTCAAGCGCCAGCAGAGCAGCACCGATCGCTCCGCATAACTGGGCATAGGGTGAAACACTTACCTTTGCCCCAAGCTTCTCTTCCAGACACTTTCTGACCCCTTCATTGCGGGCCACTCCGCCGCTCATCATATAGCCTTCATGGCCCCTGGCTCTTGCCGCAAGGCCAGCCGTCTTACTGGCAACCGACTGATTCAGCCCATGAATAATATCCGGTACCGCCGTATTTTCCGCTACCAGTGAAACCACTTCACTTTCCGCAAACACCGTACACATACTGGAAATTTCCACATTCTTCTTCCACTTGAGACCAAGCCTGCTCATATCATCAAGACTCAGTCCAAGTGCCCTGGCCTGCATTTCCAGAAACCTTCCCGTACCGGCAGCACACTTGTCATTCATGACAAAGTTCTCCACCCGGCCATTCTCATCGATGACAATGACCTTGGAATCCTGTCCGCCGATATCAATGACGGTTCTGGCCTTGGGATCAAGGTAATGGGCGCCTCTTGCGTGGCATGTGATCTCCGTCACCGCTTTGCCGCCGATCCCGATGGAAGATCTGCCATAGCCGGTCGTCACCACCGCACTGAGATCCTCTGCTTTGATTCCCGCTTCCGCCAGAGCTGTATGCAGCGCCTGGTCCGCACCATCCTTCACGCCTGCTCCGGTCGGTACAATGGCCGTACCGAGAATCTTTCCCGTTCCATCCATGATGCAGGCATCCGTCGATGTCGAACCGGAATCCACTCCGGCCGCATACACCCTGCCGTCTGCTCTGATCTTTTTCACACCTTCTGTCATCCGCAGTTCCTCCTGGAATGCCTCAAGCCTTGTCTTCAGCTGGCCATTGGATTGAGGCGTTGTGTCTGTTTCTATTTTCAGTATGCGTCCTGCCTGCTTTTCTTCCATATAGCCGAAGCCATAGTAATCACAGAACTTGATCGTATGATACACAGTGCCTTCCGGCTTCTTCTCATACAGCGGAACAGGATGATCATGATGCCACATGCGCATGCAGGGCAGCGGCTGATTCAGTAAAGCTGCCGCATACCAGCCATAGAAGTCTCCTTTCCCTGGATCATCCATGAAAAAGCGCTTCCCCGTACATGTTTCATCACTGATTTCATACCCGGCAAATGTCTTCTTCATCTCTTCTTTCAAAAGAGAACCGCCATGGGCTCCGGCCAGCCGGATATACTTTCCTTCCGGTTCCTGCGGCATACCCATCTTTTTACGATAAGCCTGAATGGCCTTTGTTTCATCAAACGCACGATGCGAATAGGCTTCATAGGCTTGTACAAAATCTTTCAGCTCTTCTGCAAACAAGGCCGTTTCACTTTCCGTATTCTTATGGGGCAGCGACAGCAGATAGCAGAACTTCACCCCATCCATATGCTTTAAAACATCAAACATGCGCCGGGTCGCATCACAGCAGTCCGTCAGAACAATTTCTTCATAGTGTTTCCGGCTTACTTCTTCAATGATGGCCTTGGCAAAAGAACAGAGATTGGGATGGGAACAGCTCTCCGCACAGGCAAAGGATACCGGATGGGGATCCAGTCTGACACATTCCTGATCAAACCCGGCCATGATCTCTTCCGGGGCATAGCGGCACGATGTACAGATCATTTTCTTCCCTCCAGCATTTCCACAAAAGCACCAAGACGCGTCGCCGTCTGTCCGCCGGAAGCGTTATGACGGTCCACCCCATCCCCATTGAGGATCAGCAGAGGAATGCCGCCTGCTTCCATCTTCTGCTTGAACAGTTCCGCCCCGCCGCAGGTTTCCTTGCAGCCCCAGTGACAGAATAATACCGCTCCGTCACAATGCATGAGCCTGCCCATTTCAAGCGCCATATCAATCCGATCTTCCATTGGTCCATTATATGGATTATAGACAACTCTCTCCGCCATATATTCATACGGATCCTCACTGGTACACATCCGCCAGTTGTCATAGCCGATTTCCGTACATACCACATGAACCTTCTCATTCTCATTGAGCAGATCCTTGGCTTCCTTCTGCCAGAATGGATTGGAATGCAGCCAGAGAATCCGGATTCCATGATCCGCCGGTGCTTTCTCATAGTCTTCCTTCAGACGCTTTGCAAAACTCAAAGCGCCATCCGTTCCTAATGCCGTATGGCACATCAGTCCTTCATACAGTTCACTGGTCAGAGTATTAGGCAGATAGCGTTCCGCTCTGTATGTACTGATCTCATTGAACAGCTCCACCGTCTTTCTTGAATTGGCAATGGCTCTTTCAAACCTTGCCTCATCAAACTTCAGCCCAGTCCGGATAAACGCATCCCTCGCTTCTCTGATCTGTTCTGCCACATACTTCACCGCCGCCCTGTTTTTATGATACGGCACATCAATATAGTACTGCGGGATACCATACGTTTCGCTCAGTGTGCGGAACGTCAGATTATTGGCATCGCAGGCCAGCGAAGTATTGACAATGGCTGCCGGCTTTGCCATAACGCCGCTTAAAGCGGCACCGGTCAGCACCTTATGATACGAACAGAACGTTGAAGAAACCCCATTCTCCTCCGCTGCCTGAATCATGCCCTGTTCACTGCCCGCTCCGGCTGTAAAGGTGGAGAACATCTCCGCACAGATCGGGTAAAGATGAAAGGCATGAAGAAACTCCGAAGGTGTAAACAGCGAACACAGCACAGCCTGATCCATATGGGACATGCCGTCCACAAAAAAGGTATTGCAGAAATCAGCCAGATACTGTCTGCTCTCTGGCAGTTTGTGATCAGGATGTCTGTGCTGATACCACCCGAATCCCTTCCATGCGGCCATCAGCAGCTTCCTGCCCCGTACCGGATTTTTTTCACTCTGCTTATTTACAAAAGCACCAAATGTATCAATTCCACTCATGTCGATATTTTACAGCAACATGAACAGATGCGTTATATATTTCCTTCATTCACCATGAGATATGCATGTCCCCCCCCACCAGCTTCTTCCTGTTATGTTTCTTCTCAGCTTCGTCTTATCCCATGACAATCACACCCTGCCCTGAAAGCCAGGCAAGAAACAGAATCCATACAATCAGAGCACAGGGCACTAGAAAACGGAATGAAATATGCAGGGTCTTATGATGAAACACCTTCATGCCAAGAAATGCCCCCAGGGCACCGCCGATCCACGCTGACAGAATCAGCGTTCTTTCCCGTATTCTCCACTTATGGTGTTCAGCTTTGTATTTATCAATGCCATACAGCATAAAAGAAACAATATTCACAAGCAAAAGATATATGGCGATGACTTCACTCAGATTGAACGTCATGCGATCACTTCCTCTCATCCTCTGTCTGATTCATGATAGAATAATACAAAGGCAGAAAGAAGGAAAAGATGCTTTCAAAAGACTATCTGATCAATACATTATCTGCTTCACTGGTTGCTGAAGCAGAGGAGCTTCTCAAAGCAGAAGAGCCTGTCATCGATCTGTCCTTAAAGGACGATGACGGGATGAAGCTGCTGTCGGGCAAGGTAAAGGCAAAGAATGGAAAGTATGTGGAAGTCAATGTGTGGATCAATGAAGAAATGGGATTCATCTTTGATAAGGAATGTGAGTGCCGCTATTTCCATAATAATAACCAGTGTGCACATATCGCTGCTCTGATACTGTATTATGAACAGAATCAGAACAGCGATAAGCCGAGTGACGAAAGAGGCAGCGATGAGAGTATAAGGCAGCTGTTGAGCAGTCTGGAAGAGCCGATCCTGGATCCTTCCATCAGCGGATCTGTTTCACTGTATCCCTGTATATCACAGACCGGTCAGGACGCCTTAGGCGTATCCTTCCGCATCGGCAGACATCACAACAAATCCTACATTCTGCAGGACATGTACGGCTTCATTCAGTGCCTGGATGCCCATGAAAACAAACGCTATGGTACAGACCTTGAATTCGTGCATGATCTGTCCGCTTTTGATGCGGCTTCCCGTCCGCTGGTCATCTTCTTACGCTCCCTTGTCAACAAAGAAGATACCTACCAGACCAGCGGTTCCATCTATGGCTGCTATGATGACCAGTTAAGACGCTATCTTTCCCTGAAAGGAAGATACCTTGACTCCTTCATGGATGCCGTCAAAGATCTGCCTCTTTACTATACAAACGATACCGATACCCTTGTCTTTACAAGAGAAGAAGGTCTGCCCGAACTGGAAGCAGATCTGCATAAAGCAGGAACCGGATGGCTGCTGACCGCACCGGTCATCACCCTGTTCAAAGGCTCCCGCATGCTTTATATCTTTGATGAAGCCAATAAGAAATACTATGCCGCAAAGCGCACTTCAGAAAAGCTTGTCGCATTGCTGGATTATATGGAAAAAGCCCAGGCCCGTCCCCAGTACATCAGTGAAGAGGACCTGCCTTCCTTTGCCCATGATCTTTATCCGGTATTGACCAGAAACGTCCTGCTGCATAATGAAGACGGTTTTGATCCATATGCCTATCTGCCCATGAAACCAAGCTATGAAATCTACCTGGACAGACGGGAAGCAGATGATTCCGTCACCTGCGGCCTGTATGCCGACTATGGCAATGGTACACCGTATAACATTTCCCTTCTTTCCGATATCCATCCGGAGGGCCGCCGTGATGTCAGTGATGAAAGAGCCATGCATAATTTCACAGCCAAATGGTTCAACTCCACCGATCCGGTTACCAAGAACTTCATTCTCTCTGATGATGAAGACCGGCTGTTTGAACTGGTGTCAGAAGGCATCGGCGCCATGCAGAAGAAAGCAGCCGTCTATATCACCGACAACATGCGCAAAGTCTCCATGCGCCGCATGCCTTCTGTTTCCGTCGGTGTCTCCGTAGCCGATAACGGCCTGCTGGAACTGGACATGCAGGCAGATACCATGTCCATGGACGAAGTAGCGGAAATTCTCTCCCGCTATGACCGGCGCAAACGCTACTACCGCCTCAAGAACGGTGAATTCATCGACCTTGAACATTCCGATACCTTTAAAAACCTGGCTGATCTTTCCGAATCCCTTCAGCTCAAGGAAGGTGATATTGCCAAAGGCAGGGCTGAAGTACCGGCCTACCGTGCCCTGTATCTGGAAGAAATGGAAAAAGAAGCTTCCCTGGACCTCGACCGGGATGAAAAATTCAGAAATCTCATTTCCAATCTCAGGAACACGGATATTGATGTTTATGAAGTACCGAAAGAACTTGACGGCATCATGCGTGACTACCAGAAGGAAGGATTCCGCTGGCTGTCCGCTCTGTACGACAATGGCTTCGGTGCGCTATTGGCCGATGAAATGGGCTTAGGCAAGACCCTGCAGGTATTATCCTTTCTCAAAGCCCATCCCCATGAAGGCCGTACCGTCATTGCCTGTCCTGCTTCCCTGGTCTACAACTGGTTCCAGGAAATCCATAAATTCACGCCTGATCTCAAATCCCGTATGATCCAGGGCCCGGCCGACATCCGCCAGGAAGACATCCGCCGCAGTGATGAGAATGAAATTCTGATTACTTCCTACGATCTGCTCAAGCGTGATATCGAAGTCTATCAGACCATTCCCTTCACCTTTGAGATTATCGATGAAGCCCAGTACATCAAAAATGCCGGTACCCAGGCCTCCAGAGCCGTCAAAGCCCTGAAAGCAAAGTTCCGCATCGCCCTGACCGGCACACCGATCGAGAACAGGCTCAGTGAACTGTGGTCCATCTTCGATTACATCATGCCCGGTTTCTTCCGTTCCTACCGCAGTTTCAGAGAAACATATGAACTGCCGATTGTCCGTGAAAAAGACATCTTCACTGAAACAAGGCTGGAGCGCATGATCCGCCCCTTTGTTCTGCGCCGGCGCAAGAAGGATGTGCTCAAGGAACTGCCCGACAAGCTTGAGAAAGTATATTATGCCAATGCGACCGGCGAGCAGCGTGATCTCTACGATGCCCATACCGCCCGCATCAAAGCTTCTCTCTCCGCCAAGACAAACGAACAGTTCAGACATGATCGGATCGAAATCCTGGCCGAGCTGACCCGTCTGCGTCAGCTGTGCTGTGATCCCCGCCTGCTCTATTCCAACTACCAAGGGGAAAGTGCCAAGGAAGACATGTGCATCGATCTGATCCGCACTTCCGTTGAAGCGGGCCATAAGGTTCTTCTCTTCTCCCAGTTCACCTCCATGCTGGATCTGTTGACAAAGCGGCTGGATGAAGAAGGCATCGGCTGGTATCTGCTCAAAGGTTCCACGCCAAAAGCGGAAAGAGCACGTCTTGTTGAAGCATTCCAGCATGATTCCGTCCCGGTGTTCTGTATTTCCCTCAAAGCAGGCGGCACCGGCCTCAACCTCACGGCTGCAGATGTTGTCATCCACTATGATCCATGGTGGAATACAGCCGTTGAGAATCAGGCCAGCGACAGAGCCCACCGCATCGGTCAGAAGAACGTTGTCACCGTATGCCGGCTCATCATGAAAAACACCATTGAAGAAAGAATCCTGGATCTGCAGTCTTCCAAAGCTGATCTTGCCGGAAGACTCATGAACGGAGAAGGCATTTCCTCGGCTGCCCTGACCCGTGATGATCTGCTTGAAATACTTGATTGACCCATGCCTGTTTCCGCATCAGGAAACAGGCATTTCTTTTATACCTCGCATATGCATAAAATCAGACTCATTGCAGGCGATCTTGACGGTACTTTTCTTCTAAACGTGCCCAGGATCTGAAAGAAATAGACTTCACGAATAAGATGGTTCAAATTTTCTGTTGACGGCAGACAGGCATATCACTATAATCGTCAGCGAAAAGAAAAATGCTTTTAATTCGGTACAGAGAGACCGGCAAGGCAGAAGAAAGACAGCTGCGGCTGTCCATATGAAACTTCGTATATTTACTTCCCTGTCGACACCTGTACAGGGAAGTTTTTTCTTTGCGAAGGGGTATAAGAAAAATGAAAAACAGAAAAACTCAGCATCTCACGGCCCGCATGCTCGGGGCTCTCGCTCTAGGTTTACTGGCCGGCATCCTCATGATTCTGTTAAGAGAACATCTCAACGCATCCGGAAACACCTCTGTATGGAACACCATCAACAGCATCTTCTTTGCGGATATCTCCGCACAAGGAAATGAATCCGCCATCGGTCTGTTCTACATCATCGGCCAGGTATTCGTCAGAGCCCTGCAGGCAGTGATCGTTCCGATGGTATTCACTTCCATCGTTCTGGCCATGGTCAGAATCAAGGATGCGTCCAAGCTCGGCCGCATCGCTTTCCTTACCATCGGCTGCTTCTTTCTGACCACCGGCATTGCCATTGTCATCGCTGCTGCTGTCGGCATGGCTGCCTACAATGCCCACCTGTTTGCCAATACGGCTACCGGTCTCAGTGCCGCGGAAGGTTCCACATCTTCCACTAATCCGCTGATGATCATCGTCAATGCCATTCCCAGCAACATCGCCGATGCCTTCACCAATAACGGCGGCGTGCTTGCCATTGTCGTCTGTGCCCTGGCGGTCGGTCTTGCCTGCAATAAGCTGGGTGATAAGGTCTCCATCGTACCCAAGGCATGTGCTGAAGTATCCGACATCATCACCGTTCTTCTGACCTGGATCATCAACAATCTTGGTCCGGCTGCCATCTTCTGCCTCATCACCAGAACATGCGCATCCTACGGCATCTCCTATCTGAAGCCGGCTGCCGTATACATGATCCTGACCACTGTACTGCTGTTAATTGTCCTGCTGTTCGGCTATCCGCTCTTTGTCCGCCTCACCACCGGCATGAAGGGCTCCACCTTCATGAAGAAGATGGGCAAGGTTGCATTGTTCGGCTTCTCCACTTCTTCCTCTGCTGCGACACTGCCTCTCAACATGAAAACAACAGCCAATGAACTTGGCGTCGATGAAGAAATTACAAGCTTCGTACTGCCTCTCGGCATGACCATCAATATGGACGGTACCGCCATCATGCAGGTGATTGCGGCTCTGTTCATCGCCGGCTGTGCCGGATACCATGTCACCCTGTCCTCTGTTCTTGTCATCGGCTTACTGGCGGTTGTCGCTTCCATCGGTACGCCGGCTGCCCCTGGTGCCGGTGCCGTCATCCTGTTCACCATCCTGTCTGCCATGGGTTATACAAACGATATGGCTCTGATGACATATACCCTGATTCTTGCCATCAACCGTCCGATTGAGATGCTTGTCACATCCCTCAATGTCACCGGCGATGCGGCATGCGCCTGCGCTGTTGCGAAAAAAGAAAATGCCCTCCATGAGGACATCTACAATTCCGATGAAGAAAAAACAGAAGCACCCGAAAGTGCTCCTGTCGAAAACTAATCTGCTTCAATCATCTCACGGGCTGCTTCACGTCCATCTCTGATACAGGCAGCTACCGTACACGGACCAAGGTCCGCATCTCCTGCCACATAAACATGAGGCACATTCGTCTCATGTTTTTCTTTTTTCGCCAAACCGAATCGTTCCAGATCCACCTTCTGTCCGATCGCCGGTACAACAAGCTCACAGGCAATATCATAGTCCGAACCTTCCGTCACAATCGGTCTTGCCCGTCCGGAAGAATCCGGTTCACCTAAATGCATCTTCACAAGATGTGCTCCTGTTACTCTGTTATTTTCATTGTGATACAGTTCCACGATATTCTCCAGGAAAGCAAACTTCACGCCTTCCTTCTTCGCCGCTTCAATTTCATCCTGGCTGGCCGGCATTTCCTTCTGGCTTCTTCGATAGACAACCGTCACTTCATCAAGAATCCTGACAAGGCTTCTGGCACAATCCATGGCAACATTGCCGCCGCCCCAGACAATTGCACTGTGATACTTCTTCTTATATTCCTCGTGCTTTCCTTCCACATTGAGATGATAAAGCAGAGAAAGACCTGCTTCACACCCTTCACCAGACAGACCGTACGTATTTTCCACCTGGGCGCCTGGTGCTGCCAGCACCCCGTCGAATGCCTCCGTCAGATCTTCCAGAGATCTGTCTTTACCGATTTCACAATTGAAGTGGAACACCGCTCCGGCCTCTTTTAAATCCTGATGGATCTCATCCAGATACTTCTTATCAAAACGATAGGAAGGGATACCGGAATACACCGCTCCGCCGATCTGATCCAGCTTCTCAAAGTATTCCACCTGCCATCCTGCTTCAATCAGATCAATTCCAGCCGCTAAAGCAGCCGGACCAGTACCGATCAGAGCCGCTTTCTTTCCACAGCTTTCCCCTTTATGAATGACTCTTCCAGTATGATCAGCAATATATCTCTCAATCTGCTGAATGGACACAGGTTCACCCTTGATTCCTCTGACACAGTGTCCCTGACACTGCCTGTCACAGTCACATAAACGGCTTGTCAGTTCCGGAAAAGGATTGATGCTTCTCAGAATTTCACCGGCCTGCTCGACATCATCTTCCTTCATGGCTTTGATATAATCACGGATATGATTGCCGACCGGGCAGCCGGTTTCACATCTGGGTACAGGACAGGACAGACAATAAGAAGTCAATGCGTCAATTTCACTCATACTCATTTCCTCACTTTTTTCTATGATACAGCTTTACCTGAGAGCAGGCAGTTTTCTTTTCAGCGTTACATCCATCTTTGCAAGCCGGGCATTTACCTTTTCACCCTCTTTCAGAATTTCATCCCGATGAGGATTATCCTGTAAGGCAAGTTCCAGTGCCCTGGCATAGTCTCTTTTACAGGCATCATTCAGCTTCTTCCATGGAATGCCGGCTGTATAAGACACAATTGTACGATCCGCCTGCAGCTTACCCTGTAATATCCATACGGCGATCAGCGGATAGCCGGGATACCCCTGCCAGTACGTAGCCGGATCACTGGACGCAGCCATATTGTCACGCCATTGTACTTCATATGTCTTATCACCATTACTGGAAGTCACTTCCGCATGATCTTCCTTCATGTTCACTCTGCCATCCGCAATGGCACTGAACGCTTCATATACTTTTTCCTTCGGCGGCTGTTTCATGCCTTTTCCTTCTTTCTTAAATCAATAAATACAATTTCCGGATTATTGAACAGTCTGGGAATGTAATACGCACTCCGGTTCAATCCTCTGCTCACACAAAGCTTCACATTGCCAAGTGCATGTACACCTTCCGTATACTTTGGAAAGATGCCTTCCTGCGGGGCATAGAGCCCCTGATGGGTAAAAGGAATACGCCACTGTCCGCCATGGGCATGTCCGCTCACCACAAGATCACACTGCAGTCCTTTATAGAAGGAAGGAAAACAGGGTCTGTGGCTCATGAGAATCCGACAGCCTTCATGATGAAACAGCGTATTCACATACGCATGACTGCAGTCCACATGATGCGGCAGACTGTGCAGACCGGCAATCTCAATCCCTCTTTTCCGATCATACACAGAATCATCAATCAGAACCCGTATGCCCATCTCTTCCATCCGCATCCAGTATTCCGCCAGCTTTTCATCAGGAAGACGCACTTCATGATTGCCCGGGGAATAATACGTCTCATACGGCCGGCATACTTCAAACAGCTCAAACGCTGCTTCATCACTTTTCAGATCATCAATGATATCGCCCGGCATGAGAATGATGTCAGGCTGATACTTCTCCAGTATTCTTCTGATCTGACGCTGCTTCTTTCCAAACCGGCAGCTGTGCAGATCGGAAAGCACACACAGCCTGACATCCTCATGAATATATCCTGTTTCTATTTCATATGTACTGACATCAATTTTACAGGGCAGACCGCTGAGCACAAACAGCCCTGCCCCTGCCAGCATTGCCTTCTTTCGATCCATAAACAGAAGTGCAGCACACATCAGGCCAGCAGGTACTTCAGAGCCGGTTCATACTTCTGTTTCAGCCTCATTTCAATCCGCTTCTTCTCTTCCTCACTTAAATCCAGACCGTCATACCGATGAATATCCATATTATGATGCAGATCCGCCAGCTTCACCTGTACTGCCCTTGGATCCTTCTTCACTTCTTTGATGTAATCCATATACGGCACACTTTTATCATGGGTCAGATGAGCCACCACATCCCCTACATCCCTGCCGAACGCTTCATAGATCTGTTCCAGCCTTATCCCTGTATCTTCTACCGTATCATGCAGTAAAGCCGCACAGCATGTCACTTCATCCTTCATCTGCTCCGCCAGATGAATCGGATGAAACACATACGGCACACCAGCCTTATCCACCTGTCCCTGATGTGCTTTATATGCCAGCATCATCGCTCTTCTTGTCCTGTCCGTATAGATCATATGCCTGCCTCCCGATTCCTGTATCATCATACCGCACTGTGCTCTGATCCGGTGCCCTGTTTTTCAGACAGATTTCTCTTTCTGCAGTTTCCTTCGGTTCCTTCCGACTCGCTTCCAGCTGAGTGAAGGCCGGCATCAGAGCAGAAGAAAATAAAAGGACATCGAACCGTCTCAGTTCAGTTCAATGTCCTTGGGAGGAATTAATAATGTAAGAGTATTCAGTCTGATTTCTGCTTAAAGTGAATGATTATTCTGCTTCATCTCTCTTGAGATGCCAGATGTCTGTATTGTACTGCTCAATCGTACGATCACTGGAGAAGAAGCCGGCCTGGGCAATGTTGACAAGCATCTTTCTGCTCCAGCTGTCACGGTCTTCATAGTCCTTGAGCATGACTTCCTTTGTTCTGCAGTAGTCTTCAAAGTCAGGGAATGTCATGAACCAGTCTTTGTTCAGCAGCTCATTATAGAGGCGGTTCAGATTCTTCTCATCGCCGGCTGCGATCATTTCATCACTGACAAGGAAATCCACGGCATCCTTCAAGACAGGATCCTTCTCATAGTAATCACGGGAAACATAATCCGCTTTCTTATAGTGTTCGATGACTTCATCGGAAGATTCACCGAAGGTATAGATGTTGTCTTTGCCGACAAGATCTGCGATTTCCACATTGGCACCATCCATCGTACCCAGGGTCACTGCCCCGTTTAACATGAACTTCATGTTGGAAGTACCGGAAGCTTCCTTGGAAGCCAGAGAAATCTGTTCCGAGATATCCGCTGCCGGAATGAGCTTCTCTGCCAGAGACACATTGTAGTTCTCCAGCATGACCACCTTGAGGTAAGGTGCTGCTTCCGGATCATTATCAACGATGGAAGCGAAGCACAGGATCGCATGGATGATATCCTTGGCAATGGTATAAGCAGGGGCTGCCTTGGCGCCGAAGAACATTGTGATCGGACGTGCCGGCTTCTTTCCGGCCTTGATTTCCTGATATCTGGAAATCGCCCACAGCAGGTTGAGCTGCTGTCTCTTATACTCATGCAGGCGCTTGCACTGTACATCAAATACACTGTCCGGATTAACTTCAATGTCTCTGTTCTTCTTCAGATAGGCAGCGAAGTTCTTCTTGTTATCGCCCTTGACTGCCAGCAACTTCTTCAGGAAAGCCGGATCGTTTTCTTCCTTGCGCAGTTCAGCCAGGTGAGACGCATCCTTGATCCAGGCATCACCGATCACGCCATTGATGGCTTCGGTCAGTTCCGGATCACACATGACACCCCATCTTCTGAAGGTGATGCCGTTTGTCTTGTTGTTGAATTTCTCCGGATAGATATCATAGAACGGCTTGAGTTCCGTATTTTTGAGGATTTCGGTATGAAGCTTGGCAACGCCGTTGATGGAATGAGAGAAGTGGATGTCGATATTGGCCATATGAACACGATCATCCTTGTCAATGATCTGTACAAACGGCTCATCGTACTTCTTTTCAACATAGTCAGCCAGAGAATGAATGACCGGCATCAATTGCGGTACCGCCTCTTCCAGATAGGACTCCGGCCATGTTTCAAGGGCTTCGGCCAGAATCGTATGGTTGGTATAGCCGCATACCTTGCGGACAATCTCAATTGCTTCTTCCTCTTCAATGCCCTCTGCTTCCAGTCTTCTGATCAGTTCCGGAATGACCATGGTCGGATGGGTATCGTTGATCTGTACAGCTGCGTAGTCATAGAGATCATGAAGATTGGAGCCCTTGGCCCTGGCTTCTTCCAGAATCAGCTGGGCCGCATTGGCACACATGAAGTATTCCTGATATACACGCAGAATACGGCCGGCATCATCACTGTCATCCGGATACAGGAACAAGGTCAGATTCTTGGCAATTTTGCTCTTATCAAAATCGATCTGATCACGGATGACTCTTTCATCAATCGTATCCGTATCAAATAATCTGAGCCTGCCGCACTTGGAACCATAGCCGGTCACATCAATTTCATACATGACGGAATTGATGGAGAAGCCGCCGAAGTCAACGGTATAGCGCTTATCGGTTCTGTGCATCCAGCTTTCCTGACCCCAGTGCAGCCAGCGGTCAGGTGTTTCACTCTGCTTGTTGCTGCGGAAGGTCTGACGGAACAGGCCGCAGTGATAGGCAAGGCCCACACCATCAGCCGGATAGCCAAGGGTTGCCAGAGAGTCAATGAAACAGGCAGCCAGACGGCCCAGACCGCCGTTGCCAAGAGAAGGTTCCGATTCGAACTCTTCCAGCTCCGTGATATCCTTGCCGGCATCAGACAGTTCTTTCTTAACAGTGTCATACAGCCCGAGATTGATCAGGTTATTGGACAGAAGCTTGCCGATGAGAAACTCAGCTGAAATGTAATACAGCTTCTTCTTACCGGTGTTATAGCCTCTTTCCTTTACGGCTTCGCCCGTATAATTGAGCACGGCATTGAACAGTTCCAGATCACTGCATTCAGCCAGCGGACGGGGTGCGTAATCAGCTACTTTCTTATCCATAAGTTTATTCCTCCGGATTTCTACCATCTGTAATATAACACGATGGTATTGTTTCATACTTGCACGATAACGTTTACATTTTGTACAATACTATCATGGAACTGGAAAATTATACCCAATACAAGGAAACAGCCATACATCAGGCATCCCACTTCGCCTTCAACACCTATCTCTGTACCATTCCCCTTGATTTCAAGGAAGTGAAACAGCATTGGCATGAGCAGTTTGAAATCATTTATGTCAAGAAAGGCAGCGGAGTCGTAACGGTCAACCTCAATCCCCTGCATGTGTTTGAAGGTTCAATCATCCCGGTACTGCCGGGGGAACTGCATTCCATCCATGGGGATGAGAATATATCCATGGAATATGAGAATATGATCTTTTCTCTGGATATTCTGGATTCAAAGGAGAAAACAGACTGGTGCCGTTCTGCCATTCTGCAGCCTCTGCTGAATGGCAGCCTGCACTTTCCTCATCACATCCAGCCTTCCTTTTCCTTCTATCAGGAAACATCCGAAGCATTAAAGGCCGTAGAGGATGCCGGCTCCGTCAGGGATGAAGCGTATTCCATGTTAATCAAAGCGGCTCTCTTCCGTCTTTTCTATGTGCTGTATCACCACCGCATCTATGAAAATGACACCCCTGCCGATGCCCACGCCCAGGCCGTCAAGGATGCCATTCAGTATATTCATGATCATTACCGGGAAAAGATTTCCATATCTGATGCGGCTGCAGCAGTGGGGTTCTCCTCCCCGCATTTCATGCGCATCTTCAAGGAAGAAACAGGTGAAACATTCCTGACTTCGCTCAATGATTATCGTCTGGAAATGGCTTGTTATTTATTGCGCCAGAGCGATATCTCCATCTCCAGCGCCGCCGAAGAAGCCGGCTTTGACAGCCTTTCCTACTTCATCCGTCTCTTTTCAAGACGCTATCATACAACCCCTGGCCGCTGGCGCCGTGAAACCCGGCTTACACCCAGCGCTTACGGTACAGACGCACAAGAAAAATCGTCCCTCTGAAAATCAGCTCACACAGCATGGCAATCCATACGCCTTTTAATCCCATCTTCGGCGCCAGAATCTCAGCCATGACAATTCTGACACCCCATATACTGACAAGATTCATCAATCCCGGCACCAGCGTATCGCCAGCCCCTCTTAAAGCGCCGGCGGCCACAATGGATGCCCCGAAAAACGGCTCCGCATGCAGTTCAATCCGCAATACCTGTATTCCAAGCTTTCTGACCTCCTCTACCGGCGTCAGAAACATGAACACATACGGACACAGAAAATACATTGCAATTCCCGTCACACTCATGATGATCATGCCCATAGCCGTCGTCAGCCAGGCAAAGGATCTCGCCAGATCATTCTGCTTAGCACCAACGGCCTGTCCGACAATAGCCGTCGAAGCACTCTGAATGCCATAGCCCGGCATATAGCACAATGCTTCCGCCGTCACCGCAAAGGAGTTTGCCGCAATTGCCGCTGTACCTAATGGCGCCACAATGGAAGTACTGAACACCTGTGCCCCGCTCATGGCGCTCTGTTCCAAGGCCATCGGAAGACCGATCTGCACCGCTTCATGTAAAACAGCCGGATCAAGCTTTTTCTCTTCCTCTTTCCGGTATTTCAATGCCGAAGATTTCACATTAACCGCAATCGCCAGCATGATCCCGGCACACACAAACGCCAGCGCCGTTCCTAACGCCGCTCCAGCAACACCCATGCCTGCTCCGATCACATATACCTTTCCGATATAGCGCGAAGGAAAGATCAGCAGCGCATTGAACAATACATCCAGCCCGCACATCAAAGCTGAAACGATGCCCGGCACTTTCATATTGCCCGTGCACTGCAGACTGCCCGCACTGTAGAAAAACAGCATGCGCGCTGGAATGAACAGGGCATAGCACAGAAAATACGCAGACGCATCAGACACAATATCCTGACTGCCGCCAAGCCATATGGGCAGATACCGTGACAGAATCACACCGATCAGACACAGCACAAGTGAAACCAGTCCTGTAATCGCATAGCCGTTATGCAGTATCTTTCTGGCCTTCTTTTCATCCCTGGCCCCGATACTGTGGGCAATCTGCACATAGAACCCGGCAGCACTGCCCTGAATCAATCCGCCCATCAGCCAGGTAGAACTTGCCACAAGACCGATCGAAGCACTTGCCGCAGCTCCTAATGAACCTACCATTGCCGCATCAATATACTGCATGGCAATTTCAGAGATCTGGGCCAGTATGCCCGGCAGCGACAGCTTCCATACCAGCGAAAGCCTCTCTTGCAGCGATGTTTCCCCTAATGCATTGATATCCAGTGTACTGTTATTCTTTCCCATAGACTCCTATTATACGGCACGCCAAAAAGAAAAGCACCCGCAGGTGCTTATTGTAACTTATCCTCTTGCCGGCTTTACCGGATGTCTGAAATCGGTATAATCCGCTTCGCCATGTTTCTCATAGAGATTCTTGAGGAAGATCGGCGTCAGGATGGAGCTGAAGATAATCAGCAGGATCACAGAAGTAAAGTACTGAGATTCCAGCATGCCTACTCTTAATCCGGTCTGGGAAACAATCAGGGCAACTTCGCCTCTTGTCATCATGCCGACACCGACCTTCAGGCTGTCTTCCTTTGTAAAGCCAAGGATCTTTGCCATACCGCCGCAGCCGATGACCTTGCCGATCATGGCAATCGCCACAAACGCCAGTGAGAACCAGATGATACTTGTATCCAGGGTTCTGACATTGGTCTGCAGACCGATGGAACAGAAGAACACCGGACCGAACAGCATATAGCTGCCGATATCCATCTTGCGGGCAATATAGGAATCATCACGCAGAGAGCACAGTACCATACCGGCCACATAAGCACCGGTAATATCCGCTACACCGAAGAACTTATCGGCAATATAGGACAGGATAAAGCAGAAGGCCAGGGCCAGAATCGGAATTCTTCTGGTATGCGGATGTTTTTCATCAATCACATTCATGACCTTGTAGACAACCCAGCCGACCGCTGCCGCAAATACGAAGAACAACAGTGTTCTCAAGGTGACTGTCAGGATGTTCTGGCTTGGATCCTTGAGGCCGATGACAAAGGTCAGCACGATAATACCCAGCACATCATCAATGATGGCGGCACTGACAATGGTCGTACCGACCATGCCGTTGAGCTTGCCCAGTTCCTTCAGTGCCTGTACGGTAATGGAAACACTGGTAGCTGTCATGATCGTACCGATAAACAGCGCATGGT
>Ga0256406_1001504_pt1 | contig 37199 bp, 33 predicted proteins | sample RumenRJG_03DNA_FD_185986 | JGI IMG/M metagenome (GOLD analysis project Ga0256406, IMG submission 185986) | Bovine rumen microbial communities from Lethbridge, Alberta, Canada - RJG_03 | ecosystem: Host-associated > Mammals > Digestive system > Stomach > Rumen | place: Canada: Alberta | collected...
ACCTGGTACAACAACGAGAGGATAGTCGAGAGGCTCGGCTGTGCTCCTGTGTCCCACAGGAGCATTGCCCCTATCCCTATGCTGTGCTATAGTCCTGTCTAGAGTCCAAACTTAGGGGTGCAGTACAGAAAAGGGGAGGATTACCGGTTTTATTGGGCGTAACGGAGCCGGCAAAACCACGGTTTTAAAACTTCTCTATGCCCTTATTAAAAGAGATGGCGGATCCATCCTCTATGAGGGGGAAGACATCCTCGCCTGCGAGAAGCGCTACAAAAATGAGGTGGGGCTACTATTCGGCGGTTTCCAGTTTTACCCGGGGTTCAAACTAAAGAAGATCACCTCGGTCCTTGCCCCCTTCTATGAGAAGTGGGATCAGGCCCAATACGAAGAATACTTGACCTTATTTGGCCTCGACGAGGAGAAAAAGGTCAAGGAGCTTTCCGCGGGGATGCAGGTGAAATACGGCCTCGCCATCGCCCTTTCCCATGGGGCGGAGATCCTCTTATTGGACGAGCCGACCTCGGGACTAGACCCTGTGTCCCGGGATGAGCTGCTCGATTTGTTCGAGAACCTCGCCCAGCAGGGAAAATCCATCCTCTTCTCCACCCACGTCATCAGCGACCTCGATAAATGCGCGGACGACATCGTCTACATCCAAAAGGGCTCGCTTTTGGCCGCGGAGCCTTTGGCCCGCTTCCGTGACCGCTACATCGCCTTCGATGGCGAATCCTCCCTCTTGGAGAAGGTGGATCAATCTCATTTCCTCTACCTCCATGACCATGGGGGCAGGTTCCAAGCGGTCGCCAAAAAAGAGGATGAGGCAGCCATCCCCCTCTCTTCGAGGAAGGCCACGTTAGAAGAAATCATGATTGCCCTTGAACGGGGAAAGGAGGAAGCATGAAGAACCTCCTCAGGAAGGAAATCCTCTTTTCCACGAACATCCAGGTCGTCATTTTCCTCATCCTTTCCGTTTTCATGGTGCTGATCCCCAGCTGGCCCGGCATGGTCTCCTTCATTTATTTGATCTATGCCATCATCCCCATTTTCCCCAAAAACCAAGCCAACCAAGACACGACCTTCACGGCCCTGCTCCCCATCGAAAAGAAGAAGGTCGTGGATGCCAAACTCCTCTACGTCGTCTGCTTGGAGTTAGCCGTTATCTTGTTAAGCGCTCCCTTCTCCGCGCTTCGGATTTACCTGATTGAGCCAGCCATGCATGCCTCCGATCCGACGGCGGTAGATGCCAGCATGTACCAATCCCTCATTCCGCCCGACCTCATTTGCTATGGCTTTACCCTTTGCTCGTGCGGCATCCTCAACGCGATTTTAATCCCCTGGGCTTACAAGAACCCCGTCAAATCCACCTTCGTCGCCAACATCACGGGCTTGATCTGCCTCTTCGTCTTAGGCGCCTTCCTTGGGCTACAAATCTTGCTCGAGTATCTCCTCATCAAAGCGGAATCCGCCACCCTGACCTATGGGGTTGGCTTCGGCGTCCTCGCCTTCGGCATCTTGGCCTTCGCCCTCTTTTCCCTTCTCGCTTTGAAGAAGGGGAGAAAAGCTTTCCTGTCCGCCGACCTATAAGCCCCTTTTCTAAACGTTCCTCTCTTGGGGTGATATAATCACCCCGCCTACAAGAAGGGGCTTTTTCATGGACTGGAATATCGTAACGGGCAGCAAAACGGAGACGCGCGCCTTGGGGAAGGCGCTCGCCCCTTATTTAAAGCGAGGCGACGTCATCCTATTAAAGGGTGATTTAGGCGCGGGAAAGACCACTTTCACCGGCGGGGTCGCCGAAGGGCTTGGCATCCAAGAGCCGATCATCTCCCCGACCTTCAACATCATGAAGTGCTACTTCAAAGGGAGAATCCCCCTTTACCACATCGATGCCTACCGCCTTGAGAAGCAAAACACGGAAATCGGCCTCGATGAATGCATCGAGGGCGACGGCGCCTGCCTCATCGAGTGGCCTATGTACATCGAAAAGCTGATTCCCGATGAATACCTCGACGTCGTCATCAAACATCAGGGCGAAGACAAGCGCTCCCTCAGCATCCACGCGGTGGGGAAGCATTACGAAGAGCTGCTCGAGCAGTGGAAGGAGGCCGTCCGATGAAGGGTTTATTGCTGGATAGCTCGACCGTGGGACTCGCGGTCGGCTTGGCGGAAGATGGCCGCCTTTTGGACGAAATCGCTTACGAGGCCAACCAACGCCAGTCGGAGTTCATGGTCCAAGAGGTCAAGAACCTTTTAGACCGTAACCACATCGACCCCAAATCCCTTGGCTACGTCGTGGTGAGCAAGGGCCCTGGCTCTTACACGGGCGTCCGTATCGCCATGACGATTGCCAAAACCATCGTCTTTGCTTTGAACGTTCCCCTTTATCTTGTCTCCAGCCTTGAGATGCTGAAGGTGGGGGATGAACCCAGCATCTGCATCTCCAACGCCCGGAGCAAGCGTTCCTATGTGGGGGTCTACCAAGGGGATAAGACCGTTTTGGCGGACACCATCATGGATAATCCAAAGCTTATGGATTACATCAAGGCGCATCCCGATTATCGGGTCTCCGGCGACGTCTCTTATCTCGGCTTAGAGGGGGAGAAGGTCGATATCCTTGCCAGCATGGCCAAAGTCAACGTGGAAAGGAATCTATCCGAGCCATTAGGCGCCAAGCCGGTTTACCTCAAGGATTCGACTTCTTCGGCGAGCATGAAGATCATCGTTCGCCCTTATATCTCCGCCGATCTTTCGCAGATTATGGAGATTGAGAGAGAAGCCTTCCCCGTCGGCGCCTATACGGAAGAGCAGTTCAAATCCGCCCTCCAAAACAACCCCTTCGACCATCTTCTGGTGGCCGTGGTCGATTCTTTGGTGGTCGGCTTCTGCGACTTCGTGAAGACGTTCGACTCCGCGGAGATCAACCAAATCGCCGTGAAGAAGGAATACCGCCAGCACGGCGTTGGGACCCGCTTGATGGGAGAGACCGTGAAGTTCTGCCGGGAAGGCGAGGAGAAGGCGGACTTCCTCTGCCTGGAAGTGAGGACGGACAACTTGATCGCCCAACGCTTCTACCGGAGGCATGGCTTTGAAAACGTCGGCACCAAAAAGGCCTTCTATTCCGATGGGACCGACGCCTATTACCTGGTGAGGAGTATCATCAATGACTAGGATTTTGGCCATCGAATCGAGCTGCGACGAGACCGCGGTCGCCATCACGGAAGATGGGAAGCTTTTGGCAAACGTCGTGGCCACCCAAATCGCGGTCCATGAAAAATACGGCGGGGTTATGCCGGAAATCGCCTCCCGCCTCCACACGGAAAACATCACCGTCTGCCTGACGGAAGCCCTCCGTCAAAGCCATCTGAAACTCGAAGACATCGATGCCTTCGCCGTCACTAGGGGGCCTGGCCTCATCGGTTGCTTGCACGTTGGATTGCAGGCCGCGAAGACCTTGGCGATGCTTTACGACAAGCCCTTGATCCCCGTCCATCACCTGGCGGGCCACATCTATGCCAACGAATACGCGGGCGAGTTCCATTACCCGATGCTCTGCGTCGTCGTCTCCGGCGGCAACACCGAGCTGGTCATCATGCATAAGGACCTCGATTTCGAGATCATCGGGGAGACGTTAGACGATGCGGTGGGGGAGTGCTACGACAAGGTGGCGCGCGTTTTAGGCCTTCCCTATCCAGGCGGCCTTCCCATCGATCAGCACGCGAAAAACGGCAAGCACGTCTATCCCCTCCATAAGCCCAAGATGCCGCATGACACCTACGACTTCTCCTATTCGGGGCTAAAGACCCAAGTCATCAACCTCGTGAACACGTTGAAGATGAAGGGCGAGCCCGTCAACGTGGACGACATGGCGCGGACCTTCCAAGACGTGGCGATCGGCATGATCGTCGACCGCGCGATGCGGGCCGCGAAGAACTATCACGTGAACCAAATCGTCCTCGCCGGCGGAGTCTCGGCCAACTCCTACCTCCGCGAATGCATGAAGGAGGAGGCCAAGAAAGCCGGGATTGAGTTGCTCATCCCGCCCCTATGGTGCACGACCGACAACGCGGCCATGATCGCCAAGGTGGCCGAGAAACTATACGAACGCAAGGTGTTCGCCCCCCTCACCTTGGGGGTCGACCCCAACTGGCGCATCAGCGACTGGGACAAATTCGAATGAAAAGGACCCGCCGAATCGGCGGGCCTTTTCTTCCTTATTGAGGTTATTAAGGCAAGACAGGTATGCGTTTTTTCTGCGTTTGCCCAAGCAAAGGGGAACGATTCGTCTCCTTTCCCATACGAAAAAAGAGGGGTTTTTGCGCGCGGGAGCGTATACTAAAGCCACTATGGAAGAAAAAGCGATTACTGTCTCAAAATTGTATCAATCTCTAAGGGCGAACGAAGATCTCTCCGCGAGGAAGAACATCCTCGTGGAGGGATGGGTTAGAACCAATCGTTCCTCCAAAAGCGTCGGCTTCATTGAGCTAAACGATGGCTCGTGCTTTAAGTCGATCCAAATCGTCTACCAAAGCTCTTTGCCCGAATATGAAGCGATGTCCCATGTGCTTACGGGGGCTTGCATCGCGGTTCATGGCGACCTCGTCCTCACCCCCGCGATGAAGCAGCCCTTCGAGCTTCACGCGAACGATTTCAAGCTTTTGGGCGACGTCGCGCCGGATTACCCCCTGCAAAAGAAGCACATGTCCCTCGAATACCTCCGGGACATCCCGCCGATGAGGCCGAGGACCAACACGTTCAACGCCCTCTATCGGGTCCGTTCCATCTTGGCTATGGGAGTCCATGAGTTCTTCCAATCCAACGGCTTCGTCTATGTCCATACGCCGGAAATCACGGCCAACGACGCCGAAGGCGCGGGGCAAACCTTCACCGTCATCACGGACGCGAAGGATCCGATCAACGACTTCTATGGCCGCAAGGCATCGTTAACGGTGTCTGGCCAGCTCCACGTCGAGCCCTTTGCCCTCTCCTTTGGCAAAGTCTACACCTTTGGCCCAACCTTCCGCGCCGAGAAGAGCAACACGCCCCGTCACGCCTCGGAGTTCTGGATGATTGAGCCCGAGATGGCTTTCGCCGACCTCGAGGATGACATGGACACGATGGAGGCCTCCATCAAGTTCTGCATCCGTTATGTCTTGGATCACTGCCCCGACGAGATGGCTTTCTTTGACTCCTTCATCGCCAAGGGGACGATTGCCAAGCTCAAGGACGTCCTCGCGAAGCCCTTCGTTCGTATGGAATACTCCGAAGGCATCAAGATCCTCCAAGATGCCGTGAAGAACGGGCATAAGTTTGAGAATAACGACATCGTCTGGGGCATGGACCTCCAGAGCGAGCACGAGCGTTACCTGACTGAAGAGGTCGTCAAGGGGCCGATGTTCCTCATGAATTACCCAGAGGCCATCAAAGCCTTCTACATGAGGAGGAACGACGATGGCAAAACCGTCGCCGCGGCGGATTGCCTCGTTCCGGGCGAAGGAGAGATCATCGGCGGCTCCCAGCGCGAGGAACGCTATGACGTCCTAAAGGCCAAGATGGAGCAAATCGGGAATGCCAAAGGATTGGAGTGGTACCTGAATCTCCGTAAGTGGGGCGGCTGCGTCCATAGCGGCTATGGCATCGGCTTCGACCGCCTTCTCATGTACATCACCGGCGTGGCCAACATCCGCGACACGGAGCCTTATCCGCGCACTTCCAGCGCCTTGAAGTATTAAACGAAGACCCATGGACCAATACGATCCGAATCAAAATCCAAGCCAAGCTTCCGGGCAAGGAAACGGCCAAACTCCCGCCTCTTCCAAGCCACAAAGCAAAGAGGAAAAGAAGAATTTGGCGCGCCAACGCCTCTTTTGGGTTTTGATTGGCGTGTGCATCCTTTTGGTGATTCTGATCGTTTGGGCCATCATTGAGCACGCCACCTCCGGCAGCGTGCCCGTTTCTATTTCTTCCTCGTCGCTTTCCTCTCCCGAAGCCACCTCGTCGGCTAGTCTATAAGGGGCTTAGGCAGGTTGATGGATCGAGTCGAAAAGAAAAAACTTCCCGGTCGCGTCTTGGCTGGCTACATCATCATGGGCATCGCTTGCCTTTTGATGCTGGCTGCCGCGGGATACCTCATCTACAAAAGCGTGGTAACGCCGTTACGTTATCAGCCGGGCGAAGGAGAGCCGAAAGACTATTTCTCCGTCCGTTCCAACTTCACTTATTTCATCTCTTGGATCGTCATCGCCACTTTGTTTTTGCTCTCAGCCGTCAGCGGATTCTCCTACATCTTCCATTGGCGATTCCTGGTCCAAATCGTTGGCTTAGTGGCCATCTTGAATTTCGTTACCTTCATCGTTACCTTGGTGCTTTGCTGCACCTATTACAGCGGCCCCCTATCTTTCTTCTACGATTTCATGAGCACCAGCTTCCCTGGCTTCCTTTATTTCGTAGGCTGGTTCATGGCGAAAGACTACTTCGATGATTAAAAAAGAGGGGGACGCCCCCTCTCTTTTGTCTTCTTTTTTACCGTGGAGTGTTCTGCCCTCCCCCCGGATATTGGCCTGGAGGATTGCTATTGGGATAGGAGTTATTCGAATAAGGGTTTTGCTGCGGGCTGGGTTGCTGGGCTTGCTGCTGAGGGGCTTGCTGCTGCGCGGCAAAGGGGTCCTCTGGCTTCTTCGGCGTGAGGGGCTTCATCGTGTAAAGGGCGATGACATCGTCGCGGTGAGAGAGGCTGATGATTTCCACGAAGCGGGAGAAATACGCTTGGGCCGCGACTAAGAAGCCGATTCCGCCGACTAGGAGGAGGAACACCGCGAGATAGGAAGAGGTGTGCGCGCCGACCCAGCGGGGATAGCCGGCCTTGCGCGCGGGCCAATCCGCGAGGACGGTTCGCCCAAAGACCACGGCCTTTTTCGCGTGGGCGAAATCCCATTGGAAGAAAAGGTCGCCGAATTCGCCGAAGATGTTGGCTGACCAGCTCTTGCGGATCGCGGAGCCCACCACCCAGACGATGAGGGAGGTGAACATAATGAGGACGGGGATCCAAGATTGGTGGAAGAAGAGGCGGTTGTTCTTGCGGTAGCCTAGGCTGCGGAAGTGGTTGCCATCGCGGATGATCCCGTGATTCAGATAAGGCAAAACCAATTCGTGGGCGCCTTGGGCTTGGAAACGGCTCGTCGCGCGGACGGCCCAGCCGATCAAGGCGGCCAACAGGAAAAGCAAGAAGAGGATGACCACCCCGATGATGAGGGCGCGCCGATCGGCTTCGCTGATGGTGCTAGCGAGCAAAGAGGGGATGGTCTGCTTAATCATTGCCTTGCCCTCCTTCTCCGTCATCGGGGTAGTTGTTGCTTAGCCGTTGCGGGTCTCCGGGAAGGGCCTGCGTGGGGTCGTTTCCCTGGGGAAGGGCGCCGGGGCCATAGTCGGAGATGGAACGATAATCGGGTTGGGTTGCATCGTAATACGGCGTTTGGGTCGTTTGCTGGCCGACCTGCGCGGGGCCAAAGGGAGGCGGATTGGTGTTGGCGTCCCCCGGTTTGGCGTTGCCATAGTAGTTTTGTTGGACGTAGACGGTGCTGTGGGAGCTGTTGTCCGTGTTCGTGTTGGTATTGGTGCTCGTGGTGGTCGTCGTGTTCGTTTGGGTGGGCGCGGCGCCCTCTCCCCGCTCTTTCGCGATCATCGCTTCGAGCTCCTCGTCTTCTTTCATCAGGGGGGAGAAGGGCTTTTTCTCGCCTTTGAAGAAGCGGACGACGCCTTTGAAGAAAAAGAAGACGCCGTAAAAGAGGCCGTATACGCCATAGCAAACGTAGACGAGGAGGAGGAAAGGGAAAAGCAGACCATAGAGCAATCCGATTCCGACGTCATGGACGAATTTCATCTTAGGCCTCCTTTCTCTCCTGGTTGGGTCTTTATTTTAGGTGTCGATTTTTGCTTCCACAACAAAAGGTCTTGCAGAAGGGCGCCCAAACACCAGGCGCTTAAGAAGGCGGCGAATAGCAAAAGCCCCAGCGGGTCGGGGAGGAGGGAGAAACAGGAAGCAAAGCAAGCAAGCCCCGCGAGGAAGAGCCCCCCATAGATGAAGTAAAGCCAGCGATGAGACGCCGGGAACATTTGGAAGGTGGATTGAACCGCCCAATAGACGGCAGCCGTCAAAAAGAAGTAGGACGTGGGGGTGTTAAAGAAGCCCAAGACAAGGACCAGCAAAGAGAGAAAAAGGACCATGATGGGAGTAAAAACGGCTGGAATTTTGAAGCCGCTTTGTTTTTCTTGGGCGAGCTTTGGCCAAATCAAATCGATGAACAAGGAAACTAAGGCGATCTGAGCGAGGGAGAAGGCCAGCACAGCCGCGGGGAAGAGAACGTGGGCGAAGGCGCTTTCCGATAAACCGATGAGGGCAAGGAGAGATTGCTCCATCTCAATCTCGTACATTACGCGAATGAGGGGCATCGACAAATAGGCGAGGCCTTCGTTTAGCAAAGAGACGGCGAAGATGGTCCATGCCGAGCCAAGGCCGATCTTTTTCAAAAAGCCATAGGCGAAACCCGTGAGGATGGCGGGGATGGTATAGAAAAGGGCGGAGCTTAAGTCCCAGGCCGTGCAGCCCAAAGAGAGGGCGATGGAGGCAATCAGGTAAATCGGAGCGTATTTTCCTTCGCAGTAAAAGCCCACTAGCGCGCTGGATAGGGGAAGGAATAAGCAAAGAAAGACGGCGCTTAGTGGAACGAAGGCGGCCAAAATGGAAAAGAGCGCGTTAACGGCACACATCAGGGCCATGAACGCGATGTTTTTGATTGCACCCTTACGAGGGGTTAAGGCAGCCATGCCCTCATTATAAATAAGGAATAAAGAAGCAACACCCGTTGAAAAGAGAGAAATCTCTAAACATTGTAGGGCAAGGAAAGCCTTATGCATTTATGGCACTTGTTTGGCGGTGTAAAATTGTGCGGCTATGGATTACTCGTCTCTCCTCAATGAAGCACAGTTGGCTGCGGTTTCGACCACAGCCCAATACGTCCGCGTCATCGCTGGCGCCGGTTCGGGAAAAACCCGCGTTTTGACCTATCGGATTTCTTATTTGATCGGCGAAAAGCATATTAACCCTTGGCGGATACTCGCCATCACCTTTACCAATAAGGCGGCGAACGAGATGAAGGCGCGCGCCGGGAAAATCGTCCCCGATCAATCGGCCGCGATCCACATCTCGACCTTCCACGGCTTCTGCAATTACTTTTTGCGCTTTGAGCACGACGCGATTGGCTACCCCTCCGGTTTCTCCATCCTCGATGAGGAAGACCAGAAGTCTTTGGTGGGCAACGTCGCGGTCGCCCTTGGCTTTAAGAAAAGCGATCCGGTCACCAAAGAGGCGCTTAGCTTCATCCGCGAGGCAAAGGGCAAGGGGAAGTACCCCCAAGACATCCGCCCGGGAACCATGTTTGGCTATGGGCACCCGAAGGATGATTTAAAGTTCTTCGAGGAGTACGAAAAGCAAAAGCAGGCGATGTGGTGTCTCGACTTCGATGACCTGCTTCTCCAGTGCCTTTATATTCTTGAGACGTACGACGAGATTCGGCAAAAGTGGCAAACGCGTTACGACCACATTTTGGTTGACGAATTTCAGGACACCAACGATATCCAATATAAACTCATCCAGCTTTTGATGAGCCCGACGGCCTCCCTTTACGTCGTCGGTGATCCGGATCAGACCATTTACACGTGGAGAGGCGCCAACCAGGACCTCATCCTAAATTTCAACAAGTGCTTCCCCGGGGCCCAGCAAATCATCTTGGACCGCAACTATCGTTCCACCCAGACGATTCTTGATGCGGCCAACAAGCTGATTGCCCATAACAAGAAGAGAATCCCGAAGGATCTTTACACCAAGGAAGGGACGGGCGCCCCGATCCAGGTCAAACAAGCGCGCGATCCCGCCGAAGAGGCGAAGTGGGTCTGCAACAACATCGACCACATCGTAAAAGAGAACGGTGGAGATTATACCCAAATCGCCATTCTCTATCGTTCTAACTATCTTTCGCGCCCCTTCGAAGCTGAGCTTGCTGCCCGTGGGGTTCCCTACACCCTCTATGGGGGCCAACGCTTTTATGAACGAACCGAGGTTAAGGACGTTCTTGCCTACTTCCATCTTTTGGTGAATCCGCAGGACGACATCTCCTTCGAACGCATTTGCAATGTTCCGAGGAGAGGGCTTGGCTCCTCCAGTCTCGATTTGCTGAAAAAAGCTGCTAGGGAGCGCGGAATATCCGAATTCCAACTCATCAGTTCCGATGATCTGGATACGATTGGCTTGAAACCAAGCGTTGCTGGCAGTCTTAAGAAAATGTCAACTATAATGGCGGATACCAACCAGCAACTCCAAGAGAACCTCGAAGTTTATTCCAGCGTCCTTCGCAAGATGGTCACCGACCTCGGCCTTTATGACTTTTATGCGCAAAACGCGGAGATCGATGAGGATCGCGTGGGCAACATTAACTCGTTGTTCGATGATGTGATTCATTTTATCGACCTCAATCCAACCTCCTCATTTGCTGAGTATCTTCAAAACGTTTCCCTCCTTTCCAGCGGCAACAAAATCAACGGGGGGAATTGCCTTTCACTCATGACGGTTCACGCCGCGAAGGGCCTTGAGTTCCCTTACGTTTTCATCGTGGGGCTTTCCGAGAATGTCTTCCCCAATAGCAGGGCTTGCATGGAATCCGGCGAGTCGGGTTTGGAGGAAGAAAGGCGCGCGGCTTACGTCGCCTTCACCCGCGCGAAGAAGGAATTGTTCCTTTCCTGCAACTCTGCTTACTCCCATTTGACCGACTCGACGCTTCTCCCTTCCCGCTTCTTTGCCGAAGCTGGCATTAAGCTTCCGAGCCCGTCTGCTTTCTCCACTTGGGGAAGAATGGGCTCCCCCTCGGCCCGCTTCGGCGGGGGATTCCGCTCCAGCAGCAATTCCCTCTTCGACGACGGCGACAACGCTGACCCATTTGCCCAGTCGGCAAGGCCCGTCCAAGTCGAGCCGGAGAAGCCGCAGCATAACGACGTTGGCGAATGGCACGTCGGCGACATCGCGCATCACGAAAAGTTCGGTGATGGCAAGGTGATTCAAGTCATCTCTAGCACCATCATCGTGGTTGATTTTGAAAACGCGGGCAGAAAGACCCTGCAGTCTACCCACCCGTTGTTGTCCCGTAAGGTTTCCAAAGGAGGTTACGCATGACCTTTGCTGAAGCAGAGGCCCGTGTCAAAGAGTTGACCGAGGCCCTAGAAAAAGCTAATTACGAGTATTACGTCCTCGACAACCCCTCGCTTTCCGACGCCGAATTCGACCGGATGATGAGCGAGCTTCAGATGTTGGAGGAGCAATTCCCGGCGTTGAAGAGCAAGAACTCTCCCACCCAACGCGTCGGTGGGCAAGTCGCCTCGGAGTTTAAGAAGATCCCCCATAAGCGCCTCATGCTTTCCCTCGGCGACATCTTCAACGAAGAAGAGATCCGCCGCTGGGACGAAGGCGTGAAGAAGCTTTTGGGCAAGTCCCAAGTCGAATACATGGGCGAGGTCAAAATCGATGGCCTCGGCATGTCCCTCATCTACGAAAATGGGGAACTCCAATATTGCGTTACCCGCGGGGACGGCATCATGGGAGAAGATGTGACGCAGAACGTCATCACCATCCATTCCATCCCTCTCCACGTCAAAGAGAAGCGCCCCTTCGAGGTTCGCGGCGAAGTCTATATGCCCAAAGCCTCCTTGGAGAAGCTAAACGCCGAAAGAAAGGCCCAGAACCTCCCTCTTTTTGCCAATGCCAGGAACGCCGCCGCCGGCAGCATCCGCCAGCTTGATTCTTCGATTGCCGCCAGCCGTGGCCTCGATGCCTTCTGGTATTACCTCGTCAATGCCCCCGAACTCGGGATCCATAAGCACAGCGAAGCCCTGGACTACCTCGAAGAATTGGGCTTCCGCGTCAACCGGGAACGCCGCCTCCTCGAAAGCCAAGACGCTTTGATCGATTACATGAATGAGTATCACGAAAAGCGCCCGAACCTCGACTACGACATCGACGGGTTGGTTTATAAGGTCAATAACCTGGATGACTACGCCGTCCTTGGCTACACCGCCAAATCTCCGCGTTGGGCCATCGCCTACAAGTTCCCGCCTTCGGAGGTGGAGACGCAGCTATTGGACATCTTCCTGACGGTGGGGCGGACCGGTCGCATCACCCCCAACGCCGTCTTAGCCCCCGTTCGGATTCAGGGCTCGACCGTTCAGCGCGCCACCTTGAATAACGAGGACTTCATCGCCGAGAAGGGCCTCATGATTGGCGACATCGTCGTGCTCCGCAAAGCGGCCGACGTCATCCCCGAGATCGTGCGTCCCGTCGTCTCAAGGCGCACGGGGCAAGAAAAGCCCTTCGTCATGCCGACTACCTGCCCCGACTGCGGAGAGCCTTTGGTCAAAATCCAGGGCACCCATTATTGCTTAAATCCCAATTGCCCCTCGCGGAAGATCGAGGCCATGATTCACTTCTCCAGCAAGGACGCGATGGACATCGACGGCATGGGTCCTGCCGTGGTGGAAGAACTCTTCAACGAAGGGTTCATGCCGGACATCCCCGCGATTTATCACCTTGGGGAGCACGCCAGCGAGATCAAAGCCTTGGAGGGGTGGTCGGATAAGTCCCTCAATTCCCTCCTCGATGCCATTGAGGCCTCGAAGAAGCGCTCTTTGGAGCGTCTCGTCTTCGGCTTAGGCATCAAAGAGATTGGCTTAAAGACCGCCCGCACCCTCTGCCAGCGTTGGCGTCACATGGACGACTTCCTCTCCTTGAACGTCGAAGACTACATGAAGGTCCCCGATTTGGGCCCCGTTTCTTCCCAAGCCCTCTCGGATTACTTCCATAATCCCGATAACATCGAGACGATCCGCCAGCTCAAAGAACTTGGACTAAATCAGGATTACCTCGGCCAAGACACGATGGACGTGAACTCCTACTTCTATGGCAAGACGATTGTCCTCACGGGCACCCTCGTCCATTACACGCGGGAGAAGATGACCGAAATCCTTGAGGGCATCGGCGCCCATTGCAGCAGCTCCGTCTCCAAGAAGACCGACCTCGTGATCGCCGGCCCCGGCGCGGGGAGCAAACTAGACAAGGCGCGCGCCCTCGGCGTCCAAGTCATCGACGAAGAAGAGGCCATGTCCCACCTCAACAAGATCGGCGGCTAAGAAACCCTATAAGGGTTCCTTCCCCTTGCGGAAAGGTGTAGAGTTAGCCCCGGAAAGAGAGAAGCGATGAAAGAAATCACAATGGATGTGCTAAAGGACGCGGCAAACCGCCTCCTTTTCACTATGTCGGAAGAGCAGTACCAAACCCTTTACGACGAATTCAAAATCTTGACCAAGCAGATGGAGCGGATCGGGGAGATTCCCGGCGTTGATGATGCCGAGCCCATGACCTTCCCCTTCGACTGCACGGTCACCTACCTCCGCGAAGACGTCGCGGAGAAACCCTTGGACCGCGACGAGGCGCTTAAGAACGCCGGCTCCGTCCAAGACCATCAAATCAAACTTCCAAAGGTGGTGGGCTGATATGGGCTACTTAGAGAAATCCATTTCCGCGCTTCATGAGCTGCTGGTCCAAGGGAAAGCCACCCCATTGGAGCTGGCCCAAGAGGCGATCGCCAAAGCCAAGGCCAACCAAGACAACGCCTTTGAAATCATCACCGAGAAAGAAGCCCTCGACTTCGCCTCCACCCTCACGGAGCCCGAAGCCTCCAACCCCTTATGGGGCATTCCTTTCGTGCTGAAGGATAACTTCTCCGCCAAGGGCATCGAGACGACCGCTTCCAGCAACATCCTTAATGGCTACGTTCCCCTATTCGATGCGACCGTATATGCGAAATTGAAGGAAAAGAAGGCCGTCCTCATTGGCAAAGCCACGATGGACGAGCTCGCCATGGGCGGCACGGGGACCACGGGCCACAAGGGAACCACTTATAACCCTTGGGATCCATCCCACACCCGCCTCGTCGGTGGGTCGAGCTGCGGCTCGGCCGCTTCGGTGGCCGCGGGCATCGTGCCCTTCTCGCTTGGCTCCGACACCGGCGACTCCGTCCGTAAACCCGCCTCCTTCGCGGGGCTGGTCGGCATGAAGCCAACTTGGGGCCGGATTTCCCGTTATGGGCTATTCCCCTTTGCCCCTTCGCTCGACCACGTGGGCTATTTCACGCGCAACGTGGGCGACGCGGCGATTCTCTTGGATGTCTTGGCGGGCCGCGATCCCCATGACGCGACGTCCAGCTTCCGCCCCGTTGAGGCTTATGAGCCCTATCTTTACCGCGAACCAAAAGGACTTAAGGTCGCCGTCTTGAAAGAAGTCTACGATTCCTTAAGCGACAAGCGTTTGAAGGATAAAGTCGACGCCTCCCTCGCCAAATTAAAGGAGATGGGGGTGGAAATCGACTTCGTGGAGTTCGGCTATCACCTCTTGAGCGCCTGCTTCCCGACCTACATCGTCATCAGCTGCGCCGAAGCCACCTCGAACGACGCCAACTTGGATGGCATCAAGTTCGGGCCGTATTATCCGGGCAAAACCTACCAAGAGGTCATGTTCAACGCCAGGACCAACGGCTTCAGCGAGCTCATCAAGCGCCGCTTCGTCATCGGCTCCTTCTCCTTGATGAGGGAGAACCAGGACGTCTTGTTCCGCCGGGCCCAGAAAGCGCGCGGCATGATCGTCGCCCGGGTCAACGAGATCCTCGTCGATCATGACTTCATCTTCGCTCCCGCGGCTCCTGGCATCGCCCCGAAGTTCACGGACTCCAGCGACAAGCTTTCCAGCGAATACCTCATCGCGGACAACCACCTTTGCTTAGGCAACTTTGCGGGTCTCCCCTCGATGACACTGCCCCTTGGCTTAGAGGACGATATGCCCCTAGGCGCCAATTTCATGGGCCGCGCCTTCGAAGAGGGCAAGCTCTTCCAGATCGCTTCCGCTTACGAGAAAATCACGGGCCTATCCGACTTAAGCGTCTTGAACCGGAAGGAGGGCAATCTATGAACTTCGAAGCCGTCATCGGTTTGGAAATCCACGTGGAGATGAAGACGAAGTCGAAGATGTTTTCGGCTGCTCCCTGTGGATTCTCCCGCGACCCCAATACGGAGATCGCCCCTTTGGACATGGCCTTCCCGGGCACGATGCCCCTCGTCAACAAGCAAGCCGTCATCAACGCGATCCGCGTGGCCAACGCCCTCCACATGGAGATTGACCATCTGATCCGCTTCGACCGTAAGAACTACTTCTACAGCGACCTCCCGAAAGGCTTCCAAATCACCCAGCAGTTCTACCCCATTGGCAAAAACGGGTATTTGGACGTCAAAGGACGTAATGGCGAGACCAAACGCATCGAGATTGAGCGCATCCACATGGAGGAGGACACCTGCAAACAGCTCCACTTCATGGACTACACCCTGCTCGATTACAACCGCGCCGGGGTTCCCCTGGTGGAAATCGTCTCCCGTCCCGACATCCGTAACGGCACCGAGGCCATGCACTACGTCGAGGCGATCCGCAACATCGTCGTCTATAGCGGCACCTCCGACGGCAAGATGGAGGAGGGAAGCCTCCGCTGCGACGTCAACGTCTCCCTCCGCCCCTATGGACAAAAGGAATTCGGCACCAAGGTTGAATTAAAGAACCTGAACTCCCTCAAAAACATCGAGGACGCCCTCGATTATGAAATCGCCAGGCAGTCTTCCCTCTTACTTTCCGGGACGCCAGTTCGCCAGGAGACGAGACGTTTCGACGAGGCCAGCGGCCGCACCATTCTCATGCGCGTGAAGACCGACGCCGTCGACTACAAATACTTCCCCGAGCCCAACATCGTCCCGATTCGCCTTTCGGACGAATTCGTGGAGGACGCCATCAAAACCTGCCCCGAACTTTACGATGCCAAGAAGGCCCGTTATATGGCGCAGGGGCTATCGGAATCCGACGCCTCGGTCATCCTCGCCGACGTCGCCTTCGCGAATTACTTCGAAGAGGGCCTAAAGACGGCCAAATCCCCGAAGACCCTGGCCAACTTTTTGATGGTTGAGGTCAATGGCTACCTCAATAAGCAGGGAACCACCATCCAACAGTTCCCCCTCTCGGCGAAGACTTTGGCGGCAATCGCCAACCTCCAAGACGATGGATTAAGCCACAAGCAGTGCGTCCAGATTTTTGACTACTGCATCGAGAAAGGCGTCTCCCCCGCGGAGGCTCAAAAAGACCTCCATATCGAGAAGCAGGTTTCCGATGCGGGCGCGGTGCTTGCCGCCGTAACGGCGGTCCTCGACGCCAACCCCCAGTCGATTGTGGACTTCAAGGCGGGGAAAGACAGGGCCAAGGGCTTCTTGGTTGGCCAAGTCATGAAGGCGAGCCATGGCAAGCTCAATGCCAAATTGGTCGCCCAAGTGATGGACGAAGAGCTTAAGAAGCGCTAAAGCGGTCGAATTCCTGTAAGATAAATAAGGATAAAAGGAGAAATTAAAAGGTATGAAGATTCTCGTTACCGGCGGGACGGGTTATATCGGATCGGAAACCGTCATCGCCCTCATTCAAAATGGGGATACCCCCGTCATCGTGGATAACCTCAGCAACTCCAAACGGGAAGTGGTGGACAAGATCGAAAAGATCACCGGCGTCCGTCCCGCCTTCTACGAAGTCGATTGCTGCGACATGCCCGCCTTTGAAGGCGTCTTCCAAAAGGAAGGCCACTTCGACGCGGTCATCCATTTCGCAGGGCTAAAGGCTGTCGGCGAAAGCGTCTACAAGCCGATCGAATACTATCGGAACAACCTGCTCAGCACCCTCAACCTCTGCACGCTCATGAAGAAGCACGGCTGCAAGAACATCATCTTCAGTTCCTCCGCGACCGTCTACGGGATGGCGGAGAAGATGCCGCTTCACGAGACTGACCCGGTCCGCGACGCGACCAACCCCTATGGCGAGACGAAGATCATGCAGGAGAGGATCCTGACCGACATCCAGAAGGCCAACCCCGACATGAACGTCATCTTGCTCCGTTACTTCAACCCGATCGGGGCTCATCCCTCCGGATTATTGGGCGAAGACCCCCGCGGCATCCCCAACAACCTCATGCCTTACATCCAGCGCGTCTCCACGGGCGCCTTGGAGAAGGTCCACGTCTTCGGCAACGACTACCCGACCGTCGATGGCACCGGCGTCCGCGACTACATCCACGTCGTCGATCTGGCGGAAGGTCACGTGGCTGCCCTAAAGATCCTCGCCTCGAACCCCGGCGTTGCCGTCTATAACCTCGGGACGGGGCATGGGACCTCGGTCCTCCAGCTCATCCACGCCTTCGAGAAGGCCAACGGCGTCAAGATCCCCTACGTCATCGAAGGGCGCAGGGCCGGCGACGTCGCGACTTGCTACGCCAACTGCGACAAAGCGGCCAAAGAGCTCGGCTGGAAGGCCAGGCTCACCATCGAAGACGCCTGCCGCGATTGCTACCGCTTCCAGCAGATCGGAGCCGAGCACTGATTTCCCTCTTCTTTTTCGGCGGGGTGTTCCAACCCCGCCTTTTTGTTTTTGAGAAAGCGAAGTATCCTTTAACTAACTTAGATTGTTTCTTGGAGGCCATTTGCCATGTATGACGTCTTCTCGATTGCTTTGCCCGATGGGAAGGTTTTAAAAGGCGACCACTGGGGCGCCCATAACCCCTCCTCTTGCTTCCTCTTCATCACGGGGATGAACGAGCACGCTTCCCGTTATGATGACCTCATGGCCTATCTGGCTCACGCGGGGGTGGAATGCTACGCCCTCGACGCCTTCGGGCAGGGGGAGAACGTCTCTTCCCCCGAAGAGCAGGAGAAGTGGCCGAAGAATGCTTTTGCCCTCACGGTGGATGCCCTTTATCTGGCGGCGAAGAAAATCAAAGAAAGGCATCCTCTCACCTTGACCCTCGGCGGCCATTCCATGGGATCCTTCATGGTGCAATCCTACCTAGAACGCTACCCTGGGACGGTGGACCGCGCCCTCCTCATGGGAACCAACGGCCCCGGACAACCCTATTGGCTGGCTAAGGCCTTGGCCCATCTCACGGTGCACGAAAGAAACTGGGACGCCCCCTCGAAATTCCTCGCCAATTTGGCGATGGGGCCCTACGCCAAGGCGATCAAAAATCGCAAGACGGACCTCGATTGGCTTTCCTATGACGAAGGGAACGTCGCCTCCTACATCGCCGATCCCTATTGCGGCCACACGGACACGAAAGGCTTCTTCCGCGAGTTCTTCGATGGCCTTGATACCTTATATAAGAAAAAGAACCTGAAGCGGATCGATAAGAACCAACCCATCTTTCTTATGGCGGGCTGGGAAGACCCCGTGGGCAACATGGGCAAAGGGCCGAGCAAGTTGGCGGAGCTATACCGTAAACTCGGCGTGAAGACGGTGTCCGCCCTCCTCTACCCCCACATGAGGCACGAAATCCATAACGAAATCGGCAAACAGCAGGTCTATGCTGACTTACTTTCCTTTTTGTTGCCCTAATTGCTGCGCTTTTTTGCGGAATTTCCAATCGGGTGATTACACTCCCCCTTCCTCGGGGGGAAACATTAAAATAGTTGAAGAGGAGTTTACCATGAAAGTCATTGGTATCGATATCGGCGGAACGCGCATCAAAGGCGGGATTTTCGAAGACCATAAGCTGCTTCGCAAAACCTCGGTGGCCACCAACGCCATCGGGCGCGATCAAATCATCGCCTCGTTGGAGAATTGCATTGACTCCCTAATGGAGAAGGACGTTGGCCGGATCGGCGTCATCAGCGCCGGCGACTGCGATCCCGTGAACGGGGTCGTCTTGCGCGCCCTGAACCTCAAGGGATGGAACAATGTCCCCGTGAAGGCCATCTTGGAGGAGCATTATCACATCCCCGTTGACTTCGATAACGACGCGATCGGCGCCTTAATCGGGGAAGCCTCGCTTTACCCCGATCTCCACGACGTCACCCTGCTAACCTTCGGGACGGGCGTGGGGGGAGCCTCGCTCATCGATGGCAAAATATCCCGCAACCCCGACCATGCTTGGGGCCATTATTGCCTGATTCCCAATGGCTTAGACTGCCCGTGCGGCAAAAAGGGCTGCGCGGAGCGTTATCTTTCCGCGACGGCCGTCCAAGAGCAGGCTACCGCGGCATTCCAAAGAAGGATGAACACCATCGAGCTTTTCCGCCTCTACAAGCACGGCAACCCCAAAGCCAAAGCGGTTTTGACTCTCTTTGGCGAGAGGTTGGACCTCTTCTTAAGCGACATCGAACAGGAGATTGCGCCTCAGTTGATTCTTTTGGGCGGCGGGCTCATGACCGATGAGGGAGTGGTGTCCTCCTTGCTCAAGTTCGATCCCAGCAAATATGCTTTCGCCAAGTTAAAAAACGACGCCGGCATCACCGGCGCAGCCTTATTAGGAGAAAAGAAATGAACGAAACACTCGCTTTTTCTGGCAACGTCGTCTTCCCCGATGGGGTGAGAAAGGCCACCGTCTCCTTCGCCGATGGGGTCATCACCTCCATCGAAGAAAACAAGGAAGGGGCCATCGCCCTGCCGGAGAAGCTATACCTCGCCCCTGGCTTCATCGATGAGCACATCCATGGGGCCAACGGGACCGATTTCATGGACGCGAAGATCTCTTCGATTGGCCACACGGTCCACGCCCTCCCGCGGGAAGGCGTCACCTCGCTTCTTGCCACGACCATGACCATGGACGCCCATCATATCGAGAACGCCCTGCAGGCCATCGATTTCTGGATGAAGGATCAGCATCGCGGCGCCAGGATTCTCGGCGCCCACCTCGAAGGGCCGTTCATCTCGCCCAAGCACGTCGGCGCGCAGGATCCGCGTAACGTTTTGACCCCCGACGTCGCGACCTTCCAAGCCTTCCAAAAGGCATCGGGCGGCCACATCAAGGAAGTGACCTTCGCCTACGAGGAAGATAAAGACGGCTCCTTCTTAAAGGAACTCGTGAAGGAAGGCGTCCTTCCCTCCATTGGTCATAGCGACTGCACGGCCGAGGTGCTCAAGAAAGGCATCGCCGGCGGGATCCGCTGCGTGACCCACGTCTTTAATGCCCAACGCGGCTTCCATCACCGTGAGCCCGGCATCGTGGGGGAGGCTTTGATCAACGATGGCCTCAAAGCGGAGCTCATCTGTGACTTCATCCACAGCGTCCCCGATGCGGTGAAGCTCTTGTTCCATTCCAAAAAGAAGGGGGACATTGTCCTGATTTCCGATAGCACGGAGGGCAAATACCTCGCCCCGGGCAAGTATCAGCTCGGCGGGCAGGACATCTGGATCAGCGACGTCGCCCGCCTAGAAGACGGCACGATCGCGGGCAGCATCCTCTGCTTGGATCAGGCCTTAAGGAACGCCAGGACGGTGGCGGAGGGCTATTCGATGAGCGACCTCATCAACTGCGTCTCCCTCAACCCCGCGACCAACCTTGGCGTGCAGGATAAAGTCGGCTCGATCGCCCCGGGCAAATACGCCGACTTCGCCCTCATCGATAAAGACTTTCACGTCTACATGACCTTCGTCGGCGGGAAATTGATGTATCAAAAGGAAAAGTTCTCCTTATGAGTCAGCGCCGTTTCCTTGGCATCGATGGCGGTGGCTCCAAAACCGCGTTCTGCCTGATCGATGAAGAAGGCGCCATCTTAAAGACCATCACGCTTGGCCCCTCCTCCATCGACAGCAATCCCCTGCCCGTATCCGCCTCTTGCCTCAAAGAAGGGGTGGAGCAGATGGGCGAGCCTTTGGATGCGGTGTTCGCCGGCATCGGCGGAATCGCCACCAAGGAGGATCGAGAGCTCGTCTCCTCTTGGATTAAGGAATGCCCCAACGCCAAAAAAGCCAAAGTATCCGCGGGGAACGACGTCGAAAACGCGCATGCGGGTGCCCTAAACGGCAAGGATGGCATCGTCCTCATCGCCGGCACCGGCTCGGTTGCTTACGGCGCCAAAGGGGATAAGAGTTGGCGTTGCGGCGGCTATGGCTACCGCGCGGGCGACCCGGGCAGCTCCTTCGCCATCGGCCACATGGCCCTTCGCCACTTGGCCCGTTATTACGACGGGCGGGAAGAAAAAGACCCCTTGGACGAAAAGATCGCCTCCGCCTGCCACGCGCACGATGCGGGCGAACTGGCCCATTACTTCACCAACGCCTCGCGGACCGAAATCGCCGCCTTGTCGAAGACGGTCACCTCATTAGACTCGCCCTTGGCCCTGAAGATATTGAAGGTTCAGGCGGAAGCGGCCGCCGAAATGGTGGAGACCGTCTATCGAAAACTCTCTTTCACCACCTGCCCCTTCTCCATCATCGGGGGGCTAGGAAACGCGGTGACTCCCTATCAAGCCACCTTGCTCAGCCATCTTAAAACAAACTGCCCAGACCTCTCTTTCGCCCTCAAGGAAAAGGAAGCCTACTATGGCTCTGCCCTCTTGGCGAAGAAGCTATGGGAACTGAATTCCGTATGCCCCTAATGGGGGCAAGTCGTTACAATGTTGTTGCCTTCGGTCTATGACCGACAATAAAAATCCCTAAAGGAGGGGAAAAATGTATCCAAAGATTGGTATTCGTCCCGTCATCGATGGCCGTCGCTATGGCGTGAGGGAATCGCTCGAAGAGCAAACCGTCCGCATGGCCAACGCCGCCAAAAAACTCATTGAGGAGAACGTCTTCTACGCCGACGGCACGCCGGCGCAGTGCGTCATCTCGCCCGTCACGATCGGCGGCGCTGCAGAAAGCAAAATCTGCAGCGACTTCTTCAAGACGCAGAACGTCACCGCGACCTTAACGGTCACCCCGTGCTGGTGCTATGGCACCGAAACGATGGACCTGGATCCTTTAACCACCAAGGCCATTTGGGGCTTCAACGGCACCGAGCGCCCGGGCGCGGTTTATCTGGCTGCCGCCATGGCCGCCCACGTCCAGCGCGGCCTTCCCGCCTTCGCCATCTATGGCAAAGACGTGCAGACGGCCGATAAGGATGGCATCACCGACGACGTGAGGGAGAAACTCCTCCGCTTCGCCCGCTGCGCCATCACGGTTGGCCAGTTCAAGGATCGCTCTTACTTGGCCATTGGCACGGTCGCCATGGGCATCGGCGGATCCTTCTTGGACGCCAATGAGTATCAGAAGACCTTCGGCCTCCGCGCCGAATGGGTCGACGAGGTGGAAATCCTCCGCCGCATCGAACTCGGGATTTATGACCACGACGAATTCAACAAGGCCATGGCCTGGGTCAAGAGCAAATGCAAAGAGGGCCCGGATTACAACTGCCCCGAAGTTTGGCCCTTCCAGCCTGCCTTCTCCCGCGCGGAGTTAGACAAGCAGTGGGAATTCACCGTCAAGACCTGCCTCATCATCAAGGATTTGATGCGTGGCAACAAGAAGCTCGCCGACATCGGCTGGGCCGAAGAAGCGGCGGGGCACGATGCCCTCTTCGCTGGCTTCCAGGGTCAGCGTCAGTGGACCGACTTCCTCCCCAACGGCGACTTCTCCGAATCCATCTTGACCGGTTCCTTCGACTGGAACGGCAAGAAGGAGCAGACCATCCTCGCCACCGAGGGCGACAACTGCAACGGCCTCGGCATGACGATGGAGAACCTCCTCACCCACGAGTCCCCGGTCTTCGCCGACGTGCGTACCTATTGGTCGCCCAAGGCGGTCAAAGAGAGGACCGGCTATGAGGTAGAAGGCTTGGCCAAGAATGGCTTCATGCACCTCCTCAATTCGGGTGCCGCGGCCATCGATGGCAACGGCCGCTCCGTCAACGAGAAGGGCGAGCACTGCTGGAAACCTTGGATGGACGTCACCGACAAGGACATCGAAGAGATGCTCAACCACACCCTCTGGGAACCGGCCAACCGCGGCTCCTTCCGCGGCGGCGGATTCTCCGTCCGTTGGGACACCTGCGCCCAGATGCCGGTCACCTTGGTCCGCATCAACCTCATCGATGGGGTTGGCTACGACATGCAGATCGCCGAAGGCTGGACGGTCGTCCTTCCCGACGAGGTCAACCAGAAGATCCTCGACATCACCGATCGTTCTTGGCCGAGCACCTACTTCGTGCCGCGCCTCAACGATGCCACCCATAACTACGGCCACGCCTTCGATAGCACCTACGACGTCATGGCCCACTGGGGAGCCAACCACTGCGGCTTCGTCTATGGCCACTGCGGCAAAGACCTCATCACCCTCGCCTCGATGTTCCGTATCCCCGTCTCGATGCACAACATCGACGACAAGGACATCTTCCGTCCGCACGCTTGGAGCGCCTTCGGCACGAAAGACCTCGAAGGGGCCGATTACCGCGCCTGCGCCAACTACGGCAAGCTCTACAAGTAATCTTCTTCCTCATTCTTTAGGGAGGGGCCAACGCCCCTCCTTTTTCTTACAAAAAAGCCCCATTTCGGGGGCTTAGGAGAAAAAGAGGGGAGATATATCGCTTATTCGGAGAAACCGAGGTGGATGAACTTCGTTTTCGGGGCCGCGGTTTGATAGGCCTCGCTTAAGGCGCCGGTCGTGATGAGGACATCGATGTCTTTGAGGTCGCACGTCTTGGCTAAGGATTTCTTTCCGATCTTTTTCGCGTCGGCGAGGACGATCGTCATGTCGGAGTTTTGCCGCATGATGTTCTTCAAGGCGGCCTGTTGCTCCGTCTGCTCGCTTAGGCCAAAGGATAAATCGACGCCCGAAGTCGACATGATGGCTAAAGAGGCGTGATAGGTCTTGGCCATGTTTTCCGCCTTCGTCCCCAAAACGGAGTTCGTGGAAGGCTGAACTTCTCCTCCTAGCAAAGAGACCCTGTGCTTCGTTTTTGAGACGATTTCGTTGGCGATGACCAAGCCGTTCGTCACGATGAGGAGGTTGACGAAGTCGTTGAGCAAAGAGACCATCTGCAGGCAAGTCGTGGAGCTATCCACGAAGATGGCCGTATTGCTTTGGATGTATTTGGTGGCTTCTTTGACGAGGGCCCTCTTTTCTTGGAGGCTCTCCTTTTCCCGTAAGAAGAAGGAGGTGTCCTCAATGATGGGGTTGCTCTTTAAGAGGGCGCCGCCGAAGGTGCGGGTGACCAAGCCCTTTTGCTCCATCCTGGCCAAATCGCGTCGAATCGTGGACTCGGAAACGAAAAGCGTTTGGGCTAACTCGTACACCGTGCAGGCCTTCTTTTTCTGGAGCAAAGCCAAGATTTGCTCATCGCGTTCTACGTCTAACATGTTCTTCATTTTAGGAAAAAAACGCGCAAAAAGAAATCCATAAATGAGCGGATTTGCGCACCCCATAGGCGGATTGAATCTATTTTTCTACAAAACAATCGAAAAACCGCCGTTTTCCTTTTGATTGAAATCAGCATTTCGGTAATGGAAAACCGCCTCCTTCCTGCCTGAAATCGCCAAACCAAAGAAAGAATGCGCGCGATTTTGCTCAAATGGCGCGCGTTGATGGTTGGTTTTCAACTATCCTCCCAAAAGATTAAAAACGGGATGGACTTGAGTAGAATGATGGTATGAAAGTATGCGCGATTGATGTTTCGGCCTCTTCGTTACGGGTGCTAAAAGTCACCCACGAGAATGGCCACTTTTCCTACGAGACGGCTTACCGCGCTCCGAACCCCATTTTGGAAGAAAACGGGCATTACGTTTGGGACCAAGAGGCGATCTATCAAGGAATTGCCGAAGGAATTAAGAAAGCGGTGGAGGAAGATCCCGAAATCGCCTCCGTCGGCATCGATACTTGGGGGGTCGACTACGTTCTTCTAAACAAAAAAGGCGAGGCGATCCGCAAAGCCTATTGTTACCGCGACTCCCGCTGCACCCCCGCGATGGAAGACCTCCTTAAAAAGCACCCCCAAGAGGAAATCTACGCCGAGACGGGTATCCAACGTTGCGACTTCAATAGCATCTTCCAGCTTCATGACGACATTGCTTTGCACCCTGTGGATTTTGCCTCCTTCCTTTTCATGCCCGATTATCTTTGCTACCGCCTAACGGATGAGAAGAAGGCGGAGGTGACCGAGGTCTCCACCGGAGCCATCTATGATCCCCGCAAGAGGGATTATTCCGCCAAGTGCCTTGCCATGCTGGGCAAAAAGAAGGGGGACATGTACCCCTTAATCGCCCCAGGAGAAACTTATGGCATCATCAAGAGAAGAGGATTGCCCCGCCTTCCCGTCATTGCCGTGTGCTCCCACGACACCGCTTCGGCCATCGCCTCGATGCCCTTAAACGAGCACTCCTTCTACATTTCTAGCGGCACCTGGTCCTTACTAGGGACAGAGTTACGCGCCCCCTTCATCTCGGAGGAGACTAGGCGCGCCGACTTCACCAACGAAATCGGCTATCAAAACCGCGTCTGCTTCTTAAAGAACATCATGGGCTTCTTCATGATTCAGGAGCTTCGTCACCAATATGGCGACCCCGCCTTCTCGGAGATCCTGAAGCAGGCGGACGCCGCCCCCGAAAGAGGACTCTACATCAACGTGGATGACGCCCCCTTCGCCCATCCGGGCGAGATGAAGGAGAAGATCCTCGCCTATCTCGATAAGACCAATCAGCATCATGGCGACCTCTCGTTAGGCGATTTGGCCAAGATCGTTTACGACTCATTGGCCATCAAATACGCCGAGAAAATCAAGGAGTTGGAAAAGCTCGTCGGTTACCCGGCCGAAGACTTAATCGTCACCGGCGGCGGCACCAACATCCCCTCTTTGTTACAGAAGATCGCGGATTACTCGGGGCTTACGGTGAAAACCGCGGAAGCCGAGGCCACGGCCTATGGGAACGCGATCGTCCAAATGATCGCCTTAGGAGAGTTCACCTCGCTCGAAGAGGCGCGTCATGACCTCGCCCAAAGTTCGCCCCGCGCCGTCTATGAACCCCATCCTAGCGAGAAGACGGCCGCCGTATTCGCCGCCTATCAGAAAGCAATGCAAGGAGATTGAGATGAAGGAAAAAGAAATCATCGAAGGCTATGAACTAGCCAAGAAGGTCTACGCCGAAGAAGGCGTGGACGTCGACAAGGCGATGGAGAAGCTGGATCAAATCCCGCTTTCGCTCCATTGCTGGCAAGCCGACGACGTGAAGGGCTTCCTCTTCAACGAGGCCCTTTCCGGAGGCATCCAGGTCAATGGCAACTACCCGGGGGTCGCCCGCAACGTCAAAGAGGTTCGGCAGGATTTGGAAGAGGTTCTTTCTCTTCTCCCGGGCCATTTCAAGGTAAACCTCCACGCGATTTACGCCGATACGCCGGAGAAGGTCGACTTGGATCAGCTTGAGCCCAAGCACTTCGCTTCTTGGGTGGACTGGGCCAAGAAGGAGAAAGTTGGCCTCGACTTCAACCCGACTTGCTTCTCCCATTCGAAGGCGGCCAACGCCACCCTCTCCAACCAAGATGAGGGCGTCCGTCAGTTCTGGATTGAGCACTGCAAACGCTGCAACAAGATCGCCGCTTATTTCGGTGAATCCCTCGGCGAGAAAGCCATGACCAACATCTGGATCCCCGACGGCATGAAGGATCAGCCGATCGATCGGATGGGCCCGAGGAAGCGGCTGCTTGATTCGCTCGATCAAATCATCGCCGAGCCTGAGGCGAATTGCGAATACAACCTCGATTCCGTGGAGAGCAAGCTCTTCGGGATCGGCCTGGAATCGTATACGGTCGGCTCCAATGAGTTCTATCTGGGCTATGCGGCCACCCGCCACATCTCCCTCACGATGGACATGGGGCACTTCCACCCGACCGAGGTGGTCTCCGATAAGATCAGCGCGGTCTTGCTCTATGTGCCGCATCTCCTCCTCCACGTTTCTCGCCCAGTCCGCTGGGACAGCGACCACGTGGTCATCTTCGACGACGAGCTCGTCGAGGTCGCCCGCAACCTCATCCGCACGGGCGCGATTGACCGCACCTCCATCGCCTTGGACTACTTCGATGGATCCATCAACCGCATCGCCGCCTACGTCATCGGGGTCAGGGCCACGCAGCTTGCCTTGCTCAAAGCCTACCTCGAACCCACCGAGAAGCTGAAGGAGATTGAGCTAAAGCGCGATTATAGCGATAGGCTTTACCTCCAAGAGCACTACAAAGAGATGCCCTATGCGGCGGTTTATGACTACTATTGCTGGAAGCATGGCAAGAAGACGGGAAAAGAGCTCCTGGATCAGATTCATGATTACGAAGCCAAAGTGTTGGCTAAGAGGAACTAAAAATGAAAGTGTTGGATGCAAAGTTTGCGCGTGAGTTCATCGACTTATGCGACCGCGGCTGGAAGAAGGGCTGGCATGAACGCAATGGCGGCAACCTCTCCTACCGCATGAAGAACGAGGAGGCCGAGGAAGTCAAAGACGATTTGGACTTCGCCTCTACCCGCGTTTACCCCATCGGGGCGAAAGTCCCGACCTTGGCCAACGAATTCTTCATGGTCAAGGCCACCGGCGGATTCATGATGCACATGAAGGATAACCCCCTTCATAACTGCGGCATCATCCAGCTCGATGAGAAGGGCGAGAACTACAAGATCCTTTGGGGGTTCAGCGACGGCATGAAGCCGACCTCTGAGCTTCCCAGCCACCTCATGAACCTCGCGGTGGTCAAAGAGAGGACGAACGGCTTATACCGCGTCGTTTATCACTGCCATCCCGCGAACATCATCGCCCTCACCTTCGTGCTTCCCTTAACGGATGAATCCTTCACCAAGGTCCTTTGGTCCGCGATGACGGAATGCCCGATCATCTTCCCCGCCGGCGTTGGCGTGGTTCCTTGGATGGTTCCGGGCGGCGATGAGATCGCCATCCGCACCTCGGAGCTCATGAAGACCTACGATTTGGCCATCTGGGCGCACCATGGCATCTTCGGGACGGCCGATACCTTCGATAATGCCTTCGGCCTCATCGACGCCGCCGAGAAGAGCGCCGAAATCGCCGTTAAGGTGATCGCGATGGGCGGGGCCAAGCAGACGATGACCGACGAGGATATCGTCTCCCTCGAAGACCGTTACCACATCCACGCCAACCGCAAGTTCCTTCATTTGAAGAAGTAACCCCCTCCTTTGGACCGCGTCGGTTTTCTCCTTCCCCGGCGCGGCCTTTTTCGTCCAATTATCGGGGGAGAAGTGCTTATAATGAGTAGTCTATTGGGAGGAACCTATGAAAATCATCGTTTTGAAGAAAGACGAAGACGTCGGCGCCTATTTGGGCCAAGAAATCATTGATTTGGTGAAGGCCAACCCCAAGGCCGTCCTCGGCCTTGCCACGGGCAGCAGCCCCTTATCGACCTACGATTACATCGCCAAGAAGCGGGGCAACGTTTCCTTTAAGGAAGCGAAGAGCTTCAACCTCGACGAATACCTCAATTGCCCCCTCGAGGATCAAACCTACCGTTATTTCATGCACGCGAACCTCTTCTCCAAGATCGACATCCAAGAGAAGAACACGCATTTCCCCAACGTGGGGGATCCCGATGAGTACGATGGCGAGATCGCTCGCGCCGGCGGGGTGGACCTTCAGGTGTTAGGGATTGGACGTAATGGCCACATCGGCTTCAACGAGCCGGGGACCCCGCTTGATTCGAAGACCCACATCGTGAATCTCACCGAGAGCACCCGCGATGCCAACAAGCGCTTCTTCCATGATGACATCAACCTCGTTCCCACGCAGGCCGTCACGATGGGCTTGGGCACGATTCACAAGGCGAGGAAAGTGGTGCTCATCGCCATGGGCAAAGCCAAGGCCGAGGCCATCGCCCACTTGAAGGCGGGCAAAGTCGATTTGGATTGGCCGGCCACCTCTTTGGTGGACCACCCCAACTTCGAAGTGGTTGTGACGGAAGACACGATTCTCTAATCGCCGTCTTGCTGATTCTTATTCGTTTCCGAAAGCGGGCTCTCCTTCGAGGGCTCGTTTTTCTTCTCCGCCTCTTTTGAAGCGATGAAGCACGAATCCCTTTTGCCGCGGAGCCCCGAAATCGCTAGGAAGAAGGAGAAGAAGCATTGGATCGTGGCCAAAGCGTAAAGAGAAAGGCCAGCCCAGGTGATGACTGGAACAAACCACTTATTCTCTGTGGTGCCGTAGATGTTGGCGATGATGACGATGGTCGAGAATAGGGCCACCAGGATTACGAGATAATCGAGCAACTGGAAAGAGGTGCGGTAAGGGTCGCCATGACTCCTCATCTTTTTGGCACGGATTGTCCCTAAGATGAAGCGGAGGAGGACAAAGATGGCGGTTAAGGCGAGATACCAGTAGGACGGCGTGGTGCCTTCGGTCCTGGCCTGGAAAATCGAGGAGAATAAGCTGCCAAAGCTGCTGGATAGGACGAATCCCCAAATCGCGGTGTAAAGAAGGATCGCGTATTGCTTACGGTATCGATGGATGGGATCCTTCATGGTGCTGGCTTGAAGTTTCTTTTGCCAGATAAAAGCGGATACCTTAACCCCGGCGACGCAGAGGTAAAAGGCGCCTAATAGGCGGGATTCTTGCTGGTTCGAGCTGAAGAAGCCGGCCAAGCCTAGAAGAAGGGTGCCGCTGGTGCCGATATAAAAGCCCAGGTCGTGGTCCCTGGCTTCTTCTTCCGTCGCCTTGATGGCTCCCTTTAGGTTTAGATACTCCTTCCTCTTTCCCTCCAATAGGGCGGCATAGACGTAATAAGCCGAGACGGAGGTGACAAAGAAATCGAGCAAGATCGTGGAGAGGAAAAACCATGCCGCGTTCCCTTCGTTACGGAAGGGCATGATGATTGCGACATAAAGAAGATAGAAAGCAAAGGGGAGGAGGGATTTCTCATCCAATCGCCGGGCGTGGAGATAGACGGTTGGCTGCTTCTTCTCCCTCCCCCTCAGACAGAGAGCGGAGGCGAGATGCGTCATAAACTCAAACCCAAAAGGGAGAATGAGATAGGCCGAGGAAAAAGGCAAAGAGGGCACCAAGAAGCCATTAAGAAGGAAGAGGGCGCTTACCAGGAAAGTCAGCCCGAACAAGCAAATCCCGGCGATGGCCATGTCGCGGTAGGAAGCCGAATCGTTTCCCTGATGCAGCCTCCCTGCGAAGAAATGGAAGAGCAACAGGAAGCATTCGCCCGCCTCATAAAAGATAACCGGCACGAAGAAAAGGAAGTTATAGCCGCGGAAAGAACCCCAAATCGAAAAGGCCAAGACTCCAAGGATGGAGATAATCTCTAGGATGAAAGGAAGCAAAAATTCCCCTCGTGCCCTCTTTTCCATGAGGCTATTTTAGCAACACAAAAAGGGCGAAAGTAGAAGATTCCTAGCGGGAGGAAGATTGGGCGACTTCTTCGCGATAAGCGGCGATGATGCTATCCCCGTATAAGGCGGCGTAGTCCTCCTCGGGGAAGCGATAAGCTTTTCCATCCGCCCCTAAGATGGTGAGGCCGCATTCTTGCATGATGAGGAGGCCGGGCGCGACGTCCCAAAGATGCTGATGAAAGGCGATGTAGCCATCTAGCGATCCTTTGGCCACCAAATAGCCGACGTAGCTGCAGGCCCCATAGAGGCGGAAACGGCCGATTCTGGGCTTCATCGCTGTGATCTTGTCCGCCTTCTCCATTTCTTTTACTTTTCCCTGATAAGCACCTTCCCCATAGGCGAATAAGGTAAGCCGATCGTCTTTCTTGATGCGGGCGGGGGCGGGCTTGCCATTGATGAAGCACCCTTTTCCCGCTTCGGCGAAGACAATAGCCCCTTCCGTGGGGATTCCGATGAGCGAGAGTTTGGCCTTCCCACCTTCGAAAAACGCGGCTTGGAAGCCATACATGGGGATGCCGCTTGCATAATTCCACGTGCCATCTAAGGGATCGACGGTCCACGCCCTGCCCTGGCCGAGGTGTTTTTCGTTCTCTGGCTTTTCCTCTTCGGTGATTAAGAGATCATCGGGGAACTCTTTCGAAAGCAAAGAAAGGCAATAGGCGTCGATGTCTTTGTCCACCGAAGTGACCACGTCTGTTCCTTCCGCCTTCGTGCCAGGGACAAAGGAATCCCTTCCCGCGAGAATCTTCTTCGCGGCGTACTCGTGCATCGCGAAGAGGGCTTTCTTTTCTTTTTCGTAACTCATAAGTCCCATTATAGCGCGCCATGGTTCCGCTTTCTTTTGAGGAAACGTTCCCTTCTCCTCGGTAGCGGTTTTATAATTTCACAATATGAATCCCAACAAAGCCATTTGCTATTTTCAGTCGGGCGGCCCGACCGCGGTGATTAACTCCTCCCTTTATGGCGTGGTGTCTGCCTATCGAGAGTTAGGGCTTGATGCCCCTTTATATGGCGCCCATTACGGCGTGGAGGGCCTATTGGGGGATGATTTCTATGACCTCCGCGAATTAAGCGATGAGGACCTTTCCCTTTTAAAGCAAACCCCTGGCGCGGTTTTGGGAACGAGCCGCAAATTCATCGACCTCAATAACGCCGAAGAGATGGGGCAGCTGAATAGGGTCATCGAGAAGCGCAACATCGGTTACATCCTCCCCAACGGGGGCAACGATTCGATGAGCACGGCCCGTAAGTTATCCCTCTACTTCCAAAAGCAAGGGATGGACGTCAAGGTGATTGGCATCCCCAAGACCGTGGATAACGACCTCTATGGCTGTGACTTCGCCCCGGGCTTTGGCTCAGCGGCCAAATCGATTGCCAACGCCGCTCAAGATATTGTCTTGGATGCCGCCGCTTTGAAAAAAGGAAGGATCGTCCTCCTCGAATGTATGGGCAGGGACGCTGGCTGGCTCACGGGCTCGGCCATGTACCCTCCCAAAGGAAGGAGACCCGATGCGGTTTTCCTCTCCGAAATGGGCTTTGATGTCGATGAGTTCCTCGCATTGACCAAAGATACATTTGGGGCGAGGCATCATGCGATTTTCGCGATGGCAGAAGGCCTTCCCATCGCCCATAGCGGCGACGCTTTCTTCGACCACTTTGGCCATACTACCCGCGAAGGATCCTCGGATGTCTTAAAGCAAATCATCGAAGCCAAGTTGGGCATCCAAGTTAGGGTGATCCGCTTATCTACCTTCCAACGCGCCGACGCTTCCATGATCAGCAAAGCCGATCAAGAGGCGGCCATCATAACGGGCAAAAGGGCTTGCCTATCCGCCTTGGAGGGGAAGACGGGGTTCATGGTCGGCGTTACGCGCATCGAAAAAGAGGGGAAAGTCAGCTTCACCTATCCCTTAGTCCCGTTAAAGGATGTGGCGGACGTGGTGGTGCCCTTCCCGAAGAAATACATCGGGAGCCACACCGAGATGGCGCCCGCTTTCTATGATTATCTCCGCCCGATTGTGGATGGCGAGGTCAACGCTTCCTTCGATCGGGGGCTTCTCAAACCGCTTATTTTGGAATAAAAAAGGGCCAGAGGGCCGAGCGCGATTCGCGCATTGATAAAATCATTCTCACATTTCACCCCCTTGGAAGTCAAATAATCTGGGGATGAAATTTTTTAAATGTCATCTCCTTGCCCGACGGCGTTTAAATAACGTTCCAAAATCATCGCGGCCGCGACCGAATCAATCGAGGCTTTTTGCTTCTTGCTGTTCTTGCCGTTCGTGCGCATCGCCTGCGAGGCTTCGACGGTGGTGTATCGCTCATCCTGGAAGGAGACGGGGATGGCGGGGAAAGCGGCTTCTAGGCGCTTGGCGAAGCTATGGACGATCGGAGTCATCTCGCATTCATCGCCCGAAGGGAAGAGAGGAAGGCCCAAAACGAAGCGTTCCACCTTCTCTTTCTCCAAGAGGGAGGAGACGGCTTCGATGGCTTTTTCGTAATGCCCCCCAGGGAAGCGTACTTCCGGAAGCGGGGTTACGAAAAGACCGCTTCGGGATATCGCCATCCCAAGGGATCCTTTTCCTAAATCTAAGGCGAGCAGGTTTTTCTCCATCGGCGCCATTGTAGCAGAAAAAAGAGCGCCGATGAGGCGCTCCTGTTTCGCTTTGCTTTTAGCAAACGCGGAAGCAACGGATTTGGAAGGGCTTGAAGGAAACCTTTCCTTCCGGCGCGGGGCCGATGGAATCTTCGAGGAGGTTATCTTCCTCGACAATCTTCATCCCCTTCGGAAGGCGGATTTCGGCTTCGGCTTCCTTGCCGGCTTTCTCATAAATATGGAGGATATATCCATTTTTGTCGTAGGCCGGCTTGAAGCAGCTGATCTCCACCTCATCCGTGTCGGCGGTCGGGACGGGGAAGCCCTCCCCAAAGAGGAAGGAGGCATTTAGCCCCATGGCGAGGTTGGCGTCTATCGCGGGGTCAAAGCCGCCGTCGTGGGGGTAGATCGCGTAGGAGTAGCTCGTCTTTTTCAAATCGCCATCCACGCAGGGGTAGTTGGTGGAGCGGAGGAGGTCCAGCGAGATCATGCCGTCTTTGGTGAAGTGGCCGCCCTTCGAGCAGTTCATGACGCATAGGCCTTGGGCGCGCGAGGAGACGTCCACGTATTTTTGGGACGGGCATTCGTATTGCGCGCGGTGGTGCTCCGTGTCGTCTTTGGTGCTCCGATCGATATAGCCAAATTGGATTTCCGCGTGGGACGTGGTGCTGTATTTGCCCGGAACGAACTCCGCCCGCAGCATCCTCTCAAGGCTCTTCCAGTCGTTGTCGTGGTGGAATTCGATGTAGGGGGTGCGCTTATCGATGAGGACGGTCTCGTGGAGGAGGCTCTCTTCGTAACGGTAGTCGTTTTGGATTTCGTAGAAGTCCTCGTATTCGGTCTGCGTCTGCTTCGCAAGGCTCATGTATTGGGCCGGCTGGTTACGGAAGTCCCAGGGGATGTTCCAAGCGTCGCCCTTATCGACGTAAACCCGCAGACGATTGGCTTCTTTGACGAGGGTCTTGCCGCTTTTGAGGGAAACGATCTTCCCGAGGGAGCCATCCTTGGTGTTTAGCTCGATGTCGAGGCAATCGGTCTTGATCCTCTTCAAGGAGCATTCCCCGATCTTCTTCTCCAACTTCGGGGTGATGATCGCGCCCGCTTCGCCCGAGAGGAGGAAGTACCCCTCTTCTCCTTTGACGTAACGATGGACCTTTTCGTTTAAGTGGTTGACCGCCTTGCTTCCCGTTTTGGGGGAGAAAGAGTAGCCATGTTTCGCGGCCAATTGGTCGATCCGCTTAAACATATCGCGGTATTCGACGTCGTTTTCGTCGTAGACCCGCTTGATGGAGGAGCCAGGGAGGCAGTCATGGAACTGATAGAGCATGGCTTGCTTCCACAAGGCATCGAAGGCCGGCTTCTCGCTTTGATCGGCGAGGGCACTATAAAGGTATTCGAGGGCCTTCATCTTCTCCTCGTAATGGCGGTTGTTCTGCTTGTTCTCGGATTGGCTGGTGTTGGTGCCGCGGTGCTGCTCCAAGTAAAGCTCGCCTTGGTAGGTTGGCAAATCCTGGCCGTCGATGTCGTGGTAGAAGCGCTCCGCCGTCCCCATCTCGATTTTAGGGAAATAGGAGATCTTCTGGTGACGGAGGATGCCTTGGACGTGGATGTCACCAGGTCCGCCGCCGCCATCGCCGATGCCGTAGCTGATGATCCCCTCGGGCTTCCCTTCTTCGGGGGACATGTGGCTTTCTCCCACATGGAAGGACCAATACGTAGCCCGAGAATTGTAGTCGTGGTCGGTTTGGACGTGGGTCAAGACGGAAGTCCCATCGATGCCCTTCCACTGGAATGTGTGATAGGGAAAATCGGTGTAGAGGCACCAAGTGATCTTGTTGGCCAAGAAGTATTTCTGCCCCGTCAGGCGAAGCACCTGAGGCATAGCCCCGGAATAACCGAAGGAGTCGGGGAGCCATTTGATGTCCACATAATGGCCAAGCAGTTCTTTCCAATACTTCTGGCCATAGAGTTCCTGGCGGACCATCGATTCCTCGCCAAGGATGTTGGTATCCGCCTCAACCCAAGAACCGCCGACCGGCTCAAAGACGCCTTTTTTAAGCAAATCGACGACTTCTTCGTAGAGCTTGGGATCGTCTTGATGGACGAATTCGAGTTCCTGCGGCTGCGAAAGAGCAAACGTATACCCAGGGTATTTCTTGGCCAAATAAACCTGATTCGCGAGGGTACGTCTGGCCTTTCTTTTGGTTTCCCGTTCCGGCCAAAGCCAAAGCAAATCAAGGTGGGCATAGCCGATGCAGATGAAGTGAGCGCGGTCTTTCTTGCCCTTGAGCGCGTAAAGCTTATCGAAGATCTTCGCCGCCTTTTTATCGGCCTCGGGATCGTTATAGCGATACAAAGCGGCGACTTCCAAAAGCCCCTCTTCCAGCGGCTTTAAATGGGGATGCGGATAGTGGAGGGTCTTTAAATAGCCTAAGAAGACATAGGCATCGTAGAAGTTGCTGAGGGTGAGTGGCCTTTCGCGGACGAGGGTCGCGTGGCGTAAGACGCCCTTGCCGATGAAATCGCCCTGCGTCGCGTTGGAGGCGCAGTCGATCCAAAGGTCGATCTTGCCGTCATGGACGAATTCTTTCAATGGGTAGTGCCGCTTGCTCCAGCAGGGGAAGTTATAGCCTTCAAAGACGTCGGTCCCGAAGCTAAAGCCCTTAATCGCGGATCCTTCTTCATCGACGAGAAGCGCCTCGCCGCCATCATCGAAATCGAGGTCGAGGTTTTCGAGGTCGCATCCTTCCGGCAAAGTGGCGGTTAAATGCATCCAAGCGCATTCGAAGTTTTTCGTGGACCACTGCTCGCCCACTTTGATGGGGAGATAGGAAAGCTTGAGGCGGTCTTTGAAGGGGACTGGCTCATCGCTTTTCGCGTAGGTGACGTCAAAGGGGATGACTTCCTCGTAGCAACGAGGCATCAAATTTCCGTAAACAAAGTTCGTGAGGTCGGTGAAAGCGGTTCTTTCGTAAGCGTCTGAATGGGCGTATTTCGGCTCTTTAAACATAGAAAACGTCCTCCATTATGAGACGATTGGCAGACTTATTATAATGGGGCCTTGCCTTAAAATCGTTTCAAAAATACTTCTTTTTATTGCTCATCGGCAAAACGGGCCAACGTCTTCTTTAGCTCGTCCACCGAATCGACGATGGCGTAGGGTTTTTCTTGCTTCATCTCTGGGGCATTGCCATAACCCCAGCTGACCCCGATGACGGGGATTCCGACTTTTTTGGCACCGAGCACGTCGAATTTGGTGTCCCCCACCAAAATGGGGGAATAACCGGCGGGGACGTGTTTCAAAAGGAAGGCCAAGATCAAATCTTTGGCGTCTCTTGTCCCATCGGAGGCCGCCCCATAAATCCCGGCATAGTATTGGCTAAACCCGACGTGTGCTTGGATGGCCTCCGCGGAAGGCTGGTTTTTGCTCGTCGCGACGTAAAGGAGGTTGCCCTCTTGCTTTAACTCAATCAGGAGTTTCTCGATCCCGGGATAAGGGACAAAGTCAAACTGTGGCCCCTTCTCGTAAATGGAGATGAAGCGGCGAACGGCATCATCCGCCTTATCTTTGGGAACGCCGAAATCGATTAAGGTTCCCTTTAATGGGGGGCCGACCATGACCCGCATCTTCTCGCGGGGCATATGGATGCCATATTCCGCGAGGACCATCTCCCCCGTATCCAAGATCCCCTTGCCCGAATCGAAGAGGGTTCCGTCTTGGTCGAAGATCACCGCGAGTTTTTTCATGCGGCCATTATAACGAAGACGGGGCGAGAATCCTTGAGAAAGCGTTTTTCTAGGAAGGACGCTTGGACCCGTGTATTGTGTGTGGGCCATGATTATTGAGGACGCGGCAAAAGAAAAAATCGAAGCTCACCTCCAACAGGTGGGGAAAGATTGCTTGAAGGTTTGGATCGAGGAAAAAGACGATGAGATCCACCTCCGTTTTGCCTGTGTTAACTCTGCCGATGAGCCTAGGGTCATCGAAGTAAACGGGATTAAGGTCGCCGTCAGCGAGCCAGACGAGGCCGATTTGATGGAATTACACTGCACCGTCAAAGACGATATCGCCCTCGCCTATCTCGATGCCGATCCCGTTCCTCTGCCACCGCATCACCATTCCGGGAAAACGTATTGCTGCGACGGCGACCGCTGCGGCATCAAAGAGAACTAAAAAGCGCCCCTCTATCATGAGGTGAGACCCATATGTTGGACTTGATTGTCTAGCATGATAGTCGATTCGAGGATTGCCGTCTATACAGAACGGGCGGCAGTCCTTTTGTTTTCTC
>Ga0256406_1001505_pt1 | contig 37182 bp, 45 predicted proteins | sample RumenRJG_03DNA_FD_185986 | JGI IMG/M metagenome (GOLD analysis project Ga0256406, IMG submission 185986) | Bovine rumen microbial communities from Lethbridge, Alberta, Canada - RJG_03 | ecosystem: Host-associated > Mammals > Digestive system > Stomach > Rumen | place: Canada: Alberta | collected...
GCCCTGCACGAGCACTTCCGCGCCCGGAAGGGCCTTCTTGATTGCTGCGACTTCAGCGCTGTCCTTGCCAGCACCGCATACACAAACCGTAACCATTTAGGACTCCTTTTCCTTCTGAAGATGGCTTCATTATATCACACTTGTTGCAAAAATGCAATAAAAGAACACAGAATGGGAGAAGATGAGGATAATAAGCCTCCAACCCTGCGGGGGCATCGCAGGAACGGAAAAGCCGGGCATTTGCCCGGCTCCGAAGCTCCGCCCGTGAAGCGGAAGCCCTGCTGTACCTTGGGCCTAGAGGCCCCTGCCATCGGTGAACTTGTCGGCGGTGGCGTTCATCTCCTCCAGCAGGCCTTTGAGATCGGGAATGGCCGACACGCGCAAGCCCATGGCGCAGGCTTTCATGATCACGTCGTCCGCGCTTTTGGCGTCCGCCCTGCGTTCAAAGCGCGCCTGTGCGATGATGAGCGCCGTCAAGCAGCTTGCAGAGGCCAGCCATTCCGGCAGGATGGCCGAGTCCGTGCAGACAGCCCCGTCGCCGTGCGTCCACTCCCACGACAGTCCTTTTTCCGCGCCGCCGCCGGAAAATGACTCGACCACGGGCAGCGGCCCCCAGCCGGAGCTAAACCTGAGACGCTCCACAAGGCGGGGCGCGCACAGGCGGAAGCGGATGCAGCCCGCCACCCCGCGCTGCAAGCCGCCCAAGATCCTGCCCATGGCGAGCACGGCCTTGTCAGAGCTGGACGCGGCAAGGCGCTCCCATGCGGCAAGCCTGTCCTCCGGCCCTGGATCGGGCTTTCCCGCCCTTGCAATCTCCTCGATCTCGGGGCATCTCCCGCGCATGATCAGATCTGCCGCCGCCATCGCGAAAGACGATGTGATGAACTTGCAATGCACCTTTGCCTCCCCCTTTCCTGTTTCCGCACGCCTGCCCGGATTGCCGCCCGGGTCAGAGTTCGGTGCGCCGCGCAAAGTCTTCCATCCTCGATATGTATTCCTTGAGCCTTGGCTGATCCGCCAGGAGCTGGCGCATGATCTCGGCGCAGTCGCCGGGGCCGAGGCTTGCAGGCCTTCCATCCACGCCAGCGGACGAAAAAGCGATTGCCCCGCAGAGCACAATCGGCAGGCCGCCCTCAAAATCCGCCGGAATGATTGCAGTCGGCACGATCGGGCCGTCGCGCAGCGCCGCGTCCAGATCATGCCAGCAGCAGTATTCGGCGCCGTCTGCCGAATACGGGGCGCACCCCAGCGACTTGGCCCCGATTAGGCGGCAGATCCCTTCGGCGAAGCCGTCCTCCGGGATCTCGGCCCAATGCTGGAGCATGATCCTGCGCTGGTGATCCGGCTCCACCCATGCCACCTTGATCTTCCCTTTGCCACAGTCCATTGTTCTTTCCTCCATCAGCACTGCTCCATGCCCTCCCAGCCGTCGGGATCAAGCCCGCACAGCCGCCTGATCTCGCCGCGCCAGCCCCCGGCCCATTCGGTGGTGTCGCCGTTGCGCTCGGTCTCGAGATCGCGCTTGATGAGGTCGGCCTCGCGCATCGGATCGGCGTTCTTGAGGAACGTCTTGCGGGCCTTTTCCGGCAGCGAGTTTGAATACCCGGCAAGGATGTTGTAGGCGATCGTTCCGCGGTTCCAGTCGAGCGCGTGCGCAGCCGAGATCTGGTAGCCAGCCAGAAGCAGAACGTCAGCCGCGCTGTGCAGCGGGAACTCGGGACTTAGCAGATCGCCAGGCAGCAGGAAGCCGGACTCCATGGCCTCGCTTCCGCGCTCAAGCATGATCTCGAGCAATGCCGGATCGTGCAGGCCGTCCCTGCCAAGCGCGTCGCGGGGGCGCGAGCAGGCGAAGCCGCCAGCCAGGGCGTCGTACTCCTCCATGCAGTCCACCGCCTCGAACTTCGCCTCCCAGCCCTTGCCAAGGCGTGCCGGGAAGGCGTTGAGCACGGAGTCCCACCACTTCTCCTCGTCGCCGTGCGTGTACGGGTGGATCCAAGGTTCAAGCGGCAGGATCTGCCCTCTTGACGGCTCCGGGGCCTTCTCGCCCTGCATGGGCTTGTTGAAGCACAATCTCCACGCTTCGCGCATGATCTCCTCCTTTTGCTGTCTTGATGGCATCATTATATCACAAAAGTAGCATTATTGCAACAAATGAAGAGTGATACAGGCAGTCCCTTGCCCGCATCCTGCTCCAGAAAGCGGCTGGCAAGCCTCATGCACGGGGCGTATTCGCCCGCCCTGCCGGAACAACCTGGCGGCCAAAAAAAAGCGCGGGCGATGCCCGCGCCACGCCCACGCGTCCAGTCAGGACTTGCCTATTCCGGCTGCCTCCGAGATCATGTTCTTCAGCTTCAGCACGGCAAGCTGTATGTTCATGATCCTATTTTCAACTGAAGAGATCCCTTCTGTGGTGGCGCTATTTTCAAGGCGCTCCAGCACTTCCATTGCCGCCTCGCCCCCTGGGGATTTTTCCAGGCCGCGCAAGGCTCCCATAGCTTCGCGCAGTTCCTTACTTGACTGGATCAGGCTCTTGTTTGCCCGGTCAATCAGCTCCATGACGCCAGGCTGCTCCGCGTTTCCGTTTTTTGCTTCCATCTTCCTGTCTCCTATGTGAACAATTGAACATTCGTTCGGTCAATGCTTCCGCTCTTCTCTGGCGCGGCGCTCGGCGCAGGCGGGGCGCATGCAGTTTTCGGCGGCGTCAAGCCTCTTCGCCAGCTTCTTCATGCCTCGTTCTCCCCTGCCTTCTCCTCGGCAAAATCGGAGAACACCCCCGTGCTCTCCTCAAGGCCAGCGACGCAGAGATCCTTATCGTGCCTGTAGCGAAGCACATCCGGCAGCCACACGAACACCGCCGCGTCCTTGCCGTCTGCGAGCACCTCCGCGCCCGGGTCCGCCTGCTTGCAGAGCCTTCCAAGCTCTTCTTCCGAGAGCCGACCGGAATTGACAACAAACGTGCTCATGCCTGCGCCTCCCTGCCAAACCTGGCCTCGACGAACTCCCCCACAGCCCTGCTGAAGGACTCCTCGGACTGTGCCGCTTTGCGCATCTCCACGGCCCTCTCCGCCACGGCCTCCGCCAGCTCCTCGCGGCTCCCGAACCTTGAGGCGGGGATCTTCGCTCCGCCCAGCAGCAGCTTGGTATTGGCGGGCACCCCGCCATCGCCGAAGGCGTTGCACAGGACGTAGTTCTCCGCGAAGTCAGCAAAGCGCTCTTTCCCATCATCGCCGTCCGGGAAATAGGCCGAGTCGATCGATTGATCCATGAGGCCGTCCCAGATGATCTGATCCAAGTCTATTTTCATGAGGCTTTCCTCCCCTTGCTTGATGAGGCTATTATATCACGTTTGTTTTATTAATGCAACAAATGTAACAAATAAGGAGTTGATGCCAATACACGATGAAAGGGCGCAGGGATATGCAAAAGGCCTGCACGAACAAGAAAAGCCGGGCCATTCCCGGCAGGCGCCCGGAACGCTGCCGCACGGATGCTCCGCCGAAAAGCAGGAAAGCGCCGTTATGGCTGCTTTTTGTTCCACTCTCCCGCAGGGCCGCACCACTTGCCGTGCAGCCCCTGTCCGGCTCCCCTCCCGGTACACGCCCTCCGCGCAAAAATAAAAGGGCGCCCGGCAAGCTCCTGCTCCTGCCGTGCGCCCGCAAGCCGCCCCAGTGCGGGGCTTTTCAGGCAGCCATCTCCATTGGGATCAGCGCCTTTTCAAACATCTTGAACACCGCGCCCAAAAGCTCGGACGGATCCTCGATCACAACGCTGTTGGGGATCAGGGACTTGATGAACTCAAGGCTAATCCCTATGCCAAACATTTCTATGCCGCGAGACTGTGCGGCGGCAATCGCTGTGCGCGCCTGCTCCACGCTGTCGGGGATCCCGTCCGAAATGACGATCACGATGTGGCGCTGGGCTTCGGTGCGCTCCGCGCTGCCTATGGCGTGCCAGATAGCCTGCGCAAGCGGGGTCGATCCGCGCGGCACCTGATCGAAATAGGCCTGCCGCTCCGATGCCCGCTGACCGTCGCGCAGGCACACGTCCACCTCGTGCTCGGAGCCAGGAAAGAACGAGCACATGGAGTGGATCCCGCTTATGCCCTCTAGCGCGAGCGCCAGCGAGAGCGCGCAGCGGCAAGCCGCCTCGCAGCGCGTGAGCTGGCGCTTGTCGTCGAAAGTGAGCATCGAGCCTGACGAGTCCACGAGCAGATGCACCGAGGTCGAGTTGTCGCGCCTTGTGATCCTGTCGCGGAACACCCTCGTCTCGCCAACGGGCGCAAGGGCGAGGCGGTAGGGGTTGAGGCGGCTGCCTTGCGAGCAGGAGCTGCCGTAATTCTCGACAAAGGCGCGAACCCTTGCAGAAAGCTCCCTGCGAAGTCGGGCGGTCGAGGCTACGCTTTCGATGAAGTTCGGGCGCCCCTGACGGCACTCGCCTGTCTCGAACACTCCCAGATCATCGCGGGCGCACAGGCCTTCCTTTTCGAGCGAGGAAATAGCCGCCGCATGATCGGCGCCCGGGGCCACCTTGGAGGCCTCCCCTCCGGTGCTGGCCTTGAGCCTGGCCTCGGCCTCGGAGAGCTCGTCGCAGAACTTGCGGAGCAGAACCTTCTTCCCGCCCCTGCCACGTCTGCGTGCGGAAGGCGGCAGTTCGAGATTGCCGGGCGCGCCCTTTGCGAGCACGCCGTCGGCGTTGATTGTGTTGATGATCGCCTTGGCGATGCTGATTGAGTCTGCCGTGTCCTTGGCATCAAGCACGCAAAGGCTCAGCGAGCAGATCCTGCCGAGCGTTGCGTGATCCATTCTGCGGCGCAGGAGCCTTAGCATGAAGGCTGCCCTCGGCCTGAGCACCTTGAAGCGCTGGCAGTAGGCGCCGGTGTAGTAGAGCACGAAGGCGAGGAGCTGCTGAAGCGGCTCCATGAGCGGGGCGCGTGCCTTGAACTGCTCGTAGCCCGAATTGGGGTTGGAGCGCAGCAGCTCAAGGTTCTCCCACACCCCGACGAACTGCCTGCCTATGAGGCGTTCGATCCTTGCGTCCTCGATGATGTTGGCAAGCGTGTGCAGCAGGAAGCGGCGCTTCACCCTCGCAGTGGCCTGGAAGTCCGAGTAGCGCACGTGCGCTGACTCGTGTGCGAGGTAGCCGTAGGCCATGCGCGAGGTGATCGGATCGGAGAGGTCGAGCCTCGGGATGGTGATGGTGTTCCCGTTGGTGTAGGCGCTGATGCCCTGCATCCGCACTCGGACGCCAAAGGCCCTCGCGTAGTTGGCGACGATTATGGGCAGCGCGCCCTCAAGTTCCTTGTTAGCCATGCCTTGCTCCATTGATCCCTTTGAATGCTTCTATTGTATCACAAAGTGTGCATTAATGCAACTAATGTAACATGCGCGGGCAAGGAAAAGCCCCGCCTTGGCGGCAGGGCCTGCCCCTTGTCAGCTTGCCTCGGCTAACTCCCGTGCAGAGGCTTCTCCGTCCCCGGGCTCCTCATTCTCATCTCCCTGCGCTTTGCGGCGCGGTGCGCTCTTGCCCATCGCGCCGTCGTCCGCGCCCTCGTTGCCGAAGATGTCCGAGCACAGCCTTGAGACGTACTCGCGCTCGGTGTCGGGGAGCCTTAGCGAGTAGCCCATCTCGACGGCCTTGCGCACCGGCAGCCCCGGGCACGCCTGCTTGAGCGAGGCGATGCGCAGCAGCGCGCGGGTGGAGAAAGGCGCGGAGAGCGCAGGAAGGTTCTTGTCCATGTCCGCGCGGCGCAGCTCGGCTGCCAGCCTCACGAGGTTCGACACCAGCTCCTTGCCAAGCCTCGGGCAGGCGGTGGAAACGATCGCGTTTTCGGTGCGCTCGTCGGGATAGCCCACTTCGATGAAGCGGAAGCGATCGAGGAAGGCTTGGTTGAGCACCCTTGCCCCGCTGTAGAAGCCCATCATGTCGCCAAGGCCGTTGGTGTTGGCCGTGGCAATCACGCGGAAGCCCGGAGCGGGCTTGATGATCTCGCCGTTGTTCTGGGCGATTACCAGCGGCTTGCCCTCCAGCACGTCGTTGAGCGCCGCCAGATCCGAAGGCGGCATCAGATCTATCTCGTTTAGGATCAGGATCTCGCCTTGGTGCATCGCGCGCACCAGCGGGCCGTACTCGTATACGAGCTCGCCGCGCCTGAGCGCGGCGTGGCCTATGAGGTCGGCGCTCTCGCTCTTGCCGCAAAGCGTGAGCTGCTCGACGCCCCACCCGAGCCTCGCGGCCACTTGAAGCGCCATCGTGGTCTTGCCGCAGCCGGAGGGGCCTGAGACGTACAGGCAGTCGTTGAGCGGACAGGCCAGGTAGAGCAGCACCTGGTTTAAGAACGAAAGTGGAAACACGTAGCCGCGGTCGATGGCGGGGATGCGGTCAGCGTCCTGCCCGTCCGGCACCTCCATCGACTTCACGCACAGCTTTTCGGAGTTGAATAGACGGTCAACGGCGATTTTCATGGTTTCTTCTCCCTGTTCACTTTATGGAGATATTATATCACATTATGTGCACTATTGCAACAAACGTAACGAAATGCATCGGGGACAAGGAGAAGGCAAAAGCCCGCGCATTTCTGGGAGCTCGTTGGAAAAACAGCAGGGCCGCCCGAAGGCGGCCCCGGCACGCGGCTTTGCGCCGCATGAGTATGGATGTCTCTAAGTACTCGCGGGGCGCGAGACGCGCCCGACCTCCGCAAGGAGCTCCGGCAGGCCGTCCCTATCGATCGCGAACCATCCCAGCAGCGCACCCAGCGCGGCCTGCCTGTACCCGAGCGCCGCATTTCCTGCCGCCTTCCGGTACAGCGTTGCCGCCGCCTCCGCCAGCCCCTCCGCGCCGCTCCTGCCACTGCGCTGCATTTCCGCAGCAAGGAGCGGACACGCCAGCTCCCTCAAATTGCACATGATCATTGTCTCCTTTCTTCCTTCATCTCCGCCCCGGCCCTGCGGGCCATGTAAGCCTTCTCCAGCCTTTCCAGGGAATCGGCGAAGGAACGAAGTTCCTCCTTCATTTTCGACTCGGCCTTGCGGGCCTTGTCAGCCTTCTCCAGCCTGTCCAGGCAATTGGCGAAGGCGCGAAGGTTCCAGGGCGTGAGGTCGAACTCGGCGAACAAGGCTCCATCCTTCTCGCCGAGGACGGCCTTGATCCCGTTGCGGGCGAGCTCCTCAAGCGCCCTCGCCCCGCTGCCCTTGACGCCTACTCTGATCTTTATCGGATCTTCATTCGCGGCTGCCATCCTGCTCCTCCGGTTCGTCCGGGTTGAAGGGGTATCCCGTGGCCTCGAAGACAAATTCGTCGAGGCTGTCCGGAAGCCGCCCAGAGCATGTCCATCTGTCGAGCGGATCGAGACGATCGACTTCATCAAGCTCCGAGCGGTACGATCCGCCCATGAAGGTGACGTACATCGACCACCTGCGGCCGAAGTCGCCGCACGAGGTGTCGAACACCTCGACTTCGAGCGGCTCTCCGCCGAACTGGCCGCGCCAGATGCGGTGCGGCTGCGAGTATCCGCCGCCGTCGTGCGCCTTTTCCGGGTTGAAATAAGGATTGGTCTCCTCGCTGAGGATCGAAACGAGAATGCCTTTTTCCTGTTCGCAAACTTTGATCATGTCAAAAGCTCTCCTTGTCATTGGCGTCGAGGCCCCGGCCTGATGCACGGCTGCTTTCGGATCCGCCTTGCGGAGGCGGCTCCTGACAGCAGATCCTGCCACCCGATGGAGATGGCGTTGTCCATGCCGTGCGCGTCAAGTCCTTTTAGCGCTGGATCGTTCCTGAAAAGCTTCCACAGCTTGCGGAAGATCCTCTCGCTGCGATTGGATTCGGACGAGTCGGCCATCTCCCACCCTCCGTCCGGAGAGCGCTCCATGAGCTCGCTCGCCGACGCGAGATCCGGCCCGAAGGCGCCTCCGAGATCCAGCACGATCCTTAGCCTGCCGGTGCAGGGATCAAAGGCGCAACCCCTCACCCTGCGCTGCAGCTCCGATGCGACATGCGCGCTTGTGCTTGCCTCCATCGCCGCCTCCTAGACCGCCGACTTCCTGCCGGAGTCCTCAAATGCGCCGTCCCCGGCATCTTGATCGCCGTCGTCCGGCAGCGCCCACGCGCTGCCGTCGCCAGGATCGAACTGCTCGGCAAGCATCGCGCCCAGCTCGCGCCCGATCTGCTCAAGGCGGGCCTTCTTGCGCTGGAGGATCAGGATCGCCTCGTCAAGGCTGGACGTGATCTCCTCCGGCTCGAATGGGGCCTTGGGATCCGCCGAGGCCCTGCGGAACTGCCTGCACATGCTTTCGAGGCAGCCGGCCTCAAGCGAGTTGAGGCTCCTTAGAAGCTCGGTCTTCATGCCCTGTCCTCCCTGCCGCCAATCGCCTGCACGAACGCCACGAAGCTGTTGAAGCGCGGATCCGACGCAAGGGATCTGGCCAGCGCGTATGCCGGGCGCGAAAGGTACTCCGGCATCAGGGCCCTGGGGTTCCCCCTGCCCCTTGAGCGGGCGCGGGAAACCAGCGAGCGGTCGCGCCCCACCGCCCTGCCCATGTCCGAGTCGTTGACGCCCGCCGCGCGGGTGATCTGATCGTAGAGCCAGAACTCCATCCGCACGCTGGGCATGGACGGGATCCTCTCAGCCTTTTCCATGCCAGCCTCCTCTTTCCGGACCGGTGCCGGAAATGCGTTCCGCAGCCATCATTTTCCTTTTCTCCTTCCATCGAAAGCAGGGGGGCGGCATCGCCCCCCGCGCGGATCAGAACGGTATGTCCGCGCCGGCGCCCGGAGCGCCGTAGCCGTATCCCTGCGCGGCGGAAGCCTGGGGGGCGGGAGCGGGAGCGTACCCGCCCTGCGGAGCCGGAGCCTGCGCCTGCGCTCCTCCCTGGTACGAGGAGGGGCCGTAGCATGAAGGATGTCCTGCCGGGTCAGCCGGGGCCGGTCCCTGGGCGCCGTACTGCGGCGCGGGCTGGCCGTATGCAGGAGCCTGCCCCTGCGAGGGGGCGGCCTGCCTGCCCTGTCCATCGCTCTTGCGCCCGAGGAGGATCATGCTGTCGCAGACAACCTCGGTCGTGTAGCGCTTCTGCCCGTCCTTCTCGTACTCGCGGGTGCGGAGCTTGCCCTGAATGTGCAGCTGGGTGCCCTTGCGGACGTACTGCCCCGCAATCTCCGCAGTCTTTCCGAAGCAGACTATGCGGACGAACTCCGCATATTCCGTGTAGTTGCCGTCAGGCCCCTTCCTGCTTTCGTTGCAGGCTATCGAGAAGTTTGCAATCTGGGTGCCGGAGCCGTTCTTGCTCTGGTACATCTTGGGATCGTCGGTCGCGTTGCCGATGAGCATCACCATGTTTAAACCGCGTGACATATGTTTTCCTCTTTTGGTTACATTTCATGCAAAAAGGTTTCGGAGCTTTGGAAAACTGTCCCTTTTTCCTTGCTTGCATGGCCTTATTATAACACATATGTTGCACTATTGCAACAAATGCAAAAACATTTCCACATCATCCGAGAGCTCGCGAAAAAAGCCCGGAGCGCGGCGATCGCGTCCGGGCGTGTCCGCTCATGGGCTTGGAACTGAGGCCGGGCCTGCCTTCCTTGCGGTGAAGCCGAAGTAGCGCATCCACGGCTTGGCGGACTTCCTGCGCCGCCTTGGGAGCCTGAAGATGAGAAGGGAGCATGGGGTCTCCTCGATGCAGCATCCCTCGTGCTTCCTGCGCACGGCCTCCTCGGCCTGCACCTCGGCGTCAAATTCCCCGTCGGCCTCGACGACGAGCCTGCAATCGCGCGTGCCTTTTCCGTCCGCGCACTTGAAATCGACCTCCCACGCCGTCCCGCTCATCTTCTGGGATCCTCCTTGCCTTTGCCGCGCAGCCGCCGCCTGAGCAGCCGCTCCAGGGCGGCCAGATCCTTCCTCATGCTTTCACTCGCGCCGGGATCTGGAACGACGAGGATGCGGCAGGCCCGGTTCGCGCCCTGCTCCTGCCTGCCGCTCTTCCTGTTTCCGTCGTCCACCCGCCTTCGCTCCTGTTCAAAAAAATGGGTGGATCCGCCCCGGATCTGACAGCCGCCGCGCTTGCGCTTGGCCGCCCGGAGCGGGTCCGGGATGCAATTCTTTCAGGAAAGGCCCCCTCGCGCGTGGTGCAAAGGGGCAGGATCGAGGGCTTCAGCCCTGCTGGGAGGAGGCCGCGTCCCTCATGTCGGCGAGGGCGCGTTCAAGGTATTGGGAGTTGAGCTTCAGGAACCTTGCGACCGCGCCGCGGTCGAGGAGGCCGAAGGAGTGGACATTGATCCTGCGGGAGCGGATCTCCGGATCGGGAACGCTGTCGAAGGTTATGTCCATGAGGTAGTCGTCGCAGAGGCGGTTGACCAGCCTTGTGAAGATCATGTAGTAGCGCTGGTACTCGTTCTCCTTGGACTGAAGGCCCTCGGGGAGGCCGATGGCGCGCAGGCAGTCGGAGACCAGGACCCTCCTGCCGGTGCCGCCGCCCGTAATGAGGTAAAGCGTGGCGTAGATGCGGGAGATCGACTTCGAGAACCTTGGCGCCGTGACCGATAGCCGCGTTGGCATTTGAAATACTCCGGGAAAAATGGTGCGGGTTCGATCTTACAGCCAAAAGGCCGCCCTGCAATGCCAAAGTTCCGCTTCAAGCACGGAATTGCGGCATAGCAGCCGTTGCGGCCAAAGTGACGGCAGATCGAATAGATTGGGCTTTCGCCCTATTGACGAGCTCGCCAGGGCACGCAAAAGGCCGCCTGGAAGGCGGCCTCCGATGGCGCAAGGGCACTTTTCAGCCCTTCTCGCTCCTGTGGCTTGAAAGGTAGTCGCCAAGCGCCTGGGCAAGCACCTCCTCCGGCGCAAGCCCGCTCTCCCTGAGATATGCCTCAAGCTCGTCGCCAAGGCCCTTCACCATGCGGTTGAGCTTGCGGAAGGTGACGCTGACTGACTTCTTCGGGACGGCGGCAGCCGGCGCCCGTCCGCCAGCGGCGGCCAGCTTCCTGCAAGTCCTCTCAAGATCCGCCCTGTTCTCCTCGGCGACCTTCGCCGCCGCCTCCGGCACGACGGCGCCCGTCTTAGGATCGCGCGGCGCTTCCTCGCAGCGCGCCAGGCCGCGCTCGACGAACTTGGCGGCGACGCCCGGCTCGCGGCTTGCCAGCGGAAGATAGAGATCCCTCGCGGCTCGGAACCCCAGCGGCAGCAGAACGCGCTGCTCGTCCTGCGTGAGGCCGCAGAGCTTCACCAGCACCGAGACGTAGGCGGGGCTTTTCGAGATGAGCGAGGCAAGCCTCTCCACGCTCATCCGGCCCCCGCTTGCAAGCAAGGCCGACACCGCCGCCACGAAGTCGGGCAGATCCGGCTCGGATCTCTGCAAGTTCTCGATGATCTGGAGGATCGTGATCTGGGAGCGCTCGGAGACCCCCTCGATGGGCCTGAGCGAATACACGAAGGCGCGGATCTTCTCAAGTCCTGCCTCGATGCAGGCCTTCAGGCGCTTCTCGCCGCACAGCAGCTCGTATCGCTTCTCCGCGCCGTCGCGCCTGACCACGGTGATTGGCGTAAGCAGGCCATGCTCCCTGATAGATTCGGTCAGCTCGGAGATCTCCTCTGGGTGGAAGGCGCGGCGCACCTGCGGCGACACGGCTATGTCGGCGATGCGCAGTTCCAGGATCCCGTCGGAAACCGCGCCGGGGTTGCGGATCGCGCCTATGGTCCTGGCGAGGTTCTGCACGAGCTCGTCGCCCGCGTGCTTGATCACCGAGCTGTCATGGACTGCCGAAGGCGCCCTTGCAGGCTCCTGCGCGCTGCGGCAGTCGCTCAGGAGCGCGTCGAGCATGCCGCTGTCCTCGGGGGAAAATGCGTTCATGCCGATGCCTCCCCGCCGTGCCTGGCGCCCTTGGGAGCGTAGTGGGCGCGGATTTTGGCGCGCCTGGACATCGCGGCCAGGCGGGCGATGATCCTCCGCGCCTCCTCCTGTGTGCCCTTGAAGGTCCCAGCCTGGATCTTCCCGCCCTCGGAGAGGCAGATGCGATCCAGCATCTCGTCCACGACTCCCTCCATCTCGCGCCTGCTGCCGAAGCCGCCTGGCACGTTGCGAAGCGGAGTGTTGTGGGCAAGCGAGGTGTCCACGGTCACGGAGTTGTGGATGGTGTGCGTGAAGATCCTGCTCCCCAGGACCTGCCTGAGCACCGACTCCGCGTCCGCGTGCTCGACGGAGCGGCGGTAGATCTGGTTGAGGACGATCCCCAGCAGCTTCGACTCCCCGCCTTCGAGCTGGCCGATGATCGCAAGCTCGCCTGCGCACGCCTGCGTGTTGGCCGCCACGGTCTGGGGGATCACGAAGTAGTCCATCGACGAGAGCACGCCCAGCACGAACGAGGTCGCGGTGGGCGGGCAGTCGGCGAAAACGTAGTCGTAGCCAGTGGCGATCTCGTCGATGGCGCGTATGAAGCGCGCGATGGCGTCAACGTCCTCCATCACGGCGATCGCCCCGAAGGAGTTTGGCCTCATGTGCACCAGATCGATGCCGTGCGTGGCCTTCATGATCGGCCCCCCCTGCCATCCGCTGCGGAAAAGATCCTCCGTCGATGCGCCCGAATACGGGAGCTGGGACTTGAATACCCAGCGGGCGCCGCCGTCGGGCCCGCGAGTCTTCTCCCACTGCTGGACCAGCACGTTTGAAAGCGACCCCTGCGGATCCAGATCGACGCAGAGCACGCGGCTCCCCTGGGCGGCAAGGCAGAGCGCCGCGTTGTAGCAGAGGGTGGTCTTGCCCGTGCCCCCCTTGTGAGTATGGAAAGTGATCTTGAGACCCATCGGCTCCTCCTAGTTCAACTTGCCTTTTGAAAATGAAAAAAGGATCAGGCCTTGAGGCTGGCTCCGCCGGAAATGCGCCTCTCGATCCTGCCAGGCAGCATGAGGGTGTCGCGGCAGAGCGCCAGCTCGCCGCCTGCAAGCAGTCCGATGAACGCAGCTCCGATGGTGGCGCTCCAGAGCGCGCCCGCAAGGGACAAGCCGCAGCAAAGTCCCGCCGCCGCCGCTGAGATCCGCAAAAGCGCCCAGCCAGCTTCGCCTGTTGCAGACGCCATGTCATCGATCTTCGCGAGGTTCTTCCTGCCAAGGACTTTTCCGCGCCGCTGGGCGAACTGGCGCAGGCGCGCCCCCGCGCGCGGCAGGGCGGCTCCCGCGACCGCGGCCTGCAAGAGGAAAAGCGCGAGGACCGCAACCGCCGGATGCAGGCCTGCCGAGGCAATGGCTCCTGCGGCAGTGACCGCCGCGATCCCGGCAAGCCCGGAGGCGATCATCATCATCGGAGTGATGCGGACAACCACTCCGTTCGAGAACGGCAGCCTGTAGTTGATCGTGGTGATCTCGTAGCGCCTGGAGCCGCCGCTCTTTCTCCTGCCAGCCCTCATGCCATCTCCCTTCTGCCATTGCCGTCCGGCTTGGCCTCGGATGCCGCGCGGATCACATCCACGTCCCTTCCATTGCCATCTACAAACACGGGCACGCCGCGCTCTTCGGCGCTCCTCACGCCGAAGGACTGGAATCCGTCTCCAGCCTCGCTCCCGGCTTTCGCCGCAGCGCGGGCCCTGGCCTTGGCGATCCTGATCTCCTCACGCTCCTGCTGCCATGCGCCGGCCTCGACACCGGCGGATCCCTTGACCAGGCACCTCGCCGCGCGCTTGAAGGCGGCGTTGCGCAGGCTTGCCATCGGGTGCTCCGCCCACCACGGCGCGAGCACGAGATCCTCCTTGGAGTAGGCCGCACCCTCCACCGGCTGCTCGAACCCCTTGATGTAGATGAGGCAGATGATCCGGCGCGGGAGCTTGGCCTGCGTCGCGCTCCATCTGATCTCGTCCCTGCCGTTTTCGTCTTGAAAGCCAGTTGATGCAGGAAGGTAAACGTCCTCCTGCTCGGCGCTTTCCTCGTAGCGGATCCCCGCGAAGTCGGGGCGCGAGTAGATGAGCCTGCGCCAGCCGTCCATGAGGATCACCGGCGAGACGAGCCCGGATCCGTAGTCGATGGAGGCGGCTATCTCGCTCCTGAACGGATCAAGGCCCAGCTTCGCCGCTCTTGAGTAGAAACGCGCGATCGAGGACGCGTCCACCTTGTCCGCGCATGACGAATCCTCGGGAAGGAGCACCAGGTTGACAAGGCAGTGCCAGAAGTCGATCAGATCCTCCCAGTAGGTGGAGAGCAGCGCCTTGTGCCCCAGGATGTCCATCGACTCCAGAAGCGGCCCGGCCCAGCGCCAGCTCAGGATCTTGCCCTGCGTCCAGAAGTCGGGGTTGTCCCTGTTTTCGATTATGAGGGATGCCTCCCTGCTTGAAAGTCCAAGCGCGGCGAGCGCGGCGCGCCCCTCCGCCGCGTCGGCGTCGCCAGGTGCCGGGGCCTTCTCCTGGCAGGCCGATGCCTCCTGCCCTGCCGCCCCCATCGCCATGCGGAGCATTTCCTCCGCCCTGGGATCCCCGGCGCTCACTGGCGCGCTGAAGCCGTCGGCCTGCTTGATTGCCGTTGTGTTCATTGATGTCTCCTTGCTGCTGCAATTCATGGGTGAATTATAGCACATATGTAGCATTATTACTACATATGCATCGCATACAGTGCGCGTGCCAGTGTTCCGACCCCCTGTCCGATCAAGGCATGGAGCCTTGCTCCGCGTGCAAGCGCATGAAGGCCGCGAGACCGCATCATTCCAAGAATTTCCGCACAAGCTGGGCGTAAGATACCATATTTCCAACGATCTTGGCGTTGGAAACTCATGGGGCCGCCTGCCATGCGTCCTCCCGCCCCTTTCCTGCCCCTTTCGCGCCGCAGGGCCGCCCCTGCCGGCCTTGATAATCCAGTCTGCAACTAGCATCTGACAGCCAAGAAACGGAGACGCAAATGTCAAAACATGAAAAGCCGGCCACCGAGGCCCCGCTCAAGGAGAAAGCCGCCGAGGCGATCGGCGCGAATGACGAGGATCAGCGCTCCGGCGCCGCGCCGGGCAATGCCGCCCGGGACGAGGCGGCTCAGGCCCCGGAGGACGATGATCAGCGCAAGGCCGGATCCGAGGATCAGGCCGCTGGCGGCGAACGCCCCCATGAGAGGCAGGAATCCGCAGCCGAGGCCATAGCCAAGCGCGAGGCGGATCTGGAGAAGCCCAATGACGGCGGCTTTGCCAAGGAGCGCGTGCTGCCTGCCGAGGAGAAGAAGAACGGCCACTTCAAGTTCAGCTTCACTCGAAAACAGAAGCCCGGAAAAAAAGAGTCCGAGGCCGAAAAGGCCTACAGCGAGGCCGCGGAGGCCCAGAGCGAGGCCGCCACCTCCGGCAGGCTCGCCTACCTGCTTGGCGCCGCGAGGCAGAGGCTGCGCGAGACCTTCCCGAAGGAGAAGGTGAAGGCCGCCTTGACCAAGCGCAGCAACATCGAGGCTGGCTTCACCGCCCTGGCCGTCGTTCTTTCGGTGATCGCCCTTGCCCGCTCCGGCGGAGATGATCTCATGGATCGCAACAACGCCTTCGCCCGCGTCACCGAGATCAGCCCGGCGGAGCTGGGAGCCGGAGGCGCCAGCTCCAAGGCGGGCGAGGCAATCGCCGAGAGCCAGAGGCAGCAGGACGCCGCCAAGGCCGAGGCCGACTTCAACAGCATGCCCGGAATAACGTTCCGCGACGAGCAGGAGTTCAAGGAGGGCGTGAAGCGCGCGATCTCGGAGATCCGCGCCGACGAGAACCGCGAGCTCCTGGCAAAGCGCATGGAGAAGTTCAAGGCCGCCCAGGAGAGCGTTCCCGACAAGCTCAAGCTCTACGGAAACCCCAACGCCCGCTTCAAGATCTACGAGTACTCGGACTTCGAGTGCCCGTACTGCAAAAACTACTGGGACACCCCCAAGCAGGTGTCCGATCTGTCCAGCGGCCAGGTCGCCGTCGTGTGGAAGAACTTCCCCTTGCAATTCCACCAGCCATCTGCCGGGCGCGAGGCATCGGCGCTCCAGTGCGTCTACGAGCTCAAGGGCAACCGCGCCTTTTGGGCGGCAGCCGACCGCATCTTCGAGACCACCCGCTCGAACGGCCAGGGAAGCCCGGTGCTGGCGACCCTCCCCGACGAGATGGGCATCGATCAGTCGAAGTTCCTTGAGTGCCTGAACAAGCGCTCCACGAACAACGCGGTCCAGGCGGACGTTGAGGAGGCCCAGAAGGCCGGCATAGCCTCGACGCCGACCACGATCGTGATCGACACCTTCACGGGCAGGCGCGAGACCGTGCCCGGAGCAGTGCCCGCCGAGCAGCTAATGAACGTGATCGAGCAGATGAACGCGCAGGCCGAGCAGCAGGGCAAGACTCCCCAGCAGGCTCCGGCCCAGCAGCAGGAGCCAGCCCCGCAGCCGCTCCCCGCCCAGCCGGGGGCTTGACGTGGGAAGGCTCATGATTGCGGCGGGGGCGGCGGCCATTGCATCTGCCGCCCTGCCCCTGCTCTCGTCCGCCGCCTATGTGGACGAGTACGACTCCGGGGATTTCACAAGAAGCCAGATCGAGGCCGAGCCAGCCCCCACATACGAGGGCGTCGGCGAGGGCTACGCCGGCAGGGGGACCTTCGGCCTCGGCTCGGGAGACGGCGGCCCCGGGCTTTCGGACGAAGACATGCTCCGCATGCAGGCAAAACGCGACGTGCGCAGTTCCGATTACCTCAGCGAAAAGCAGCAGAGGTACGAGGACGCCGTGAAGCGCGGCAGGGCCAAGAAGCAGCAGCTCGGGCAGTTCCTCGGGCAGAGGGCGCTTGCCGATCCGGGCATGGGCCTTTCGCCAGAGGAGCGCGCCAAGTACAGGCGCATGGCCGGGGACGCCGCAAGGCGCTCCAGGGAGCTTGCCGCTGATGCCGACGAGGCGCAGGCCGAGACGGACAGGAGGCTTCAGGAGATGGCGCGCACCCGCCGCGACCGCGAGAGGGAGCGCTACATGGAGCTGAAGCGCCAGCAGGAGGACAAGGACTCGGAGATCCGCACCTACGGCGGATCGGAGCAGTCCTCCGGCGGCTTCTTCAGCCCGCAAAGGTGAACCAAGGAGGAAACGGAATGAATGCCAGGATTGCCGCAGCCCTGCCAGCATTGCTGCTGTGCGGGGCCTCATGGGCCTCGGCCCCCGTGCCGGAAGCCGCCGATCCGGCGGCGGGCCTGCAGCAGGGCCTCATGGACTTCAGAAGCTCGCAGCAGCTTGACTCGCTCTACTCCGACGGACTCGTGCTGCCCAACCAGCCCCTGCCGCTGTCGCCGGAGCAGAGGGAGAAGGCCCGCGTGCTGGTGCAGGGAATGATCCGCGCCCAGACCGGCGCCGGCGCGCCGCTGCGCCGCGATGATCGGGACGTGATGAACGTCCTGCTCTTCAACTACGGCCTCCAGGTGCTTGAGGACGGCAGGGTCGTGGTGCTCGACGTGTACGTGCCGGAGAACCCCTCCGGGGAGAGCATGCTCGCCCCCGGCGTTCCGCTCCCGGAAGGATCGGAGGCGATCACGAGGGAGAACATCGGCAGCCTGAGCCAGCGCGCCGCAGCCGAGGTGGCGGACAGGGAGAGGAAGGCTGGCGCGCAGGGCGCGGGAAAGCGGCAGCGCTCCCAGCTCGTCGATGATCTCGGCTCCCTGCCGGACATCAAGCCGTGAACGGCCTGCTGAAGCTCGCGCTGGCAGCCGCCCTGGCGGCTGCGGCGGTGGGAGGCGGCCTGTGGCTGCGCGGCGAGATCCATGCCTCGCAGGGGGCCTATGCCATGGCGCGGGCGCGCCCCCAGGCGCATCATGGCCCCGCGTCCGTCTTCGCCGTTGGAAGAAAGGCCATGCTCGACCGCAAGCGGGAGGCCTCCGCAAGGGAGATCGAGAACTTCCTTGGCGGCGCCGCCCTGCCCGGCGCCAGCCTTGCAGCGCTCAACCGCAAGCTGGCCCCTGCGGGGCTGGCAGTGGACGGCAGCGGCAGGGTCAGGCTTCTTGAGGACTGCGAGTGGGCCGCGGCTGTGGCCGCCATGCGCGGACAAGGCGGCGATCCCCTGCCGCCCGAGCTTGCAAGGTACGTCGCCTCCTTGCAGGAGGGATGCGGCCAGGCGCCCGCGTCTGAAGAGGAGGAGGAAGAGGAGGAGGCGCTGGAGCCGCGCACCGGCTCCCTGACGCCGCACGAGGCGAGGGTTGAGGAGAGAAGGCGCAGGATCACGGCCTATCTCTACAAGGCGTTTTCATCGACGATCAACCGCCAGAGCGAGAGGGGGAACCGCGCAACTATCTGGTCGGACTACCTCGACTCGACGATGGACGAGTACGGGCGGCGGATGGACGAGGGCGCGAGGCCCTGATCAGAAGCGCCCGATCCACCGCAGGAGGCGGCTGCGCTCATCGACGGCGGCGGCGGAGTTGACCTCGACCGCCACTTCCCACACGGCGCGCACCAGGTGGCGCGCCATCCACCCCTGTCTCAAGAACATGTAGTGCCTGAAGAAGATCTCGCAGCAGAAAAGGCATCGGGCCTCAAGCCGGGCCTCCCGCAAGTCATTCGGATCCACCATGCATCCAAGCAGGCAGACTTTCCTGCGCCCCCTCGCCTGCCTTTCCAATGCGGCAAGGCGGATCATGAACATGCCAGGCTCCATCTGCTCGGCGTCAATCCCGCAGCAGTGGCGCGAGATCTCGCCTATGAGGCCGGCGGCCCCGCATCCATCGTAGATCCCGTTGAGAATGTTCGCGCGTCCGCCATGGTCAAGCCTGATCTCAAGGATCCTGCCCGTGCCCATCATTTCTTGAAGCGCTCCAGCATCCAGCGGCTCCAGCGCTCGTAGCGCTCCGCCATGGCGTCATTGTCCGAGGCGAGGGACTTTGCCGCGAGCATGGCCTCCAGCTGCCCGTTCTCCTTCATGAGCCGCGCGTAGTCGTCGGCGAGCGCGGCATAGCGCATGAACGCGAAGTAGGCCGCAAGCGCGGCTAGGCAGACGGCCAGCGGGCCGAGGAACCAGCCAGTGCGGCCCCGCAGGCGGGAAAAAGCGCCCGCCCGTGCCTCCGAACCCGCATCAGCGCTGGGATCTGCCCCTTTGTTTTCCCCGGTGAATGACATCCTATTTCATTCCTCCTGTCAGAAATGCAAGCAGATCCGATGCCCCCGCGTCGATCCCGTTGAGGCGCAGCTTCTGCTCGGGCGGATCCGAGTCCATCCTGCGCTCGATGTCGAGCCTGGTGGTCCAGCGGTAGTCGCCCGACTGCCTGACGTAGCCCGCCTTGACGAGATCCGGCAACTGCGGGAGCTTCGCGAACGCCGGCCCCGAGAGCTCGATGGCGTAGGAGCCTCGCTTGAGGCCCTTCATGCCGTCCGGCCCGGTGATCCTATCGCCCTCGCCCTTGATCTTGACTGAGCTTGAGAGGACTCCGGAGCCGAACACGAAGCCGGTGGCGAAGCCGTCCCTGCCTCCGTCAAGTCTTGACTGGAACCCCGAGAGCTTTCTTATCTTGAACATCATGGGCAGCTCCGATCCGCCAAGCCAGCCGGGCGGCACGGTGTTCTCGAACTCCGCAGCCGCGTAGCTGAAGTACGGAGGGAGCTTCCATCCGGCCTCCGCGATGCGGGCGGCCTGCGTCCTGAACTCGCCTCCCCTTATGAGGTAGTGGCGGCTGGCCTCGTCAGCGGCGGATGCCGCCGCCCCCCTGGCTGGCTTGAGGTAGCAGCGCAGGTAGTCGGCGCTAACGCTTACTTCCGCCTTTTCAAGATCCCCCGCCTCTGAAAGCGGAAAGGATACGGATGCCTCAAGACCCTTGGCGTCGCAAGTTCCCCTCGGATCCTCGATAAGCGGCGAGGAATCGACGCCGCTGGCGTCGTTCCGGCCTGTTGAGAGCTTGACTCCCAGAGGAGTTGCTGACAGCGCAAGCGAGCCGGCCCCGGCCCTGGCGAGGAGCTTTCTGGCGGCGGTGCCTTCGGGCCTGAGCGTGGCTCTGAAGACAAAAGGCAGGCAGTATCCCTCGTACTTGAACGAGGCTGCCAGCGCGCCGTCCCGGAAGACCGAAATCCCTCCCCTGCGGGAGAGGATCCCGCCGCCTTCCGGCCTTGCCTCGATTGAGGCCCCGTGCGCCCCCGGCAGCGAGCCGAAAGCCGCCGCGGCCTGGCCGAGGACCGAGGCCAAGTGGATCGAGAACGCAAGCCCTCCGGCCACGCCCAGGGCGCAGAGCCCGGCAATGGACGCGCAGGCAAGCGCAATGGCTTTTTTCCGCATCATGCCTCCTGAATTGCGGCAGTTGCCTGAATGGTAGCCGGGCCCTGCTCCGCGCCCGCGCGGGCAACGGGGCAGGCATTGGCGCGAGCCTGCCCCATCCCGCCTCCTCACGGCTTCCCCCGGTGCGGCAAGATCCCGCGCAAGACGATGGAGGTCCCAGCCATGCTGTTTTTCGGCAAGAACAAGAAGCCTGCCAAGCCGCAGGTCATCTACTACGCCTCGGCGGATCAGGACTACCTGCACAGCCAGAAGGGCTTTGCGTGCTACACGGGAGCGGATCTGCTCATGCTGCCCGAGATCAAGCCGCTGATTGCGCAGCTCCGCGAGGCTGTGGGAGGATCGAGGGAGAACTGGGATCAGATGATCGTCCCCTCGCTTGAGGTGTTCGCCGCCTACGCCCAGTTCCTGCCAGCCGCCGGAAGAAAGGCCGACGGCTCGCCGGAAAGCCCCGGCGGGCACCACACCGAGCCGCTGGGGCTGCTCGTGCATTCCCTCCAGACCGCCATCGTGGCGATGAACGTGCTGCGCAACGAGAACGTGAACTTCGGCAGGCAGCCCAATCGGCGCGACGAGCACTCGGCGGCCTACGCGGTGGCGATGGCCCTGGGCGGCCTTCTGCACGACGCGGGCAAGATCAACGACTGGATCATCACCGCCGAGGCTGGCGGCAGGGAGCACGAGTACCGCTTCGTGGAGAGCATCCCCGAGTTTGTCGCCCGCGTGAACGGGATCCCGCTCTCCCAGGTCTTCATCAACCCTTCGGATCCGCAGTCGGCGGCGTCGCTGCCGCGCTACATGATCCGGGGCATGAGGCCGGGGCGCGGAGATCGGCACGAGATAGTGGGGATCTCCAAGAAGGATCTGTTCGTGTCCTCGAAGGCCGAGGCCTTCATCGCCGACAACTCGCAGGAACTCTTCGAGAACTTCCAGACATTCACCTTCGAGTCCCGCCTGCCCAAGTCGATGCAGGATCCCGACAACCGCCTGCGCCGCATCATCGCGCTGGCTGACAGGACCAGCGCAAGCTTCTGGAAGAAGCGCAGCGGCAGGGGCGGGGTCACTCCTGCCGATCTGCTCCCGGAGATCCCGCCGGCTCCTCCCGCGCCCGAAGCCCAGGCTTCCGCGCAGGAGGCGGAGATGGAAGCTCCTGATGAAGAGCAGGCGCAGGAGCCGTCCAGCGCCCCCAATTCCGCCTGGGAGATGGAAAAGCCCGCCGCCATGTCAGACGAGGAGCTTGGAGCCCCGTTTGATCCAGGCGAGCTTCCTGATCCGAAGCCTGTCCAGCCCCCGCAGGAGCAGCAGGACGACGAGGCTGGGCCTGCTTCCGAAAACGAGGAGCAAAGCGGAGGCGCCGCGGAAGGGCGAGAGGACGATGGCGATGCCGTGCGGCAGGCCGCTCCAGCGCCGGACGCGCCGATCAGCCTCGATCCAGACGAGGCGTCGGAGATCCGCACAGCTCTGTCCAAGGCGCTGCGCGCGGCCTTCAACCGCTGCGACATCCTCGCCAACCAGGATCGCCCATCGGCCCTGCTCTTCCCCTATGGGTACGAGGACGCGGAGGGAGAGGAGCAGTTTGCCTTCTTCCTGCGCGCCGACGGCTCCGCCCGCGAGGGGCTGCGCAGGATCATGGAGGCGGCGTCGGAGGACTTCAACGCCAATCTGAGCGAGCTTGCCGGAACCGATCCGCACGAGGTGCTGCGCACCGCAATGAGGATCTTCCCCGCCTGCGGGTTCACCATGCCGTCGAAGGCCCCGGACGGACTCTACGCGATCTGGCCGATGGCCCTGTGGAGGCAGTCGCACCGCGAGGACGGCATATTCAGGGCCTTCATGCTTGCCGACTGGCGCAGCGTGGTCATGGAGGGGAGCCGCGCCTGCGTCGAGGATCTGCCCCACTGGAGGATGCGCGGCGTGTATTTCGCCGAGCCGTCTGAAATAGCATTCAGCCTGAGCCCTGAAAGGCTTGAGCGCAACAGGAGCCCGCTGCTGTCGGTGCTCGCCCAGCCGGAGGCCGGGGCGGAGGAGCCGCAGGCCAAGCCCCCAAAGGACGCTCATGCATTGGAAGCAGCGCCGGAAAGCAAGGCGCCCGAGCCTGTGGCCGAATCCGCGAACGATGCCGTGATCGAGGCGGGCGAGATGTTCTTCGGCAGCGACATGTTCGGCGGAATGCGCAAGGCCGTAAGCCCCGGGCCTGCCAGCCCGCAGGCTCCTTCTTCCGCAGCGGAGCCGAAACAGTCGCCGGATGCCAAGGCTCCCGCCCCCGAGCCCCGGGCGGACTCCGCCGCCTTGGAGGATCCGGAGGACGAGCTGTCCGTGTTCAAGCGACCTCGCGTCCGCAACGAGTTCAAGACCGATCGCGAGGATCAGGACACCATCAGTGATCTGCAGCTCATGCAGAAGCAGTTCTACCTCCCGCTCGACGAGTGCTCGCGCCTGGCCGGCCTTCCCGCCGGAGAGCGCGAGGAGCGCCTTTCCGAGATCAAGATCGGGCTTCTTGAGAAGTGCGGCGGCAGCGAGAGCGTGTTCCACAAGTTCCAGAGGGAACTCAACCTGGCGGCGAAGGGAAAGAACTCCCTGATCGCGTTGAAGAACCTCAACGGCGGGAACGTGTATGCCGCCTTCGTCTGGGATCACCGCACGATGGACAGCGTGAAGAAGTCCAAGGGCGCGTCGCTGCTTGAAAGGCTCATGGATCACGGCCTCGTCGCGCTGTGCCGCCGGGGCCGCGATCACGAGGCCATCCACGACGAGCTGGACTATTTCTCGTGCGTGATGCTTGATCCGCTGGTCACGCAGTACCTCGTCCTGTGCGGCGGCATGGACTCCTGCCTTGAGAAGGTCGAGATCAGGACGTGGGCGGATCCCAAGAGGCCGCCGTCGGGCAAGGAGGTGATGCGCTACTTCGAGCACTACGTGATGCAATCCGGGCCGAAGCAGTCAATCTTCGGATTCTTCGCCCACGGATCGGATCCGCTGCGCGGGATCAGGATCGACTGCCGCGCCCTGGAGGAGTGTGCAAGGAAGCTCAACTCCACCTGCCAGAAGACCATCCGCCGCCGCGTGCTGGATCTCAACGAGCAGGAAACCCCGCCCTTCATGTGGCGCGAGGGAGGCGAGTACGTGATCTGCTTCTTCAGCAAGGCCGATCCTCGCTTCCCGGATCACGATCGCGTCGCCTCCGAGGAGAAGCGGGAGGCTGAGGCGGCAGGAATGGGCAATGCCCCGTCCAAGTCTTGATTTGCGGCGGCCTTTGGCAATGATCCAAATGGCTGCCGCGCATTTTGAAAGGGGGAATTGACCGTGCTCTTCAAGCAGGAACCCTATGAATTTGAGGATCTTTACCGTCCAATATACGAGCTTCGGATCTGCGCGGCTTGGGCGGCATGCGCCTTCTGCGTGTGGACGTTCGGCGCGGCGCTGGCCTTGCCGCCGGGGCTGATGCGGATCCAGCTTCTGATCTGCGCGGTCATGCTCGCCTGGTCCTTCGCCAGGAGCCGAAGGCTCTACAACGCCCAGATCAAGCTGCTCGGCTTCAAGCAGGAGTTCATCAGCCTGCCTGACTTCATCAGGAAATCGCAGAAGTACGTCGAGGCCGGCACCGTATGGCTTGGCAAGGGCTTTCTGTGGACTCCCGTGCAGACTCAGCGCTACCACGAGATCATCAAGACGGAGTTCGGCAAGATCGCAGATCACCTGCGCTTCATCCCCCGCGTCAGATACCACATCCGCGCGGCATCCGAGGCTCTGGCGCTCTCGGGCGATGGCGCTCCGTCCTCGCGCGCAGGCAAGGCCGTGCGCGCCCTGCTCCGCTCCCCCCTGGCGCTGTTCCGGCTTTTCTTTCCAAAGCCGTACCACAGCCGTGCGATGGGCCAGTGCTGGATCCACGGCCTTCGCGACAGCGAGGAGGACATTGCGATCCCCCTCGATTACTTCAAGGGCCACTGCCTGATCCTCGGGACCACCGGCTCGGGCAAGACCCGTCTTGCCGAGCTTCTGAACGCCCAGTCCATCATGCGCGGCGAGTGCCTGATCATCATCGACCCCAAGGGCGACAAGGAGATGCGGGAGAACGCCCGGCGCGCCTGCGACGCCTACAGGCAGTGGTGCATTGAGACCGGCAGGCCCGATCCGGGCAACCGCTTCTTCTCGTTCCACCCGGCCTTCCCCGACGAGTCGGTGAGGCTCAACCTCCTCGCGTCGATCGCCCGCGACACCGACGTGGCCTCGCGCATCACGAACCTCACGCCGTCAAAGGACGGCGGCATGGATCCGTTCGTGGCGTTCGGCTGGCTTGCCATCAACACCATCGCCCAGGCCCAGCTTCTTCTCGGCGAGAACCCCTCGATCGAGTCCATCAAGTCCGATCTGCTCGACTCGATGGAGAAGCTGACCGACCGGGCGATCACCCAGTTCTGCAAGCTCTGCGACACAAGGCGCCGCAAGGACGGCACGCAGGAGACGGACTTCCAGACGGAGTACGACCGCATCGCCATTCCGGCCAAGGAGGCAGGCAGGCTCAACATCCTCGGCAGGCTGTTCTCGTTCGCCGCCGGAGGGGATCTGCCCAACGAGGCATCAACAATCATCAAGTGCGCGGTCTTCCAGAAGTACGAGAACGAGCCGGACGCCTCCACGATCTCGTCGCTCGTGAAGCTCTACCAGCACCCGAAGGATCACTTTGCCAAGATGATCAACAACATGCTTCCGATCCTTGAGATGCTTTCAACCGGCACCCTCTCGTCGATGCTCTCCATTTCCAACAACGGGCGCGAACACAGCGCCGAAAAGTCCGAGCAGATCTCCACGCTTGACATCATCCAGAACTCCTGGGTGCTCTACGTGGGCCTCGACTCGCTCTCCGACGGCGTGGTGGGCAGCGCCATCGGATCGCTCCTGCTATCCGATCTCACGGCGGCGGCAGGCAGGATCTACAACTTCATGGGCGACCGCACCCCGCCCATCAACGTGTTCGTGGACGAGGCGGCAGAATGCCTGAACGAGCCCTGCATCAGGCTTCTTAACAAAGGACGCGGCGCGAAGTTCCGGCTGGTCGTCGCCACCCAGACCATTCCCGACTTCGCCTCGCGCCTCGGATCGCAGGAGAAGGCCGCAATGGTCCTGGGCAACGTGAACAACAAGATCGCCCTGCGCACCGAGGACGAGACCTCGCAGGAGTACTTGTGCAAGGACATGCCGGACACGGTGATCCGCGAGCTCTCGCATTCGCAGGGCCAGAACTCGCTGATCACGGATCCTCTGAAGCACGGCTCCACGCAGTCAGAGCAGCTAAAGGAGACCGAGGCCCCCCTGGTGGCGCAGCAGATGTTCGGCCAGCTTCCAAACTGCGAGTACATCGCCTCGTTCGCCGGCGGAAGGATCATCAAGGGAAGGCTGCCCATAATCGGCGAGGACATGAACAAGCGCCGCCGTCCGCCCAAGGCAAGGGCGCAGGCGCGCGACAAGCGCTCGGTGCCGGATCTCAAGCGCGTGATGAGGGCGGGGTAGTTCCGATGGACAAGATGAACACGCCGCCGCCGATCAAGGTCGCGCTGCGCAGGAGGGCGCTGCTCCCCGGCCTGCGCGGCTTCCTCGCATCGCGCAGCCCGGAGGCCGCCGACGCCCTGGAACTGTGCCTCCTGCGCCTGCCGCCCCTGCGCACGATCCTCCAGAACTACGCGCTCCTGTTCCCGCCGTGCATCTGCGCCGCCGCAACAGGCAGGCCCCTGCTCTACACGGCTCTTGAGGCCGGGTTCCAGTCCATCGCCGATCACTCCTTCCTCGACAGGGAGGAGAACACGTGGCTTCTGGCGCTTGAGTCCGTGACCTGCCTCTCGGTCGAGTGCGCCAGGCGCTTCAACTTCACGCTCGAAGGCAGGCATGGAACGTGGTCGCCGCTCAAGGCATTGGGCGAGTTCAAGAAGTGCCGCATCCCCGAGGAGCCGGAGCCGGGGGCTGCCTACAGGCGCGGCCCGGCGGTGCCGTTCCGCGAGCTTATAGGTCGCAGCGAGGAGATCACCTCCGCAGTCATGACCGCCCGCTTCATGGAGATGTGCGAGATGCAGTCCTGCCGGAAGGCGATCGCCTGCAGCGCCGCAAACGATCCGGTGTTCGCGCCGCGCTGGGGATCCGCATCTCCGCAGCCGGACGAGGGAAAGGAGAAAAGCTGATGGCATCGCAGGCTACAGGAGTGCAGAGGATCGTCCGCTGGGCGGCCATCGGCATGATCGCGGCGCTGATCCTCACGATCGTCCTGGCAAGACCCCAGCAGATCATCGGGGTGCTGGCCGAGGAAGGCGCACAGGTGGAGGAGGCGCTTGGAAAGGCGGCAGTGGACAAGACCGACCGCATGGCAAGCTCGGCCTACTACCGGATGCTCATACGAAGCGGGATCTACGCCTCCTGCTACCACCTCCTGATCCCGACCAAGGCGCAGCAGGCGAACGATCCAGTCAACTGGGGAAGGGCGAACGGGATCCTGATCTGGGCGCGCGACCGCGTGAACGTGCTTTTCATCCTGCTCTTCCTGCTCTTCGAGCGCGCGGCGCTCCTCCTCATGTGGCTTCCGTCCACGGGCTTCATAGCAGGAGCCGCAGCGCTGACTGGCTGGTACATGCGCAAGATCAAGCAGGGCAACTTCGCCTTCGCCTCGCCGACGCTGCACCGCTACGGCATGGGCATTCTCGCCATCACGGCGATGCTCTCTCCGCTTCTGATGATGCTTCCGTGGCCCATGCCGCCGCTTGCGTTTCCAATCGCGCTGCTCGTTGCGGCATTCATGATCATGCTCATCATCGCGAACATCGCCAAGCGCGTCTGAGCGCCGGAAAAGCCCCCTCGCGGGGCTTTTCAAAACTGCCCCGTCCGCGCGGCGGCCCAGAGGAGCCGCGCCCCTATCCTGATCGCATGAAAACTGTTCCAGGAGGGCAGCAGACATGAAGATGCACATCGCGGCGCTGTGCGCCGCAGCGGCGATCTCACTTGCGCTGGCCGGATGCAGCCACAAGGAAGACGCCTCCGCCCCGGAGATAGAGGCGGAAGCCCCCACCCCGGTCAACCCCCAGTACAAGCAGATGCAGGTCAACACCAAGGATCTGCGGGCCGAGTACGAGAAGGCGTGGCGTCGCGGAGCGGCAATCGACGGCGGGGGCGGCAAGCACTTCCTCGACGCCGGCTGCTCGCCCTCCTCCCCGATCACATCCCCCTCGGTCAAGTACGATCCATTCCGCCGCGGGGCGTCTCCAGCCACGGCCAGGGCCGGGCGCAGCCGCTTCCTCGACGCGGTTCCCGTGGGCGCGATCAAGGACTACTCCTACTACGAGCTCTCGCGCTGGCAGAGGTTCTGCGACGGCGGCAGGGGGATGGACAGCCTCGACTGGAAGTTCGTCCGCAACTGGAAGAAGCACCCGTTCCCATCCGAAATGCTCGGCTCCTGCCGCGCCCCCTCGGACAGGACGATCCGCCGCCACGGCGTGAGGTTCTGACATGGCGGGCAGCAGGCGGGCGCTTGAGAACTTCTTCAAGGCCGAGGAGCTGGAGGATTTGCCCGCAATCCTCAAGACGCCATGCACTTGCTACCGCTGGGCCATGTGGTTCTCCGGCGGATCGCGCGTGCAATGCGTCTGCCTGCTCGTGAGGCAGAAGGTCTGGGACTCGGCAAGGCCGGGGATTGCGGCGGTCAGGCGCTGCACCGACTGCCAGGAGCCCGGGCGGGGGTAGCGATATGCGAGTGTGGCTTGCCGAAAAGAAGCAGCAGGGCGAGGCGATCGCCAGGATCCTCGACCCCAAGGCGCCGGCGGACCGGCACGATCATGCGTCGAGCTACCGCCTCTCCAGCGGCGACGTTGTGACGTGGTGCGAGGGCCACCTTTACGAGCAGGCCCCGCCGGACTTCTACGATCCGTCGCTCAGGCGCTGGTCGCTCTCCACCCTCCCCATAATTCCCTCCCGCTGGGCGCTTCTGCCCATTCCGTCCAAGAAGGCCCAGACCGATGCGGTCAACCGCCTGCTCTGCAGCGCCGACGAGGTGGTGCTCTGCTCGGACTATGACCGCGAGGGCCAGTACCTCGGCATGAACGCGATCTACGAGTCAGGCTGCAAGGCGAGGATCAAGAGGGCGAAGGTCACTTCGCTGGGCCCCGTCGAACTGTCAAGGGCGCTCAAGGGCGTTGAGGACATCAGCCTCACGATGCCGCTCTACTACAGCGCCAAGGCCAGGAGCCATTCCGACTGGATAGTCGGCATGAACCTCACCAGGCTTTTCACCTGCCTCGCGGCGGATCAGGGGTTCGGCGAGAAGATCAACATCGGGCGCGTCATAACACCCACCGTGAACCTCATTGTCAGGAGGGACGCGGAAATAGCGGCCTTCAAGCCGAGGGACTACTGGGAGGTCTCGCTTGAGGTCGCGGTCCAGCGGGGCGCGTTCAAGGCAAAGTGGATCCCGCGCCAGGAGCTTCTGGACGCGCAGGGCTACATGACCGACCGCGAGGCCGCGGGCGACGTGGCGCGCAACTGCCCCGGCAAGGCCGTGAGGATCGCCGGCGTTGATCGCAAGCGGATCAAGGAGAACCCTCCCCTGCCCTTCTCGCTGTCCGAGCTCCAGATCTACTGCGGCTCGCGCTTCCACTTCTCGCCTGCGCAGGTGCTGGGTATAGCCCAGAAGCTCTACGACAACCAGTTCACGTCCTACCCGCGCACCGACTGCCAGCACCTTCCGGAGTCGCAGCACGCCGACGCGGAGATCATCATGAGGCACCTCTCCGAGGATCCGGCCTTCAAGCCAATGACGGCGGGCGCGGATCTCTCGCTTGTGAGCGCGGCGTTCTCCGACAGGAAGATGGGCAGGAGCTCGCACAACGCGATCATACCGACCACCGCAAAATGCGATCCGTCCAAGCTCTCCGCCGAGGAGTTCAAGGTGTACGACGCAATCAGGCGCCGCTACGTCGCCCAGTTCTACGTCCCCGCCGAGTGGGATGCGGTCAGGATCCGGTGCTCGTGCGAGGGCGAGGAGTTCGCGGCGTCCGGCAGGACGCTTGCAAGGCAGGGCTGGCGCATACTCTACGCCGACGGCGCTCCAGCTCCCGAGGCTGCTTCCGATGAGGAGGCGGAAGAGGAAAAGGCTCCGCTCCCGCAGATCTCCGACGGCGAGATGGGAGTCGCGGGCAAGGCCGCCGTGGAGGCCAGGCAGACCCGCGCCCCGCAGCGCTACACGCAGGCGTCGCTGGTCAAGGCCATGCTCCACATCGACACCGTGGTGGACGATCCTGCCGCCAAGGCGAGGCTCCGGGAGACGCACGGCATCGGCACCGAGGCTACCCGCGCCACGATCATCAAGAACATGTTCGACTTCGGCTGGGTGTACGAGGAAAAGGGAAAGATCCACGCCACGCAGAAGGCCCGCGAGATCATGAACGCCCTGCCCGAGGCCATCAAGAGCCCCGCCACCACCGCCCTCTGGGAGGATCGCCTCGACGCCATCGTGAACGGCTCGCTGACGCAGCCTGCCTTCGAGAACATGATCGGCGCGTGGGTCAAGGGGATCGTTGACAAGTGCAAGTCCCCCGGCTGCCGGTCGTGGATCTCGGCCCAGCTTGACAAGCTCTGCGAGGGCAGGCCGCGCTGGTTCTGCCCCGGCTGCAAGAAGGCGCTTTCCCAGCTCAAGGGAAAGCGCGGCTCGTACTGGCTTTGCAGGGAGTGCGGCAGGACTTTCGAGGACATGGGCGGAAAGCCCCTGATCGTGGATCCCTCGAAGGCCGTGAAGTGCCCCAGGTGCGGCAAGGCCCTGCGCCCGTTCCATTCCAGGGACGGGGAGATCCTGTGGGCCTGTCCCGACCGCGAGGGCTGCGGCTTTGTCACAAGCGACAAGGACGGCAGGCCGGTGATCCGCCATTGCCCGGAGCCTTGCGGCGGCCTCCTCTCGCGCTACAGGCGCAGGGAGGGCGGAGACCACTTCTGGAAGTGCGGCAGGTGCGGCAGGTTCTTCGGAGATCTTGAAGGAGAGCCGATCCTCCAGATGCCAAAGTGCCCCAAGTGCGGCAGGGAGATGCGCTTCTCCGGAAGCCTTGACCGGAACGGGAAGAGGGTCACGCCGCACTTCTACTGCACCGGGTACAAGGACGGATCCTGCCATTGCCAGCTTGACAAGTTTATGAGGATCATCAGCCGCAGGCCATTCCGTGGAGGCAGGGGGAAATGAAGGCGACAAGAATTGGAAAGGCCCTGGCGCTGTGCGCATGGATTGCGACGCAGGGGCTTGCCGCGCTCCCGGCGCAGGCCGAGGACACGGGCAGGCGGCAGAACGTCGAGCGCCGCATACACGATCAAGCGCAGGGGATGCAGGATCTGGTGGACATCAGAACGAGCGCCCAGGAAGCCTTCCGCACATCCAGCAAGCACCAGATCTTCAACGGCACGGCCATCAGGGACACCGCCGGATCAGGATCATCCGGCTCGTGCGGCGGCTACATCACCTCGACATGCGGCGTGGCCTGCTGCGGCAAGGAGGAGTGCAACCGCGTCTGCTCCTACTCGCGCAGCTCGGCGCATGGAACCAACGTGACCTGCGATTCCCCGTACCAGACCTCGCCATGCGGCAGGACCTGCTGCGGCAAGGAGGACTGCGACAAGGTCTGCATCAACTACAACATGCTGGGGCCCTCGGAGTGCGGCGGCTACACCCGCACCAAGGACGGGGAGCCCTGCTGCGGCTACTCCAACTGCCATGACATTGAGTGCGGCTTCATGACGAAGACCACCGGCGAGAACGGCGGCGCCAGCGGAATAGCGTGCTGCGGATCGCGCGACTGCGTGAACAAGGAATGCGGAGGGTACACGGAGGTCAAGTCCAAGGTCTACAACGACGAGAACCGCAAGTACCTGGCGTGCTGCGGCAAGGACGACTGCCACGAGGCGGAGTGCGACGACCACACCTCCACGGTCACGCCGACCTCGAACGGCCAGCGCGTTGCCTGCTGCGGCTACGAGCAATGCCACTGGATGGAGTGCGAGGGAATGTTCCAGAACACCAACGCCACGGGGGCGGTGATCTCGTGCTGCGGCTATTCCAACTGCATGGCGGGCATGCTGATGGTCTCGCCCGACAAGAACCCAGTCAGGGGCGGCGATACCGTGCGCGTGGTTGCCTCGGGCGGCGCCCCTGGCGTCTCGGCGGTCTGGGAGATCATCTCCGGCGGCGACACTGGCGAGTTCGTCTCGCACGACAGCGTGTTCGACTCCACCGGGCGCGCCTACGCCCAGATCAGGACGCACTCGCCGTACCACGACATAACCGTGAAGATCCACGCGGTGCACAACGGCCCATGCCCCACTTGCAAGTGGAACGGGACCTTGTACGAATAGCAGGAAGGAAATGGAGGCCGCATGAAAGCCGCTAAAGCCAGCATATTGATAACAATTCTAATGGGGGGGGGTACTAAGTGCCTCGGCATCGGAGCATGCCGCCAGCACGCAGATCAGCGTCAGGCCCCCGGCAAACTTCAAGATCATTGCGGAGAGACACACGTATCTGGAGTGCGAAGGGAGGAAATGCTTCGATTGCTGGAGTGAAAGCAGCGGGGCAACCTACGTCAGGATTAAAACGACTTACTATCTCATCGCCACAGGATCCGGCACAATCTCCTGCACGCCCAGGCAGGAGAGGGAAAGAATCAAAACGTGCAAGACCAGGATGACACCCAGCGGCCCCCAAGAGGAATGCGAGTACAAAGACAAGGTGTGGACAATCAACCGCTCGCGCAACTTCGCTCCGGGAGAAGAAATGGCGCACTGGGACCGGCCGGGCGGCTCTGAGATGGCCTGCTCAGAGGATGTTGCAAGCAGGTACGGCCTGAGCAGTTACAGACGCTCCGCCGTGGTGCAGGAGCATACTCCGCTCTCGGATCAAGAGAAGCAGAGGATTGCAAAAGAACTCCAGAAGGAGCTTTCGTACACGTACCAGGGGTGCACTGGGGTTCCATCGACGGCAGTCGAGAACCTGCAATTCTGACTTCCGCGCGGAAATGGAAAAGCCCGCCTGGAGCATGGCCGGGCGGGCTTCATTTCAAGCTCCTTCCAAAATTTACCCATAATCAATGCAGAAGAGCCAAAAAAAATCCCCGGCGCGTTGCCGGGGATCGCATGGCATTGCCTACAGGTCAGAAGTCGTACCTGGCCTCGGCGCGGGCCGCCGCGTCATGGTAGCCGTCGCCTGCCGCGCCGCGCACGGAGAGGTCGAGCGAAAGGCCCTTCCACGCCTTGATCTGGGCGCCGCCCTCGACGAAGGCGCGGGTGTTGCCCAGATCGGCGCTGCCGGCCTTGTACCACATGGTGCCGTCCGAGGCCTTGACCTTCAGCTCGGCCTTGCCGTCGAGGGGCTGCTCGCAGCCGCCGCCGATGTAAAGGCTGGAGCCGTTCTCCAGGGTGAAGGTCTCCTTGAGGCCCGCCCTGATGATGTGGGTGTCAACGTCGGAGAGCTTGTAGTGGTCGCCGAACACCTTGAACGAGTCGCCTTCCTGGTGCAGGTAGATGTACCTCGCGTACAGGTCGAGCCTGGAGTTCTTCGAGAGGTCGAAGGCCTTGCCGAAGCCCAGCTCCGCGCCGAAGTAGCCTGATTCAATCTCATAGCCGCCGGTGGCGTCGAGCGCGGCGTTGTACAGGGAGTTGTTCGAGGTGGTCTTCTGGCTGCCGCCGCGAACCACCGCGTCGCCGTGCCACAGCGACGGGGACCAGTACTCGATGGTCGCGCCAACGCCCGCGTAGCGGCCGTGGCCCTTCTTGTCAACATGGCCTTCGGCAGGGCCGGCGTTGTAGTGGTTCTTGAACGTGCCGAAGCCGCTTTCAACGAAGCCTGCGGCGGACAGCGCGCCCTTGTTCTGGAGGACGCCCTTCCAGCCAAGGCCTGCGGCTATCTCAAGATCGGACAGGCTCACGTGCGAGTCCCCAGAGCCTTCGTTGTGCACGGCGCCGCCGTACACGGAGAGGAACGGCTGGAAGCCCTCGTCCTGCGAGGCAGAGAGCGCGGAGAGGCCCGAAAGGGCGTTCATGGTGCCGTGGGCCAGGAGCAGGGTGGCCGCGTTCTGCGCAAGCACGGCGCCGTAGGTCTGCGGGTGCGCGGTCAGCTTGAGCGTGGCCTCGTCAACCTGTCCGGACGCGGCGCCCGAAGAAGAAGAGGAGCTGGAGCTGCTGCCGCTGCCCGACGAGGAGCTGCTGCCCGAGCCTGAAGCCTGCGTGGTGGCCACTGTGAACTTGACGGCGGCGTCGTTCGTGGTGCCGTCGCTGTTCGTGCTCGTAGTGTCGATGGCCAGGGTGCCGCGGCCCGTCAGGGCGGTGCCGACGGTGTAAGGGGCCTCGGTGCCGCTGAGAAGGAGCGTGTTGCCGTCAAGCAGGTGCTGGACTTTGAACAGGTAGGCGCTGTCGCCGACCGAGAGCGAGGACACGCCGCGGATGGCGATGCCGGACGAGGCCAGGACTGCGATCTTTCCGCCGGACGCGCCGGAGGTCAGGTAGCCGAAGACAGTCCAGGCCGAGCCTGGGCGCCACTTGATGCCGCTGACCGTGATCACGGAAACGGGGTTGGCCCTCGCGGCGGCCTCGTCCGCAAAGTTCATGCTGTCAACCGAAGTCGCAGCGTCCTCGTTGATCGTGTAGTGCTGGGTGGAGCTGTCGTACGTGTTGTCGTACTCGGCCATTGCCGCCGCCGGCATTGCCGCCGCAACCGCGATCGCTAAAGCCTTTATGCTCATGTCTTTCTCTCCTGTTTGCGCATCCCCTTTGGATGCCTTGTGCTGCACATTATATCAATTCATTTGCACAATGTCAAGTGAATTGATACACTCAATTCATATTTCCTGGCATGCAGGCCCTTGCACTGCCTAGCATACAGCCCTGCTGATCCTGCCCGCCAGATCCGCAAGCGAGAAAAGCATGGACTGCTTGCGGGCGCAGAACCTGCCGCGGGCCTGATCCTCCGCGCTCCCCTGCGGCGCGGAGCGGTCGCGCGCCATGACGCGCATCTCCCACACTGGATCGTAGCCGCGGGCTGCGAGGGCAAGCCTTGAGGCGAAGTCCGGGAAGATCGGATCCTCCTCTCCGGCGCAGAGCTTGAGGCACAGCGTGAAGCTGCGCCTCCCCTCCGGCACCGACGCCTCCGCGTCGTAGAAACAAAGGCGGACAAGCGCATTGCCGCCGGAGAGCCTGATCCCGTCCAGGCGGCACCCGTACCAGTGCGCCAGATCCGAGGCGTAGTACGAGAACTGCTTGAACCTGCGATCGTCCTCCGACTCGCGCGAAGCCTGCTCCAGAAAAGCGTCCCTGAATTTTTCCATGCCCTTCCCCCTTGCGCCCCGATTGAGCGGGGCGTCACTGATCCCGCGTCAGCGGGCCCACTGCCTCTGCTGTGGCCTCGGGAACGAGTACGTGGTGCCGTCAGGCAGCTTGAGCCCCGAAGGCGCGGAAGCCTGCTGCATGTCGTTCCACACGGCCTGGATCTTCCCCTCCTCGACGGTCCACATGCGGGCGGCGAAGCTGTCGCGCAACTGCCCGTTCATGTCCGTGATCCGCACCTTCGCGCCCTTATAGAACTCCGCGCCGTAGCGGTCGCGGATGTAGTCGCTGAAGGACTGCGATGGATCGTACGGGAAGCGCAGGAAGTAGACGCCGCCGAAGAGGCAGCAGGAGATCCTCATGCGCTTCTGGCGGCAGTCCTGGGCCATGCCGGCGCGGATCTGCCCGAATACCGCGGGATCCTGGGCGTCGAACTCCTTGAACTTGCGGAGAAGGAACTGGTTTTTTCGGCGCTGGGGCCTTGCGGCCTGCGCCTGTCCGCCGCCCTGCGCCGGCATGCCGAACCCGAACTGCGGCATGGGAGCCTGCCGAGGCTGCATCGGAGCCGGAGCAGGAGCCGGAGCAGGAGCGTACTGCGAGGCCGGCATCGGCGCGGGCTGCCTTGCGGGAGCCTGCGCGTACTGCGGTGCCGGAGCGGGCACGTTCTGCGGGGCCGGAGCGCGCTGGGCTCCCTGGTACTGCGGCGCCTGCTGTGCTGGAGCAGGAGCGGTCGTGCGTGCGGGTGCGGCGTACTGCGGGGACTGCGGCGCCTGAACGCTCCAGGGAGCCTGCATCTGCGCGGGGGCCTGCATGGCAGGCTGGCCCTGCGCCCCCCACTGGCCCGCTGCCTGCGGCCTGGGCTGCATGGGAGCCGCCTGCGCGGGTTGCCCTCCGGCGCGCTTGAGGAGCTCCGGATCCACTTCGTACTGGCGCTTCGGGCGGTTGTACGATCCGCTGCCTAATCCGTATCCGTACATGTCTTCCTCCAAGGGCCGGTGAATCCGGCCTCCCTTTCCGTTCGATTATGCCTACATTATATCAATTCATTTGCATAATGTCAAGTAAATTGATCTAAACATCATGACCCAGGCAAGCGCCAGCTTCCCTTCCAGAAACACGGCATTGTCCGGTTCCATGCGCGGGACAAGCCACGCACGGCCTGCCGGGACTGAGCGGCGCCTTGCTGTTTTCGTGATCATCTTGGGAGAAGGTGCCGGGCAGAAAAAAAATGCGCCAGGCTGGCGCATTTTCCTTCAAATCACCGGATCGGCATGCGGGTTGGGCTCCTCGTCAAAGACGAGTTCCAGGAAGCTCTTCTCTGCCTTTCAGTACTTCTATCTGGCCTCCTGCTCCCAGATCTTCCATGCGCGGCTTTCAAGCGCTGCGATTATCTCGCGCTCCGGCACCCCGTCGCCAAGCGCCCTGCCGCCAAGCGCACAGCGGATGTCAAAGCCCGCTTTCCTGCGTTCCGCGTCATGGGCGCGGCTCCACGCGTCGGCAAGCATGAGATCCTGCGCCCAGTCCCAAGCCTTCCATGCCGCCCATCTGAAGACTTCCTCATCATCTTCCCCGCGCCTGTCCCCAAGGGCGGCGCGGAGAGCACCGTCAAGGTCAACGTCTACGAATTTCACATCTGTCATGGCAAATGCGCCTCCCTGTCCGTCTCGTCGCCGGTTTCCTCCTCAATGCAGTACTCGATGTTCTCGTCAACGTCCGCATCATCCGTCATGTTCATGGCCTCGGAAAGAATGGCCCTAGCGTCTCCGATCCGGCGCGATCCGGCGATCGACCTCACGTCGTCGGGGGTGCGGACAACGCACTCGCAGTCAACGCCCTCCTCCATCACATCGCAGAAGCCGGAGCTCTTCGACTTGACGAACTCTTCAAGCTCCCGCTTTGAAAGCTGGCAGTCAACTATGAACCTCATTTCACGTCCTTCCGTCAAAACAAGTCTTCCCAAGGCGTGCCAAGGAGCCACCTGTCCTCGCCCTCCTCCGTCTCAACCAGCGCTTCCTCAACCGCCTCTTCAAGCAGCTCATCAGCCGCGCCGCCGTTATGCGCCGCGCTGCAAAGCACCTTCGCGGGATCAATCCCGGCGCGGCGGAGCTTGTCCTTCTCGTCGCTGGAAAGATCGTCATAGGTGCAAGCCTAAACGCCGCAGTCCTTGCGCTCCTCCAAGATCCTCGCGTCCTTGTCCCCGGCTCCCTTCAGGAGATCCCTGATCTCGCTTCTGGAGAGATCGCTGTCAATGACGTACCTCATTTCGCAGCTTTTCCCTCAATGAGCCAGCGCGTCTCGCCAGCATCAGTTTCGTCAAGCGCCTGCTCCACGGCATTTTCGAGCGCCTCCTGCCGCTCCGCGCCTGACGCCGCGCTGTCGAGCACCTTCATGAGGCCGATCCCTGCGTCCGCAAGCTCGCGGCGATCATCCTCGGAAAGATCAGCGGGGGTGAAGACTGAGCAAGCGCAGTCCACGCCTTCTTCCAAGATCTGCGCGGAGCGGCCTCCGGCAGCAAGCCTGTCAATGACCTCGCTTTTTGCAAGATCAATGTCAATCACGAGCTTGCGCACCGTATCCTCGTCCGGCCCGCAGCCGTCCCTGCCGAGTTCCTTGAGCTCGGCGCGGAGATGGTCGGCAAGCAGGAAGAACACTGCGGCGTCCTCGCCCTGCACG
>Ga0256406_1001506_pt1 | contig 37176 bp, 34 predicted proteins | sample RumenRJG_03DNA_FD_185986 | JGI IMG/M metagenome (GOLD analysis project Ga0256406, IMG submission 185986) | Bovine rumen microbial communities from Lethbridge, Alberta, Canada - RJG_03 | ecosystem: Host-associated > Mammals > Digestive system > Stomach > Rumen | place: Canada: Alberta | collected...
CTCCCCGATCCGGTTGATCATAGCCGCCTGGTATCCGGCGCCAAAACCATTGTCGATATTGACGACGCTGACGCCGCTTGCGCAGGAATTGAGCATGGAAAGAAGTGCCGAAAGTCCCCCCAGGGACGCCCCATATCCGACCGAAGTCGGCACCGCAATGACCGGGCAGTCTGCGAGCCCGCCGACCACGCTGGCAAGCGCTCCCTCCATTCCGGCCGCGACCACAATGACCCGCGCGTCCAGAATATCATCGATGTGTGATAAAAGCCGGTGAAGTCCGGAGACACCTACATCATAGAGACGCATCACATGATTCCCGAGAAATTCCGCCGTAATGGCTGCCTCCTCCGCGACAGGCTGATCACTCGTTCCGCCCGTGGCTACAAGGATCGTACCTTTTGATGTCTTTTCGGGAATGCTGCCTGCGATTGCAATTCTGGCATCTGTATAATAATGGAGAGGAACCGAACCGCCAAGGATCTCCTCTGTTTTCGCTTTCTTGTCAGCATCAAGACGGGTGATGAGAATGGATTTTTCCCCTTCTCCATACATAGCCTTAATGATGCCTGCGATCTGTTCCGCAGTTTTCCCGGCACCGTAAATCACCTCCGCCGCACCTTCACGGATTCCGCGATGAAGGTCGATCTTGGCATATCCGATATCCTCATACGGCGCCTTTCTCAGCAGGTGCTCCGCCTCGGCAGGACTTACCGTCCCGTCTGCGACACTTTTAAGCAGTTTTTCAAGTGCATCTCGGTCCATCGGTAATACAGCCTTTCTCTGATAAGAATTGTCTTCCCGGATTTCCGGCCTTATCTCCGGTACCCGGCAGTCCGAACGCACGGGCAAGAGCATATAAGAACCCGGAGACTTCCGGTCACTCTGCCTTTGCGGCCGGGTCCCTCATCTCATACATCCCATACAGAATATAATGGTTATAGTATAAAAACCAGTTATCACCGTACCTGGTGTCGAGGTCCTTATAATTGCTCCGGTAAAAATGCGGGTCGAAGGATGCGCTCCCCTGATATCCGTTCGGCATGCCGTTCACGATGAAGTCAATCGTGAGTGCGTTCACGTCGCCCGGGTCGATGACCCCCGCGAGGCGTCCCTTCTGTGCGTTGTAATAATAGACGGGATCGAAAACCGCGGAGAGGTCCTCCGCATTCCAGATCTCACCCGAGAACTTCTTGTACAGATAGCCTGAGATCAGGCCTTCGTTATAGAGTCTTGTCATGACAGTCAGCGGCATCTTCACCGTGCGTGCCTGATTGAGATCCCAGATGTCCCCCTCCGGAATCACGCGGTACAGCATGCACAGCCGCAGCTGCCGGTAAATCATATTCTCATCGGTCTCGACGAGCAGCTCCGGCTCGATTGTATCCTCCCAGGAGAAGGTCTGCGTGAAATGCGATTTGTACGCGGGCGCAGCCGAAGCCTCCATGCCCGCGGCCGGTGCAAAGAAAGCCGCCGCACCGAGCGATGCTGACAGAACCGCTGCTGCAAGTCGTTTCGTAAAAACTTTTTTCATATTCCCCTGACCATATCCTTTCCTGCTGCTTTTCAGTAACTCACAGGACAGACGCAGCCCCTGTCATGGATCAATGTTCTTCACCGCTGAGGCAAATTCCGAGGATGCGGTTTTGCCGGATGCGGCAGTGCTCTGTCACTCTGCCCTCAGCGCATCGATCGGATTCAGTCTGCTCGCGCGCCGCGCCGGTGCCCAGCCGAAAACAATACCGACCGCGAGCGAGAAGCCGAGACCAAGCATGATAGCCGATACAGAAGCAGAATAGGTTGTCTTCAGCATCACCGCACCGACGTATGCGACGATTTCTCCGATGATAACGCCGATGATTCCGCCAAAAACCGAGAGGACAACCGCCTCGATGAGGAACTGCATCTGAATGCGCATCGGTTCGGCGCCCAGTGCTTTCCGCAGTCCGATTTCCTTCGTCCGCTCTGAAACTGACACCAGCATCATATTCATAATTCCGATTCCGCCTACAACAAGCGAAATCGAGGCGATGCCTCCGAGCATCGTTTGAAGCATAGTTTTAACGGTGTTCATCGTGGAAAGCAGGCTGTCCATGCTGAAAACGCTGTATGCGTTGTCCGCGTCATTGTAAATCGAATCCAGTGCATCGCGGAGATTGCTCACCACCGCATCGGAGGAAGCGCCTTCCTCGCTGTAAACATCGACCCCGGTGATGTTGCGGGCTCCGCTCATTTTCAGCGCATTCCGGTACGGGACAATGACTGTTCCGTCATAAGAACTCGTGTCCGTCATCGCACCCATGACCGAATCGTCTTTCTTGCGGACTCCAATGACTGTGTACTCGTATCCGTCGAGAAGAATAGTCGATCCGAGGACCTTCTTTCCCCACAGGCAATTGTCGATGAAGGAGTGGTCCACAATGCAGACATAGGAATCGCCGCTCATATCCGCCGCGCTCAGCGCCTGCCCGCTCTCGATCACATCGTTGTTCTGGAAATAAACTGCGCTCTCGCCGTCAATGGAAACCTTGTCATACACCTCGCCGTCCGCGACCGCGGAGGTCATAACCGACACCGTCGGATTGACCGCCTTCACGCCCGGAACGTTTTTGAGCGTCTCCAGATCCGCCTCGGTGAGTCCGGACTTCAGCGCTGTTCCCGGAGCGCTCACGGAAATGGTTCCGGCGCCGAGTCCGGTGAATTCATTCATAATGGAGTCCGTGACTCCCTGAACGATCGTGATCAGGGCGATGACCGCTCCCACACCGATGATAATGCCGAGCATGGTGAGGAACGACCGCATCTTGTTCGACCGTATGTTCTTTATGGACATTTTGAAGCTCTGTCCAAATAATCCACCCATAAATACCAGCCTTTACTGATCTGCTCTCATCCTGCGTCCTGAACAAATACCATACGCACTGATCTGCACATCTCACGCGTCTTCGGCTTCGCCGCCTTCAATGAGATTTCCGTCGAGAATACGCACGATTCTGCGCGCATGCGAGGCGATGTGCCGGTCATGTGTGATCATGATGATGGTCCGGCCTTCCCGGTTCAGTTCATGAAAGAGCTCCATGACCTGCTTTCCTGTCTGCTGATCAAGTGCTCCGGTCGGCTCATCCGCCAGCAGGATCGTCGGATTCACGGCGATTGCCCGGGCGATGGCGATCCGCTGCTGCTGTCCGCCGGACAGCTGATTCGGATAATAATCAATCCGATCCTTCAGCCCGACCTTTTCGATGACTTCTTCCACCCGTTCCCGCCGCTTCTTCTCCGGAATGTTCGCATAAATCAGCGGAAGTTCTACATTTTCCCTGGCTGTCTGCTTCTGCAGCAGCTGGAAGGACTGGAAGACAAACCCGACCTGCCGGTTGCGGATACGGGCGAGCTGCCGCTCGTTCTGATCTGCGATGTGAACGCCTGACAGCCAGTAATCACCGCTGGTAGGCGTATCGAGACAGCCTATAATATTCATCAGGGTCGACTTTCCGGAACCGGAAGGCCCCAGAACCGCAAGAAATTCACCGCGAGCCACATCAAGATCGATTCCCTTGAGGACATGCGAAACCTCATCGCCCATGATGTAGTCTTTCGTTATGCCACGCATTTTGAGGATATTTTCGCCAGGCTGCGCACCGGTTTCGGAGCCTGCAGCTGTGCCCGCACCAGTCCCAGAATCTGCGCCTGCGACGGCAGCCGGTTCCTCAGCTGAATCTCTCTCTGCCCCCATCCTGCCGGCACCGGCATTTGTTCCCGTATCCGGCTCCGCACTGACTTCAGCTGCCGCATCGAGAAAATCGTCCATCCGGCTCTTGTCTGATTGTGCTTTCTCTTTTTTCTTTCCAAACATATGTTTTCGCTTGAATAAGCTGAAATTTCTGCTGTCCGCCGGGGCAGAGCTCCCCGTTACTGTTCCGATCCGCCTTCGTCCGGTGCAGGCTGTCCCTGTTCATCCGATGGGCCTTCCATGCCGAATTCCAATGCATCCTGAGAACTGGAAGGTGTGTAGAGGATCGTATCTCCCTCTGAAAGACCGCTTGTCACTTCGACATTTTTTCCGTCCGTTGCGCCGATTTCAATCGTCTGCTGCGCCGTCGTTTCCTTCCCCTTTGCATCGGTCGAAGGCACGAGGACATAGGCCGACCCGTCGGCTGCCGTCCGCACAGCATCCTTCGGAATCAGCAGAATATCCTTGAGATCGGTGACGATCAGCTTCGCTTCGACACTCATGCCGCCGCGTGCCTTGTCATCTCCGTCAAACTCGACATCCGCGCTGAAATAGGAAACACCATTGCTTACCGTCGCCTCGCGCGAAATATACGTGATCGTTCCCTCGTACTGATCGCCGGTCGCGTCAATGGTGAGATTGACCTTGTCTCCCACATCAACCCCTTCGATATCGTACTCATTAATTTTGATCTCGACCTTCATTTCGTCAAAACTCGTGACGGTCGCAAGAGATGTGGTGCCGGCCATATCGCCGACTGTTGCATCAAGCTCAGTGATGACGCCGGAAATCGGAGACTTCACGGTGCAGTCATCGAGCTGACTGTAAAGATTCGAAAGCTTCAGCTCATTCACGCTGTCATCCGCACTGGCTTCTGCCTGCTGGACCGAAGTGCTGTAGGACTGCAGTGTCTGCTGGGACTGTGTAACGGTGGAATTATAATTGTCCAGCGCATTCAGATAGGAAACCTGCGCATTGATGTACTGATCGAAAAGGTTGGTAAGATTGCTCTCCTCGCTGACTTTGGCGGCATCATAGCTTTTTACTGCGTAGTTGTAATTCGACCAGGCGCTCTCGAGAGAAAGCTGCCCGCTGTCGACCGAAGCCTGGTTCGGATCATATCCGCCCACGTTCTGCGAGTCTCCGTACGCATCTTTTCTGTCCTCTGCCTGATTCAGACTCAGCTCTGCCGCTCTTACCTGTTCATAACTCGAGTCCACATTGTTCATCGCAGTGAGGATCGTCTGCGAGAGCTGCTGATTATTGAGCTTCACCTCGGTGTTGTACGCCTGCTGGGCGCTGACAAGAGCCGAAAATGCGGAGTCTATCGCCTGCTGTGCCGACAGGACCTGGGAATCCTGGCCATTGTCGAGATTGGACTTGTAATTATCGTATTTCTCGCGGGCACTCTGGATCTGAAGCGCGTTGTTCTTTTCGGTGGCCGACATCGTCGCCTCGAGCTCTTTGATCTGCTCGTTGATCGAATCCGAATCGAGCAGCGCGATCGTATCGCCCTGCTTTACTTCATCTCCCTTCTCAACCGACACCTCCGTGATCTTGATGCCGGTGACATCCGGGATAACACTCCTCTCTGTCACGGGAGCGATGGTTCCGGTGAAACTGCGGCTCTTCTGAATATTCCCCTTTACAACCGTGGTCTCCTGATAACCCGGGGTCCCGCTGCCGCCGATTCCTCCGCTCCGAACCGCAGCACTGCCGGCTCCTGATGCAATCGTGATACCGGCCCCTACTCCTGCTGCCGCAGCGCCAACCAGAATAAACGGCAAAACTCTCTTAAAGACCGACTTCTTCGGACTGCCTTCTCTCTTACCTGCCATAACAACCTCTCATGGAACGTCTATAAACAGCGTCAGCCGGCCCGGTATCGATCGGATGACTGCCGGACCTGACCTTTTGCATCTTACCATACAAAAAAACGAATTTTCACTGCCGGGTTCCTGTTTATACAATTTTTATCCTATGATTCTTTCTCTGATTTCCCGCTCGGTTCTCTTTACTTCTTCAAGGAATCCATCCGCCGACATTCGCGCTGCGCCCGCGCCGCAGATAATAACCTGTTCGACTGCGTCACTGGTCGCGACCGTCACGCGGCGGCTTTTCTTCGCCAGCTCATGCGCCGCCTTCTCGATATACAGGTCCGCGGTCTCCGCCTCTTTTGTGTAGATCACATCCAGATTCGGAAGATGATTCACCTCGCCCGTGCCGCCGCGCACTTTGTATGCGTCAAAGACAAGTATGACGTGTGCCCGCACGTATCCGCCGTAATTCATGAGAATATCGGTCAGCCGGTCGCGTGCCGCCTTGATGTCCCCCTGTGCCAACGCGCGGAGCTCCGGCCACGCCCATATAATGTTGTAGCCGTCGACGAGCAGAAATTCTTCTCCCGCCTCCTGACGCCTCCGGTGCGGATTTCCCGAGGAGGTTTTCCCATAGCCGGTGTTTCCTCCGTCCGGCGTGTTCCGCTGTTTTTCTTTTCCCGCGCCGTAGACCTGCGCCTCTTCATCGCTGCGGTGCTTCTTCACGGCGCCATAGGTTTTTTCAAAAATATCCTTCAGTTCATTATCCAGTGCAGTCCGGGCGCTTTCCCGTTCCTCGAAGGAAAGTGTTTCCGGGTCGATGCCCGCCTTTCTTGCGTGATATGCACGCTCCGCATTATACCCGTCCGCATCGGCGTCCAGATCGGAACCGTCACTGCCATGACCCGCGGAACTGCCCTCCGCACCGCCTGCGGACTCTCCTTCCGGCCGCCATCCGGTATCAATATGCATGTAGCTGCGCACCTCGTCCCACGGGATAATCGTGCCGACGCCGTGCGAACAGAACACCGAGGAGGCAGGGTGCTCGGTGTCGAGCTCCGCGATATAACCGCTTTTCTCAATCACTTCTTCCGTGTTGTGACATGGCTCGTAGCCGTCAAAACTCACGCTGATGCTGCCGCGGCCCCCTGTGTAGGCCGGCACTTCGGCCGCATAATTTCCGAGCTGCTCAGCGGTGACACGCCCTGTGAGTGTCGTCCGCCCGTCTTCCGTCTCTGCCGCTTCACACGATGCCCCGCGGACACTCATGTCATTCATCGCCCGTCCCACCGACTCCGAAGGAACCGTCAGCCGATACGCGACCATCGGCTCCAGCAGGATGTTCTCCGCCATCATAAGTCCCTGGCGGACGGCACGGCCCGCCGCCTCGCGAAAATCGCCGCCCTCCGTGTGTTTTGGCGATGCCTTTCCCGCAAGAAGGGTGATCTTCACATCGGTGAGCTCCGCACCGGTCAGGACACCCACGAACTTCATCGACTCCAGGTCGGACAGAATCTGCTTTTGATAATTCACGGGAAGGTCATCCGTCCGGCAGACATTGTCAAATACGATGCCGCTGCCCGCCGGCATCGGCTCGAGCATCACATGTACTTCCGCATAGTGGCGCAGAGGCTCAAAGTGACCGACACCCTCTGCCCTGTTCCGGATGGTCTCACGGTAAAGAATCCGGCCGGGGCCGAATTCGATGCGAAGCCCGAAGCGCTCATGCGCCAGGCGTCTGAGGATCTCGGTCTGCACATCGCCCATGATCTGCGCCGAAATCTGTTTTCTGCCGGCGTCATAGACGATGTGAAGCATCGGCTCTTCTTCCTCGAGCGTCCGGAGATCCCGGAACGCATTGTACACATCCGTTCCGTCCGGCAGAAGAATCGTGCTCGAAAGAATCGGCTGCAGAAGCTCCTGCGGCGCTCCGCTCCCGGCAAGATTTCCCAGTCCCATACCCGCCTTTGTTCCGGTAAGGCCCGTGAGTGCGACAATGTCGCCCGCTTCCGCCTCAGAAAGAAGTTTGAATTTCGGTCCTGAATACCGGCGGATTTCATTCACTTTTTCCTGTACGGCCGGAATATCTCCACTCCTTGCTCCGCCTTCTCCCGCCGCATTCTCCGGAGTGCCTTCGCCCGCTCCGGGAATCGTCCCCGAAGGAATATCCAGCACCGACTTTGCGGCAAGTATTCCCCCAGTCACCTTGATCCAGGTCAGGCGCGTGCCGCCGTCGCGGGCGATCTTGAAAACCCGGGCTCCGAATTCCGGTTTATATTCCGGCGCTTCAGCGCAGACGGACAGAACACGCAGAAATTCATCAATTCCCTGTATTTTCAGTGCAGAGCCAAAGCTCACCGGAAACAGTTTTCGCTCCCGGATCAGTCTCCGCACATCCTTTATCGTCACCGGATGTTCGCCCTCGAGATAGGATTGGAGAAGCTTTTCATCAAGAACCGCGATATCCTCCTGAAGTCCTTGGGGAAGTTTCATATCGGGATCTGCCAGATTTATCTCGGGGCTGACAGTATCCGAATCGCGGCCAGTTTTGCCCGTTCCGGATTCTTCCCGAAATATCCCGCCAAGATCCATACAGCCGTTTCCGAACTGGTGCACGATTTCCGAAAGAAGCTCTTCTTTCCGCATTCCCGGGCGGTCCATTTTATTCACAAAGAAAAATGTGGGGACATGCCATTCGGAAAGCAGTCTCCACAGGACAGGAAGTCTTCCGTCGACGCCGTCAAGCGCCGAGACGACGATAATCGCATAATCCATAACAGAAAGAGTGCGTTCCATCTCGGGTGAGAAATCCGCGTGTCCGGGCGTATCAAGAAGCGTCACCGGCACTCCGCCCGGAAGAACGATCTCCGCCGGCTTCGAGAAAATAGTGATGCCGCGCTCCTTCTCCATCGCATCCGTGTCAAGATAGGCGTCCCCGCTGTCGACTCTCCCTGTCTTCCGGATCATTCCGGTGCGATAGAGAATTGCCTCCGATAAAGTTGTCTTGCCCGCATCTACATGGGCCAGAATTCCAATATTGATATGCGTCATATTTTTGATGTTCCATAAGCCTTCCGTACCCGCGAGGGGCGGCCTTCCGGTATCTTTGCCTATTCCGGCTTCTTTTCCGACCCTCTCTCATCCGTGCGGCTCTCTCCTCCGCCCGGTCTGCTACCTTCCATGAAGGCTTAGACCTGTTCCAAAAAGTCCTTCACTTTTCCGAACACGTCTTCCAGTGTCCGGATGTCGCGGAGTGCATCCCCTGTCTCGAGTGAATGGTTTCCATCCGGGTAAAGGTACATCGGTACATCAGCATCCGCCGCTGCCTTCTCCACGGCCTTTCCGTCCATCCAGGGATCAGCCGTGCCATGGAAGGCGACGGCCTTCCCGCTCACAGGCACCGAGAACGTCTCCGGAAACGGCGTGAACAGCACCTGCCCGGCTCTTATTCCGTGTTTTGACGCATACTCTGCAGCTACGATCGTGCCGATACTTTTCGAGAAGAAAACGACGTCCGAATAATCGTGAAACTGTACATCCTTCAGTATTTTCTCTGTCTGAGCTGCCGCAATGTCGAATGATTCCCGGAGTCTTTCCGCATTCCCGATGATCTTCTTCGGAAATCCGGTATAGCCGACATTCAGCACCTCATAACCAAACTGCCTGGCCATTTCTGCGCTGAAACGCATCAGCGGACGGTCAAAATTGTATCCGATCCCCGGAAATAGAACAGCAAGTTTTTTCTCTTCTCCCATGTTCCAAACCTCTATATTCCAGGCTGCGCGGAAGACTCTGCCTCAGCCCTTTCTGCCGCAAAGCCTTGCGTAATTGAAAAGATACTGCTGCATTACTCCGCAGTAAGGATAGTATACAGCAAAGGGGAAGCCATCCGGATAATATTCCTCAAGCGTCCGGAGAATCCAGACATCCTCCGGAAACATATCCAGCCTGTGAAAGCCGAAAAGCGCCGTGCAGCTTGCGACTTTGATTCCCACACCGGAAAGGTCCATGAGGCTTCTTACGAGCTCATCGTCGGGAAGTCTGCCGAGCTTCTCAAAATCGATTTCCCCCTCTGCGGCTTCCCGTGCCACGGAGGCGATATACTTTGCCCGGTATCCGAGCGAGCAGGCGAGAAGATCTTCCATGGAAAGGGCGGCCAGTTCTTCCGGAGTCGGGAAGGCATAATAGCTGTGATCGGATGCTTCTTTCCCGCTTTCCGGCCTGGTGCCGCACCGTTCTTCCGAAGAGCTGCTTCTGCTGCTCTCCCCGCCTCCGGCTGCCCGGCAGAGCTTTTCAACACAGTCCCGGATGGCGGGGATGTTTTTGCGCTGGCTGATGATGAACGTGATGAGCGTCTCCCAGGGGTCCTGACGCAGAATCCGTATGCCTCTTCCCGCAAGAGCAGCCCTGTACAGATAGGGGTCTTTCTCTTCGGAGATCATGCCGCGGATGGCGGCGTAGTCGGTATCAAGGTCGAAATAGTTTCTCCAATAACTGTCCCATTCTGACTTGCTGCAGTCCACAGTAAAAAAAGAACGGCGGTCGTTTCCGGCCTCCGTTCCGTTATCCGCTGTTATGCGCAGAGACTTGTTCCCGGAAATGATCCGGTAATCCGCCTCTCCCAGCTTTTTCCATCGAAAGCACTGTCCGCTGCCGTCGATGAGACCGGGATCAAAGTCCCGGCCGTCCTTTAATTCAATTCTCATCCGGTTTGTTCTTCTTATTGAGCTCGTCTAACGGCGTCACAAGAATCTGGCCCTGCCCTTCGAGCAGATTGTTCGGCATGAACAGCCGCTGCGAAGTGTCGACCCCGTCGAACGTTATATCCATGAGTTCCATGATCTCACGCTCCGGCCATTGTGCTGCAGTGGAAAAGATATCGGAGATCGTGGGGAGTTCATGTTCTCCCTTCACTTCGCATTCTTTTATGGTCGGGCCGAAATCATAGTCGTATGTTACCACCGGCGTTCCGTCTTTTTCAAGGTATGCGTGAATCATGACCAGTGCATGTCCTTCCGACTTCATTTTCTCCGCGGTCGGATGAACCTGATCCTTTGTAATGGGAATAATTTCTGTATTCGGCATATCGGGTTACTCCTTCTTATCCGCCGGTGCTGACTCCGGTTTCTTCGCCGCAGCTTCAGCCGGTTTGTCGGCCGGTGCTGCAGGTTTTGTCGCTTCAGAAGATGCAGGTGCTGCCTTTGCTGCATCGCCCGCCGGCTGCGCTCCCGCCGCTGCATTCTGCGCCGCCTGGCGCTTCTTTTCCGCCGCTGCCTTCATTGCGGCGATCTGCTCCGGCGTGAACTTCGGCGGTGCCGGCTTCTTCTTGATGAAGGTGCCGGAGACAAGGAAATCCTCCGGCTTCGTGCCGACGATCATATAGTCATCCGTCATTTTGATAGCGTGCTTTACGCAGAAATCTGCGCAGGTACCGCAGAATGTGCAGCTCGTCATATCAAACGTAAGTGTGATCTCACTGTCTCCGTTCGGAAGCGGTTTGATTGTGCGCGTGATCGCCTGCGGCGCGCAGACTCTGGAACAGAGTCCGCAGTTAATGCAAAGATTCGGGTCATACGCGATCCGCCCGCGGTAATTCGGCTGTGCCTTCGGCGCATCCTCGAGCGGGAATTTTTCTGTTGCGGGCTTTCTGAAAAGATTGGTGAAAGCTCTGCCGAGATATGGAAGGATCATTTATTTTGCCTCCTTCACTGCTTTTTCTCCTGCCGGTGCATCTGCGGTGCTCCCGGAAGTCTCTGCGTCCGGCTTCTCTGCTTCGGCCTCCATCTTCCGGACTGCCTCAATGCCGCCCCTCCGCATTGCCTTTCTCTTCTCTTCAAGAATGGAAGCTGCCTTTGCAAGCCCCGCGACAATTGCTTCCGGCTTGGGAGTGCAGCCACCGATGGAGACATCGACATGCGTATATTTCTCAAGCGGCCCGTCGATAGCAAAGCTGCCCTTGAAAACATTGCCAGACCGGGGACAGGAGCCGAGACTTACTACGCACTTTGGCTCCGGCACCTGCGCCAGCGTCCGGATGAGGCGGTCTCTCGACTGCATCGTGATTGGCCCGCTGACAACGACGATATCGGCCTGTCTGGGAGTGCCGGTCAGACGGAAACCGAACCGCTCCGCGTCGTACCTCGGAGTGAGAACCGATACAAGTTCAATATCACATCCATTGCAGGACCCTGCGTTGATATGAAAGAGCCAGGGGCTCTTCTTCATGCTTTTATCAATGAGATTTTGAAACATATTTCCTCCATACCCGGGGACAGGCAGTCATCCATTCCGCTTCTGCGGATTTTCCGGCAGCTTTAAGAAGCTTCTCCTCTCCTGCCCTCGCGGGGACTTTCCTAAGGAATATCCGCAGATAGAACGACGGATCAGAAGCCGCACCAGACAAGAATAAGACTGATCAGCGCAATACCGGCAACGAACGTCCAGTAAAATTTAAATATCTGCTCGGTCTTGAATCGGGCACAGATGCCATGAGGCAGAGCCATCGAAATGAACATGACCACAAAGCAGATCAGGATGACGAGCAGCACGTTCAATACGGTAATTCCGGTACTTATACCACCGCAGAACATCGCTGTGAACAGAGAAGTCATCACAAACAGCTTGATGCAGTGGGTAAGTTTGAAGGCCGCGAGCGGTTTGCCGCTGTACTCAGCCAGGGTTCCCTCACAGATTTCTGTCTCGGCCTCGGCAACATCGAAGGGATGCATTCCGATTTCACACGGTATGACAAACAGCATCGCGATCCATGCCGGAATCAGAGCCGGATGAAGGAAAAAGCTGCCGTTCGCCTGCTGAAAAGCTACGATGCCGGCGAGGGAGAATGTCATGCCCGCTTCTGTACCTCTGCCCGCTTCTCTCGCCACCGCAAGGATTACGAGCACGAACGGAAGTTCATAGGAAATCATCGCGACCATCTCACGGGAGAGACCGACACCCGCCCAGGGAGACGACGAAGCCGCTGCTCCGATGATCATGCACACACTCACAAATGTGAGGAGATACAGGATGACAATCAGATCCGACTGACCGGAGAAAACGGCTGTTCCCGCAAACGGTACGAACAGCGCCGTCGACATGATGATTCCAAGTCCTATGTACGGAATGGTGAGATAGATGTTTCTTTTTGCCGTTCTCGGGACAATGGTCTCCTTGCCGCAGCACTTCAGGAAATCATACCATGGCTGGATGATCGGCGGGCCAACACGGTTCTGCATCCGTGCTACCAGCTTGTTGCATGTTCCCAGGAGAAGAATTCCCATGAGGATCTCAAACAGAAGCCCCGGAAACACAAGGATGTGAAAAGCAAATAATAAAACCTGCATAATCTACATAGCCTCCCTCGTGAAGCTATTTTTATACAAACAGAACCGCATACAGAAGAACGAACGCCAGTGCCGCAACACCGTAAAGAACATAATCGTTCACGATGCCGCTGTGCCACTTTTGCCAGTATCTGAAATAGTGGCGCCATGTATGTTTGAAGCCCCAGAACAGATCTGAACCTCCGACCTGGCTGTATTCCGGCATTTCACCGGAGAAGAATACTTCATACTTCGGATCCTTCTCTCCGGTAAAGGTCATCGTGGATCCGGACAGAACCGGATTGCGGTGATGGCCAGGCTTATCGTACTCTGCCATGGGAGCACTCTGTGCTTCGGGAAGTTCTCTGCCGGCATCCTTAAAGCCGTCGCGGGAGAGTTTTGCAATGCGCCCTTTCGACTTGTTGTACTCGAAGCGCTCCTCTGCCGTGGTCTTCTTCGGATCTTCAATGACCGAGACAAGGCAGACTGCGCAGGTGATGATGAGGAGAAGAAGCATCCAGGAAATCGGGCTCCAGAGACCATAAGAACCAGTCTCTGTGGTAACCTGCGCTGCAATGCCGACCTTCGCTGCCGTGCCCTGGCCAAGCATCGAGTCGATATAGTTTCCGACACCGATCGCTGCATTCGCCGCCGGTCCGGTGAGGTACTTCATCACGAAATCCGGGAAAAGTCCGGTCAGAATGCAGAGAATGGCAAGTATCCACATCGGAATCCGCATTGCCGCGGGCACTTCCTTTGTGTTTTCAAACTGCGGATTCAGCTGGCCGAAGAACACGCTCTGCGAAACTTTGACGAACGAAGCAAGGGTGAGAACCGAGCTGATGAGGCAGATAACACAGATCACAACAAAATAGAAGTTTCCGCTCGAAACACCCTTCTCAAAGGATGCCTGGTAAATCAGCCACTTCGATGCAAATCCGTTGAACGGCGGAAGGCCGCTGATGGAGGCCGCTCCGATCAGAAACAGAGCACAGGTCTTCGGCATCTTCTTTGAAAGACCGCCCAGTCTGTCAAGGTCAAGTGTCCCGGCAGCATATTCGACAGCACCGGCACACAGGAAAAGGAGTCCCTTGAAGAGCAGATGGTTCATGGCATGATACAGTCCGGCATTCAGTCCGAGAGCTGTGCCGAGACCAGCTGCCGCGATGACGTAGCCAACCTGAGAAATCGAATGGAATGCAAGCAGCCGCTTGAAGTTGTGCTGATTGAATGCCATCGTGACGCAGATGAAGCAGGAAAGAGCGCCAAAACCGGTGATAAGAATCTCAACCGACGGCGCGTCGATATTCTGAAAGAGATTGTAGCAGACGCGAATGAGCCCGTAGACGCCGCACTTGGTAATAACGCCGGAGATCATAAGCGAGATGGATGCCGGAGCAACCGTCTGCGCGTCCGCCTCAATCGGATGGAACGGAAAGAGCGAAGCCTTGGTGATGAAGCCTACGAGCAGGAACGCGAAGGCCGCAATCGTGACCGCATTCATGTTTCCAGGAAGTTTTGACGCGATCTGCGCAAGGTTCAGAGTATGCAGCTGCCGGTACGTCATCGCTATGCCTACCAAAAGGCAGGTCGAGCCGATGGATCCGACAACCATGTACTTGAGACCTCCCTCAAGAGCTCCGTCATAGTCAACACGAAATGCAGTGAGAGCGACAATCGTCATGGTCATGATCTCGATCATGACAAAAATATTGAAAAGATCGCCTGACTGAGTAAGGCCGAGAAGCGCACCACTCAACATGAGAAACAGCGTGTAATAATTCTCAAGGCTGTCGTCCCGGTTCATATAGGTAAAACTGTAAAGAGCCGAGACAAATGCTGCCAGCGTTACAATCAGTCCGAAAAACAGGCCGAGCGCATCGACCTCAATTCCGATGCCGATCGCCCAGTCAGAGACTGGCGCCCAGTTGCCCATCCAATAGGCGACAATCTGTCCGTCTGTCATCACCGGCTTTATCAGAAGACACATAAGAACAAGTGGAACTGTCACAGAAATGAATACGAGAACATTTCGGAGCACCTTGTTCAGTCTTCCGATCAGCGCTATAAGAAAGGCGCCGAGAAAGAACGTGATGATCGCAATGATAGGAAAATTTGACACTGCTGCACTCATTTTTATACCCCGCTGCCGAAAGAAAAGTCTTCCGGAGACTTTTTCAGCCTCTCAATTTTCTGATCTTCGTACTGTCGAGCGTCCCATACTTTGCCTTGATCCGGATGACAAGGCCCAGGACCATGGCTGTCGTGCAGGCGCCGATGACGATCGATGTCAGCGTCAGAGCCTGCGGAACCGGGTCAACGAAAAAGCTGTCTCTTGAAAGCTCCGAGATGGTGAAGATCGGGGCCGTTCCGCCGGGGTTGAATCCGACCGAAACAATCAGCAGATTTGCGCCGTAATCGCAAAGTCCCATGCCGATCAGTATCTTGATGAGGTTCTTCTTGGTCGCCATACAGTAAAGTCCAAGGGCGATCAGGAAAAATGAAGCGACAAAATTTTCGAGAATCATATGTCGGCCTCCCTGTATGTTAATTCCTGTGCATTCACGGAAAGAGCTGCCTTCTTTGCAATGCCGCTCTCTTCTTCATCCGAAGCGCCCATATCGATATCCAGTGCTTCGAGCATCATGATGAGCAGACAGCAGATACCGGCACACACATGATATCCGACCGCATCGTTCATCAGCATCGCACTCTCTTCACGGAACGTGCCGTTATTGATGAAGACGAAGTTGAAGCAGAAATTCATTCCTGCGAAAACGCCTGCTAATCCCACGCAGATGTAAAAAATCTCGGCAATCGTTTCCGAGCTGTGAAGGAATCCGGGATGGAACGTCTTGCGCAGACCGGTAAGACCGAACGCAAGGTAAACAAGAAGAACGATTCCCGCAGAAATAACACCGCCCTGAAAGCCTCCACCGGGGCTCATCGCGCCGTGCAGCACAATGTACCAGCCGTAGACAAGCGTAAACGGAAGAAGAATATTCGCACAGCTCTGCATAATGACCGGCTTCTGCCGGTAGGTTTTCCCTTTCTTCTTTGCTCCGCCACGATAATCAACGACCTTCATCGGCTTTACCACCGTCCCGGCATCGGTGCCGACCGCCTGCGCGGAGGCCTTGTTTCCCTTCTTGCGCAGGATGGCCATGGTACCTGCTATAGCGCCGACAAGAATGAAAGATTCGCCCAGTGTATCGTAGCCGCGGAAGTTGAAGGTCACACTGTAGACCGTATTGAGCGCCGCTGTATACTGGTTGTTTTCCTTTACGATGATATCTGAGACGCCATCCGCATCTGCCGTATCGTAATTGGCCGGGTTCTCATATAGTCCGACGACATCCGTCCTGCTTCCATCGTAGGTCGGTGCACTCCCGGCCATTCTCGCCGCACCGACAACTCCGATGATGAGAATCACGGCGAGCGAAACAAATAATTCAATTTTTCTGATTCTTGTTTTCCTGTTCATGCCTGCTCCCTTAGGCTGCAGCCGGCAGCTTTCGTGAATTTCAGTCTTTCTTATCGGAGGCGTCCTTCTTCACCGGAGTTTGTGTCTTATCCGAATCCGCCAAGTCGGATTTCAGGTATTCATCGGTTTTCATCTGACGCTCAACTTCACGGCACTTGCGGAGTGCGATGATATAGAGAATAGTGGAAAGGATTGCGCCGACGGAAACCTCGGCGATTCCGACATCCGGTGCCTGAAGCATAATGAATTCAAGCCCGATGAACGAACCCGTTGCCGCAAGGGCCAGCACCGAGCTTATAAGGCGCTCGGCATGAACTGCCGTGATGGCCGACGCGACGGCGCCGATGATCACGAACGTATTGAGAACCGTTACGAGAGTGCCGCTCATACGTCTTCCTCCTCTGTGTCTTCTTTCTGCGGCTCGTCGAACTCATAGTCCGGCTTGTCGGCATTGTCCTCAACCTGCGCGCTGTCCCCGAAGTCATCCTTGTAATCGTCGATGACAAAAGGTTTTGCCGGCTTGCATCCAATCCGGTATGCCGCCCTGCAGAGCGCATGGTTTGAAACCGGATTCGTGCCGAGGACAAACAATGCAAGCAGTCCGAGCTTTACAGCACTGCCTGCAGACAGACCATTCTGAATAATATAAAGGATGCCGGCGATGTTCACGCAGAGCGTGGACAGAGTCGCGATACAGGTTGATGCCTGCAGCCGTCCGAACACATCCGGCATGCGGAGAATTCCGAGAACGCCTATGAATGCAAAGAAAACACCAATGATCAGCAGTATTGCAATTGCGATCGTCATACTCTTCCCTCCAGATAACGGGAAATAAACACCGTTGAAATGAAACCGAGAATAGCGACGATCATCGCAATATCAAGGAAGATCATGCGCCCGGTATACAGTGAGTAAAGAACGAGAGCCGTCGACGTGAGAAGATCGAGGGAATCCGACGCGCACAGACGGTCCGCCGCCGTAGGTCCCTTTGCGATTCGGTACACCAGCATACAGCCAAGGACCGCATAGCAGATAGCTCCGATAATAAGAATGGTGCTCATACTCTCCGTTCCTCCTATTTCCAGATCCGCGCGATGGCCCGTTCCATGCGTCCCTTGATGATCTCGCCGGCCTTCCCGCGGTCCTTTTCCGCTACATCAATCCACTGAATATAGTAGTAATTCTTTCCGCTTTCATCCTCCGCCACATTCATCGTGATGGTGCCGGGCGTAAGGGTGATGGAATTGGCGACCATGGCCAGTCCGTAGTTGCTCCGGATCTTATCGCTTCCGGGGATCCGGATGACGCCGCTCCTGCAGTTTTTCAGATTAGGGCTCAGGACGATCTCTGCCATCGAGACATTTGCCTTGATGAGCTCCCACATGAAAATGAAAAGCGCATACACGAGAAGGCATATGACCCGGATCGGATTGTACAGGTACCAGGCTTTGCTGTGGATGAGGAACTTCGAACCGAACGCGGAAGATACCGCTGCGATGATGATTCCGAGGATGACCTCTCTCGGGTTCACCGACCACACAAGAAGTTCCCAGAAACAGAAGCAAAGGATAAAGGTGGAAAGCCATGCACTGAACTTCTTCATCAGAATCCACTCCTCTTTCACCGGCCGTTTTTCCGGCCGTCTTCGTTGCCGTCAAAACCCGCTCTCACGCAGGCCTGACGACTTTCTTTTCTGCCGTCAAAACCCACCAGGGCAGGTCATTCGACTTCAATCCTGTCTACATAGAGATCCCAGTTTTCCGGCATCAGCGTGAACTCCCCGCTTCCGCAGGACGGGCATACCGAATTCTCATCGACCGTTCCGTCGTCAAGGATACCGGCTGTCCGCTCCGTTCCGCACTTCGTGCAGCGAAGCCGCACCGGCAGAAAGCGGAACTCAAGCTCAGCCTTCTCCGCGATGGTCCCTTTTGCCGCGATCTCGTAATATTTTCTTACATATTCCTGAAGGATGCCGGAATATCTTCCTATTCCGACCTGGATCTTCAGGATTTTCTCCGCTCCGCCCTCTTCCGCGGCCTTAATGGCCGTGTGCAGAAGGCTTTCCGTTGCCGCAAGCTCATGCATGATCCGTCACCTGTCAAGGCAGGAGAAGCAGGGATCGATGCTCGCCACAATCAGACCCGCATCGGCAACGGTGTTCCCCTTCATCATATACGGAATAGTGGGCGCATTGCGGTACGTCGGAACATGTACGGAAACGCGGTAGTTTGTCGGGCCCCCGTCCGTCACCACCTGGTAGACCAGCTGGCCTCTGGGAGCCTCATGGCGCATTGTGCAGCGGCCTGCCGGCACCTTCGGAATCTTTGTTCCAAGATTGATCGGACCTTCCGGAAGATTTTCAAGCGCCTGGCGGATAATTTTGATCGATTCGAGGACTTCCAGAACACGGACGACCACACGCGCATAAACATCGCAGGAATGCTCGACCGGGACATTGAATTCAAAATCATCATAAGAGCTGTACGGTGCATCGCGGCGCACATCGATATCAACCCCCGAAGCTCTTGCGTGCGGACCGACCGCACCAAGCTTGACCGCATCCTCCGTCGTCAGGATACCGACCCCTTTCGTGCGCATCGCCAGCGTTTTGTCGTTGGTGACCCAATACACGATCGGCTTCATCTTCTCCTCGAGGTCATCTATCGCCGCGAGAATATACTTTCTTGTGTCATCGTCGATATCACGCCGTGCGCCTCCGATGGTATTCATCGCGTAGTTGACTCTGTTGCCGGAGAGACGCTCCAGCGTGTCCATCGTCCGCTCACGGTCCTTCCAGACCTGCATAAACAGTGAGTCATGGCCTACGATATGACATGCGACACCAATCCAGAGAAGATGCGAATGAATCCTCTCGAGCTCCTCGGTGATTACACGGATATACTGTCCGCGCTTCGGCACTTCCATGCCTGCGATATTTTCAATGCAAAGGCAGTATGTGAGAGCATGTGAGTGAGAGCAGATGCCGCAGACACGCTCCACCAGCGTGATTGTCTGAATGAAATTGCGCTCCTGGCAGAGTTTTTCGATTCCGCGATAGTTGTAGCCGATGAAAACCTGGCAGTCTTTAATCTGCTCGCCTTCGACGAAGAGCCTTGCATGAACAGGCTCCTCAAGGGCCGGATGATATGGTCCGATCGGAATGGTATAGCTCATGAAATTGACCTTCTCCCATTAATCTTGTCGAAATCCGGAACAATGCAGCCTGCATGACCTCTCTTCGCTCTGTTTTAAGCACATGTAACATGATTACAGTGTCAAAACCGCTCCGCGGTCACTTATCAACATCTTGTGTCCGGATTGCGCACATGCTTATTATAAAGGACGAGGACGAATCGTTCAACTTAGACAATTAATAATAATTTTATGTTTTAAAATAAATACATTTGATGAAACTTCATCGAAACTTTTCTTATGCCTGTTGTCATTTTTTCCGAAAGGCGGTCGTTATTTCGTACTTATTATTGGCTGTATTTTATGATTTACTGTAATTCGTTAATATATAATTCATTATATTGATTTCGCTCGCCGACTCTTCCGCACAGAACCGCGTTCCATGCCTTTCCCGTTCAGCACCAGCGCGCTTTTGGGCAATTTCATGACAGCTGCTCTGTAAGGCTTCTGCATACAAAAATACCGCCCGGCAGAGAATGATCTCTTTCATTCTCTGCCGGGCAGCTTTCCATCCCGTCTTTGACACAGCGGTCTCTTCCAGACCTGCTGTTTGTTTCCGGCCGTATTCCGGCTTTATCCTGACTGTATTCTGACTGTATCCCTGCTTTATTCTTTCCATATCCTGCTGCCGGCTTTTTTCAGTCCGCCGCATATCCGCCCTGCCGGATCGCATCGGATACCATCCTCACATACTCCGAGCAGAGCTCCGGATTTTTGGCCTCCGCCATGATGCGGATCACCGGCTCGGTCCCAGACCTGCGGACGAGCAGCCTCCCGGAACCGCTTATCTCTCTGCGGACCTGCTCTTCCGCCGCAAGAACTTTCTCATCGCCGAGAACCTTTTCTTTGAGATCATTGCTCTTCAGCCGGACATTTTCCTGCGCCTGCGGATAAACCTCCAGATCCCGCGAAAGCTCGCCCAGATGCTTGTGACGCGCGCACATGACTTCCATCAGCTTAAGGCTCGTGACGATACCGTCTCCGGTGGACTCATACTTCGAGAAAATAATGTGGCCGGTCTGCTCTCCGCCGATGCGGCAGCTGTGATTCGTCATATATTCATATACATTTCGGTCGCCGACATCCGTCATGACAAGCTGAATTCCGATTTTTTCAAACGACTTCTGAAGGCCGATGTTCGAAGCCACCGTCGCAACGACCGTATCACCGGGCAGCTCTCCCTGGTCTTTCATGTAGCATCCACAAATATAAAGAATTCTGTCTCCGTCGACTACATCTCCGTTCTCGTCCACGGCAAGACAGCGGTCCGCATCTCCGTCATAGGCAAAACCGACATCACATCCCTGCTGCTTCACAAACCGCTGCAGCCCTTCAATATGCGTCGAGCCCGCGTCAAGATTGATGTTCGTGCCGTTCGGGCTTGCATTGATGACATATGTCTCCGCACCGAGCGCGTCGAAAACCGCCTTCGCCACATTCCATGAAGCGCCGTTTGCAAGATCAAGCGCGACCTTGATGCCGCGGAATGAATATAGACCGAGGGAAATAAGATAGCCGATGTACCGGTTTCTTCCGGCAACATAGTCCACCGTGACACCGATGTTTCCATCGGTCGCAAACGGAAGCTCTGCCGGGCAGTCGAGGTACTCCTCAACCGCGGCGATCGTCACATCGTCCATCTTTTCACCGTGCCGGTTGATCAGCTTGATGCCGTTGTCCGTATAGGGATTGTGGCTCGCTGAAATCATGATGCCGCAGTCAAAATTATCGACGCGCGTGACATAGGCGACAGACGGCGTTGTCGTCACGTGCAGAAGATATGCATCTGCTCCCGAAGCGGTGAGTCCACCGACCAGTGCGTACTCAAACATGTAGCTTGAGCGGCGCGTGTCCTTGCCGATGACAATGCGGGGTCTCTCCCCGTTCACGCGGCGGTGCTGCTCTCCGTAATACCAGCCGAGAAACCGCCCGATCCTGTATGCATGATCCGCGTTCAGAATGACATTTGCCTCCCCGCGGAAACCATCCGTTCCAAAATATTTTCCCATTGTTTCAGATCCTCTTTTTCCCGAACCGGTCCGGCGTCTTTGTGCCGGGCCTTTTCCTCTGTGAAAATACTCTTATGCTCCGGCCGTGAGCAGGAAACGATAATAAAGTGCCGCTGCCCGCGCTGTCCGAAGAGACTGCAGGGTTTTTACGCTGTAAAAGTCTTCCCCGTACGCTAAGCCCCTATTTCGCGCAGCTATTTCGAAATCCTGCAGCCCAGACCCATCCGCTGTCATCTCCACAGCCGTGAGCTCTTCCACCGGCACTCCGGTGAGCAGCGCGATTCCGATGAGATGTTCCGTCGAAGGAAGATACCGGCCGCTGAAAATCCGGTACAGCGCGCGCGGCGACTCAAAACCGAGAATCGAGGCGCACTCTTCCACTGTCATCCCGCTGGCGCGCAGCGCCTCATGAATTCTCCGTCCGGTGGCCGTCCGATTAATTCTGACACGTATTATGGAATTCACGCTCTCCGTTCACTCCTCTACCGACAGATGCGGAGCTATTCTCTTTACAAACGGATTCTTCTCAATATAACCAGTGCAGGTTTCGACGGTAAGAAAATACTCTTCCTCATACGTCTCCCTGTCCAGATAAGCAGCGGCATAAATGTCCCGGCCCGTGATCTGTCTGCCCGCGATGATGTGTAACTTCCTTCCGTCCTTTGTGACAAAGGCTTCCCCATCCGCAGGCGATGTCACACGATTTTTCTTTTCTCCCATGTACACAAGAACCTTTCTGCAGGGTATGCTGTACCGCCGCCCGGTATCTGCCCGCTTCCATCATCATACCATGAATTAAAAAGCCCGTTTTATGCAAATGAATGCATAAAACGGGCAGATACGTAAAAAGAGAGTACGGCATTCGGCCGGATGTCCATTCTTTGACGATTCTCAGTTTCAATCCAGGAAATCGCGGTTCAGCATAATATGGAAGGCCGGCTCGATGGCTCTGAGGTCATCGTCCGTGATCGTCTGAAGAATCGGCTTTCCGGAAGAGAGAATTTTCATATAAATCTCTGCGCTTTTTTCGATGGTGTGTGCAAGGCCGAAGGCCGTGTCAAAATCCGGCCCGGAAACAAAGAGGCCGTGATGGGCCCAGACGGCCGCCTGGTACTTCGTCATGAGTTTTGACGTTGCCCTTGCGATTTCCGCGCCGCCCGGGACCATCCACGGAACGACTCCGATGCCTTCCGGGAAAATAACCGGGCACTCGGTCATGCTCTTCCAGAGCACGCGGGAGAAGGTACGGTCGTCGAGCGGCAGAATAAAGGTGAGTGCGATGACATTCGTCGCATGGCAGTGATAGATGACGCGGTTCGCTCCGTTCGTCGCGGCAAGGCGCACGCTGTGATTGAGAAAATGGGACGGGAACTCACTCGTCGGACGCGCGCCGCCCACAAGCCCCCAGACAATGCGCCAGGAATCGCCGGCATCATTGATTTCCACGATGCCGATATTGGATGCTGCATCGAGCTGAACATTCCGCATGAACTTGCCGCTGCCGGTTGTGATGAAATATGCCCCTTTCAGATTGTCGGCCTGCACGCCCATGTTCATCCACTCGCGCGGTTCTGCATCAAAAAAGGGCCTCGTCTCTTCCACATCTTTCTTTGACATGCGGTATGTCAGATTGCCGCCGTTGCGCTCATGCCAGCCCTGTTCCCAGCCGTCGGTACACATACGGATAAACCCGCAGACTGCAGGTACCTCTTCTATTTTCGTATAGCCCATGATCTCTTATGCTCCTCGGATATTCTTGTTTTCTGTTCCTGCTGCCCTATGTTTCAGCCGGACAGTGTTCTCACAGTCCTATATCCCTGTTATCTCACAGTCCCGCCGGTGCAGCTGGTTTTTTAAGTCTTTCTCATTTTCTCTGTGAAAGGACGTCCTTTTCGTATCTCTCAATCTCGCCGAACCACTGCCCGTCTGCCGGAACACCGCACTGACTGCAGTACTCATTCCAGACATCGCCGAACGGCATTGTCTTCAGCTCCTCCTGGCGGACCATCAGTTCCGTGAAGCGGCTTTCGTCCTGGAGCCTGCGAAGATCATCGTTCGGAGTCAGCAGCGCATACAAAAGTGCCTTTTCGGTGTTGCGGAACCCGGTCACCCACGCACTGATGCGGTTGATGGAGGCGTCAAAGTAATCAAGCGCCATGTGTACCCGTCCTTCGAGGCCGCCGCAGCGGACGATTTCCTTTGCAATCTCCCTCGTCTCGTCGTCGAAAAGCACCACATGATCGGAGTCCCAGCGGACAGGCCGCGTGATGTGGAGCGCGATCTCCGGGAAGAACGCCAGGAGCGCCGAAATCTTGTCGCTCACGACCTCGGTCGGATGATAATGGCCGTTGTCCATGAGCGGAATGCATTTATCCCTGTTGAACGCGGCATAGCTCAGCGCAAACTCGGAACTCCCCACTGTATACGATTCGACGCCGATGCCAAACACCTTGGATTCGATCGTCGGCTTCACCTCGTCAAAACTGTACGGCTCCGAAAGGATTGCATCGATAGACTCGCGATAGCGCTCGCGGGGCGTAAGGCGGTCCGCCGGAATGTCCTTAGAGCCGTCGCCCGTCCAGATATTCATTATACAGGTTTCACCGAGTTCCTTTGCGAGGTAGCTTGAAATCCGGATGCAGGCCTTACCGTGTTCGATCCAGAAATCCCGCGTATCCTTGTTCGGTGAGGCAAGCGTCAGAGGGTCGCACTTGGGATGGGAGAAGAAGGTCGGATTGAAGTCGCAGCCCATCTTCCGCTCCCTGCAGAAATCCACCCACGCCGCAAAATGTTTTGGCTCGAGCCTGTCGCGGTCAACCCAGCCGCCGTTCGATTCGTTCATGATCGCATAGCTCGCATGAAGATTCATTTTGACTCTGCCGGGGACAAGGCTTCTCACCTCGTCGATATCACTCATCAGCTCTTCCGGCGTGCGTGCGCGTCCCGGATAGTTTCCGGTCGTCTGAATGCCGCCCGTGAGGGGTTTGTCCGGGTCTGTGTCAAAGCCGCGGACATCATCTCCCTGCCAGCAGTGCAGGGATAATGACGCCTTCTTCAGTCTGTCGATGGCTTTCTGCGTATCAACGCCAAGTTCCGCATACCGTTCCTTTGCTTCTGTATAGCTCATTCTTTTTCCTTTCTCCGATTATCTCCGCTTCGGATCGAACCTCTTGATTTTAAAACTCTTCTTCACTGCTGAGCGCGCATCGGCAAGGTCTCTGAAGTCGCCTGCCATGATCCACTGGACGATGAGATTCCCGAGGGCCGTCCCTTCGGTCGGCCCGGCATAGACCGGAAGCCCGGTCGCGTCCGCCGTCCTCTGATTCAGATACTCATCCTGCGATCCCCCTCCGACAATATTCAGGGAAGTAAAAGTTTTCCCGGTGAGCTTCTCCAGCTCCTTTACTGTCCGCGCATAATCATCGGAAAGCGAGTTGTAGATTGTCTGCATCGTCTCTCCGACTGAAAACGGGGTTCCGGTGACAGGGTCTGTCCCCGCCCGGGCTGTTTTCTCTCCGCATCGTGTCCCATCTTCCGAAGCCGCAGAATTCTTCCCGGTTCCGGTCTTTTCATTCTCCATAAGAGCCGCCGCTATTTCTCTGATCATGGACTTTGGCGCAAGAAACCGTGCATCGTCCGGGTCCACTCTGCCGTCAAAACCCTCACAGCCTTCCGCTTTCTTAATGAGCTCCGGAAAAGTGGGCCGCTTTCCTGTCTTCTCCCCGAGTTCTCTGCGCACCGACTGAATCATCCAGAGTCCGCAGATATTCTTGAGAAAACGGAAGCGGTATTCGTAGCCTCCTTCATTGGTGAAATTGGCCTTTGCGCTCTCCTCCGACGTAATCGCTGTTTTATTTTCAACTCCCATCAGGCTCCACGTCCCTGAAGAAAGGAACACTGCCTTGTCGTCGCGGACCGGAACCGACAGAAACGCAGATCCCGTGTCGTGCGTTGCGGGAAGAACGACTGTGCTCCTGAAGCCCGTCTTCTGCACAACCTCAGGCAGGAGCTCACCGAGAACTGTGCCGGGCAGCCGGATCTCTCCAAAAATACTGCGCGGAAGGCCGTACTTTTCGATGAGGACCTCGTCCCAGCCGCAGGTTTTGGCGCTTACAAGTGCCGTCGTCGAGGCATTTGTATATTCATTGGCAATTACACCCGTCAGCCGATAGTTCAGATAATCCGGTATCATCAGGAAATACCTGGCGGCCGCAAGCTGCTCCGGGTGCTCCTTTGAAAGGGCTGCAAGCTGATAACAGGTGTTGAACTTCTGATACTGGATGCCGCTCCTTGCATATTGCTCCGCAAACGTGATTTCCCCGCCGCCGGAGGCCTCTTTCTCCAATTTTTCCCGGATGCCGTCTGTCCGGCTGTCGCGGTATGCGACCGCGTCGCCGATCAGCTTCTTATTCTCATCGAGAAGGACGAAATCGACAGCCCATGTATCGATGCCGATGGCAGCCGGCTCGAATCCGGCACTTTTCGTCGCGGCTATTCCCGCTATCACATTTGTGACGAGCCCTTCGATATCCCAGCAAAGATGCCCGTTCTTCTCGATAAGTCCATTCTCGAAGCGATACGTCTCCTTAAGTTTCATCACGCCGTCCTCGGTCCATCCGACGATGTGACGGCCGCTTGAGGCGCCGATATCAATGGCAAGATGACAGGTTTTCACGGAATTTCCTCCATGCAGGCAATGGTTGATTCACAAAAGTCCTGTCTGCTACAATGTCAGTATATCTGCATAATTTCGGATAATCCATGAAGGAAATTCCATAGTTTTATAAAAAAAGTCCACTGACAATAAAGCATCGAAAAATACATTCGGTAAAACCGCATCCGCGGATTTTGCCTCAGCGAGGTATTCGTTTGAAAGTGGCGTCGATACGCCACTTTCAAACTGCAGCATCGGTGCTGAAGCACCGGCTGCCGCATTCGGCAAAACCGCATCCGCGGATTTTGCCTCAGCGAGGTATAACAATGGAAAAATACAGCAGCCCGGATTCGGGAAAAGACTTTGGATCCGGAAAAAACCTGAAATCAGGAAGAAACGCAGAAACAGGAAAAACCTTAAAATCAGAAAAGGACTCAGAATCAGAAAGGGTCTCAGAATCCGGAAATAACGCAGCAGCAAGAAAGAATAAAGGGTCCGGAGAAGAGAATCTTCGTTATGTCATGGACGTCGGCCCCCAGAGCATCTGGCTTCGGACGACACCGGGAGCACTCGTCCTGCAGCAGCCTTTCTACTGCACAGAAGCCGGTCATTTCATGGCCCGCCCGCACTTCAGCACCGCAAGATCCAAGAAGGAAAGCTACCTTCTTTTCTACACCGCGGCTGGAACGGGATTTGTGAAGCAGGGGAAGAGCGAAGTGCGGATGAATCCGGGAGATGCTCTTCTCATCGACTGCCGTATTCCGCAGAGCTATGGCACCGCCCCCGGTTTTGACGCATGGGATCACTACTGGATGCATATCGACGGGAGCGGCTTAAAGGCTATGTTTAATATTCTCTCCGACAGCCCGGATGCAGAAAAACTCTCTCCCGTCTCCATGCCGGGAATCAATCTGGCCTCCTCCTTCGAGTCCATATTCCGCAGCATGCAGCAGAGCGATACGGAATCCACGGTGGAGACAGGCCTCAGTGTCCATCGGATTCTGGCCCGGATGGCGGAAGAGAAGCTTGCGCACAACGGGGCCGCGCCCGACACAAGGGAGAGGATTCTGGAAACCGCGGACTACATCCGCGCCCACTGCGGGGAGGAGATCACAATAGATGATCTCCTCACGCGCACGCATTTTTCCAAATCCTACCTGATGAGCGAGTTTCGGCAGTATATCGGCACGACACCCCACAGCTTTCTTGTAAACTGCCGCATCACAGAAGCCAAGAAGCTTCTCTCCCTTTCGGATCTTACCGTCGGAGAAATCGCCCATGAGGTCGGTTTTCAGGATGAGAGCCATTTCTCGGCCCGCTTCTCTTCCCTCACCGGCCAGTCGCCGCTTCAATACAGGAAATGCACGATCCGGCAGGCATAAAAAACAGGATTGACGAACTTTCCGGTCTGCTTTAAATTACTGCTTTGTCGATATATTGATTGTATGATTTCCGCATTTTACAGGGGTAAATTTCATGAGTGCTGCACGCAGAAAATCTGTCACCGATATGACCGTCGGAGACCCGATGAAACTCATACTCAGCTTTGTTGTTCCGCTGCTCGGGGGCATGCTGTTTCAGCAGCTCTACAGCTGTGTGGATACGCTGATCGTCGGCCGTTTTCTTGGCGTAAGTGAACTCGCCGGTGTCGGCTCGACCGGTTCCATCAACTTTCTGATTGTCGGATTCTGCATGGGTGTATGCAGCGGTTTTGCAATTCCCATCTCCCAGCAGTTCGGTGCAAAGAAATACTCCGAGATGCGCCGCTATCTCGTGCACAGCATTTATCTCTCCATTGTGTTTGCGGTCATCTGCACGCTGCTCTCTGTCGTTTTCTGCGGACAGATCCTCACACTCATGAACACGCCGTCCGACATCTATGAATATGCCTACGACTATATCATTGTCATTTTCCTCGGCATTCCGACCGTCTTTCTTTATAACCTCTGCTCGGGTGCAGTCCGCGCGCTCGGTGATTCGAAGATGCCGGTCGTGTTTCTGATCATCTCCTCTGTCATCAACATTTTCCTCGACCTCGCTTTCATCCTGATTTTCCACATGGGCGTTGCCGGGGCTGCATGGGCGACCGATATTTCTCAGCTCATCTCCGGCCTGATCGCAGCCGTCTACATGATCCGCAGGATTGACATCCTGCGCATTGAGAAGGGCGAATGGAAGTACCAGCAGCATTATATTAATGTCCTCCTCGCGATGGGCGTCCCGATGGGGCTTCAGTACTCCATCACGGCCATCGGCTCCGTCATTCTGCAGACCGCCGTCAATGGACTCGGATCTGTATATGTTGCAGCGCAGACCGCTGCCGGAAAGGTTTCGATGTTTTTCTGCATTCCTTTCGATGCCCTCGGAACCACCATGGCAACATGGGGAGGACAGAACGTCGGAGCGGGCAAGCTCGACCGTGTCCGCCACGGCTGCCGTGATGCATCCATTTTAGGATGTGTCTATGCCGCAGCCGAATTTGTCATCATGTTCTTCTTCGGCAGGGGCCTTGCATCGATCTTCATCACGAGTACAGCAGAGAATGCATCCGTTATCCTTGATGCGTCAAGGCTTTTCCTCATCGTGACAAGCGCTTTCCACATCCCGCTGGCATTCGTCAACATCGTGCGCTTTCTCATCCAGGGAATGGGATATTCCGGTCTTGCGACTCTCTCCGGTGTCTTCGAAATGATCGGCCGCTCCGTCGCGGCGTTCGGCCTTGTTCCGGTCTTCGGCTATATCGGAGCCTGCTTTGCAAGTCCGATTGCCTGGGTTCTCGCGGATATCTTCCTCTTCACGGCTTACGCACATGTCTATAAGAAAACAGCCCGGATTCTCGCACAAAAAAACGGAGGAAAACCTTCCGAAACAAGGTAATCTTCCGCTTTCAGGCTGCTTCCGGTATAAGTCCCCGGTTTTCGCCGGTGCAAAAACCGGGGCATGTTTTTATCCAACTCTCCCCCGCCGCTTATGCTTCCGTGCGGGGGAGTTTTTTCGTTCCTTCGGATGAGACATTCATCCGTGAATGCGGTCACTTCATGGTGATGAGCTCGTACTGTCTCGATCCGAGGCCGATCTTCTCGCCGTGCTCGAGCGTCTCTTTCCAGGCTACGTTCGGGTTGTTGTTCTTCCAGATATCATGATAGTCATGGAAGTGCGGGCTTGCCATATTGTCGCCGAGCTGACTGTTGCGGATCGGCTCTGCCTTCTCGCAGAGATCGACGCAGGCCTGATCAAGTGCAATCGGGTCAAACGAAGCAAGCATTCCGATATCGGGGATAATCGGTGCATCGTTTTCGCCGTGGCAGTCGCAGTTCGGAGATACATCGGTGATAAGGCTTACATGGAAGCACGGACGTCCATAGCAGACAGCCTGAGCATATTCCGCCATACGCCTTCCAAGCATCTGCGGTGCATCCCAGTTGTCATTCGAAATTGCATCAAACGCACAAGCTCCGATGCAGCGCCCGCAGCCCTTGCATTTATCCGGGTTGATAAAGGCGCGCTTTACATTCTTCCCGTCCACGACCTTATCCTGATACTCGATCGCATCGGATCCGCACTCCCGGGCACATCTCTGGCACCCGCGGCACACATCCTGATCCACATGCGGATGCCCGCTCTGGTGCTGCTGCATCTTGCCGGCGCGGCTCCCGCATCCCATGCCGATGTTCTTGATGGTGCCGCCGAAACCGGTCTGCTCATGACCCTTAAAATGGGTCAGCGAGATGAATATATCCGCATCCATAATGGCATGACCGATGAACGCTGTCTTGCAGTACTCGCCGTTGTGAACCGGGACCTCAATGTCATCCGTTCCCCGAAGACCATCTGCAATGATGACATGACAGCCAGTCGTAATCGGATTGAATCCGTTGATCTCGGCACAGTCGAGATGTTCAAGCGCATGCTTGCGGCTGCCCGGATACAGCGTGTTGCAGTCGGTCAGGAAAGGAAGTCCGCCCTGCTCCTTCACGACATCCGCAACTGCCTTTGCATAATTCGGCCGCAGATACGCAAGGTTTCCGAGTTCGCCGAAATGCATCTTGATCGCAACGAACTTTCCGTTCATATCGATCTGACCGATTCCTGCCATGCGCATCAGCTTCTGCAGCTTTGCCGTGAGAGGCACATCGAGATGTGTCCGGAAATCGGTAAAATACACTTTTGATTTTGCTTTTTCTTCACTCATAATCCCGTCCTCTTTGAATTTCCGGTCTCTCTTCTGCCTGCGGCATGTGTGACAGAACTTTCACAGGCAGAACATCCGCCGGATGCCTTTGTTTCCCCGCTGCCGCACTGCCCGTGTGCCTGCGGGTTGTTTCTCCCCATAATCTTAGCCATGAGGCATTCCTGGACTTTATGCGCCCCGCGGCCTCGTATAATTACAATTATAATCGATTCTGTGCATCCGCGCTCTGAAAAAACACAGGAAACCAAAGGAGACCGCCCTTCGCCCTGTACATCTCTCCTATTTTTCTTTCGAAGACCGTCCTTCTCCCAGAAGCAATACCGAAAGAACCGGCAGCAGACCCATGAACGGATAAATATACCGCGAGATCACGCAGGGCCCTAGAAAAATCATCACAAGTTCTCCAAAGACCGGCACCGATACAAGGAATGCTCTCTTCCTCTTCCGCACCAAAAGCGCAATCGGAAGCATAAACGCTCCGAGGCACCACAAGAGCGGAGAGAAAAGATACTTTACAAGCGGGATCTTCCGATATACACAGTCCGTGCAGATCGCTTCGTAGAAACTCCGCACTGCCGGCGCGAAATTGTCCCTCTCCACAAAATCGTAAGCCACGAAAACCGGCTCGGCATCCGTCACGATATAGCAGACACGATTCCGCCACCAGTCCCTGTAAACTTCGAGATGCGACACATCATCCGGATACCAGGCTCCCATCGTCTGGTAAAGAAACGCCGCTGCATAAGCCCCCGGCGATTCGATTCCGATGCGGAGCCAGACCTTAAAGAACTCTGAGCGGTTCTCAGCATACTCTTCATTGTTGAAATACTGCTTTACACCGTCTGAAATCGACGGGCGGTACTGATTGAGTCCGAATTCGGATATATATTTCTCCACATCATTCAGATCATCCTCCTTCAGCGAATTTCCGCCGCTCTTATACGCCCGCGCAATCTGCTGCAGCGGAAGCGACAGCGCTTCCGCCGCTTCCCCTTTTCCGGCATTTGTAATCTTTATAAGATATGCATCTGTTCCCTTGTAAACCAAAATCATGACCAGCAGAAAAACGGCCATCGCAGAAAGACAGACGGAATCTTTTCGGCCCCGTTTCAAACTTACAGCCGCCGCGGCAGCAGAGATGACCAGAAATACGAGAAGCAGAAGCATCATATAGAGCCCGTTCTTCCGGAAGAGCGTCATCATTACACCGTCAAAACTCAGGAGAACCCTTTGCAGAAAGAAAAGAATCCGGGCCCGGGATCCCGCCATTTCCTTTCTCTCATCGGAGTCAGGAGATGCAGGAATGAGAATGTCTGACAGGCGCAGCAGAAAAAGAACCGCAAAGGCAGTGAAAAAAATGTCTTTGGTCGTCGTAACCGCCATCACCGGATGGACCGGAAACAGAGCAAACCACAGAAGCATTGTGACAATCCCCGCCTTCGATGCTCCTCTTTTTGCCGCGAATCGGACAGCGGATGCGTACGCATAGGCGAGGAAAAGAGCCTGCAGTGCGGAATAAACAGCCATTCCATCCACTGGAATTCCATGCGCTTTCAGAAAAACTCCCAGGTTATAACACCGCCCGAGGAGAATTGTGTGAAGAAGCGGGTGATGACTGTTAAAGACACCGGTTGTGTACTGAATGAGCTGAGGTTCCCCATCATAGGAATAATTGGCAGGATAATAGGCAAGCCAGCAGGGAAACCAGGCTGCCGCGATGGCAGCAAAGGAAATAAAGAAAAAACGAATGGAAGTAAAGAAGACAGGTGCCTTCTTCGCCCCGCGTCCGGTAAAAAGGAAACGGGAACCGATGTACCAGCCCGCTGCCAGTATCAGTACGAGAACTGCAGCTGCCGCAAGTCCGGAAAGAATGGCAGAAAGAAGCATCGAACGAATCCCCATACCGGCTCCGTCCGCATGCGCTTCCAGTATCTTCCCAAGCATCTCTCCTGCCGCTGTGATCAATCCCGCTGAAAGCAGCAGCCATATCCGCTTTTTCATCCTTTTCTGCGGTGACTCAGCCCCGGTTTCTTTGTTCCCATGATGCTCTGTCCGGGTGATGAGTCTCCTCTCCTTCCGTCTTCTGCAGGGCCATCGATTCCACCTGCAGCTCCTTTTTCGAGTATACGCCTGTGGCCCCCTTGAAGTCATAGTTTTTTAGCGGTTCCCGTTCCTAAGATTTTACTAATAATCGTTGCAGTTGACTAATCAAAGGGCCGGGTGTAATGATTCGATGCAATGAGGGAGTAGCAAGCACCCCGTGCAGTAAGTCAACATACTGGTTTTTCAGAACCTGGCTTACTTTAAATTGCGAGACTCATGTGTACCGTCTTCGGCTATGCATGAGTTTATCATCGGATAAACAAGGGACATGGCCATCACGGCCATGTCCCTTTATTTTTTTGCAGAACCGGCAGTGCTGAGGACCGGAGACTTATCCCTGCCCGCAAGACACTGCAGAGCATATTCTGGGCAGAACTCTGCCAGGAAAGGATGAACAGCAAAATGTCGTTATCACTCGTTTTCAATAGTCTTCTGCTCGGCGTCGGCCTTGCGATGGATGCCTTCTCCGTTTCCATTGCAAACGGTCTTGCCGAACCGCACATGTCCCACAGCAAAATGAATGGTATCGCCGGCTGCTATGCTTTCTTTCAGTGGCTGATGCCGATGATCGGCTGGTTCTGCGTCCACACAATCGCAGCCTATTTCACTGCATTTCAGAAATTCATTCCCTGGATCGCTCTGGGACTGCTTCTCTTCATCGGCATTCAGATGATCATCGAGGGAATTCAGGACCGCAGGAAAGCAAACGAAAAGGATTGCTCTGCCGCCGTTCCCGGAACGGCTGAATCCTCCGCAGACGCTGCCTGTGAGGAGAGAGCTGACAATAATACTGTTTCCGACCGCCGACTCACACTGAGTCAGCTGATTCTTCAGGGAATTGCCACGTCCATCGATGCTCTTTCGGTCGGCTTCACCATTGCGGAATACAGAGCACTGGAAGCTTTCGGCAGTTCTGTCATCATTGCCGTCGTGACCTTCTTCATCTGCATGGGCGGTCTTCTCTTCGGCCGTAAATTCGGTGAGAAGCTCGCCGGAAGAGCAACCATTCTCGGCGGCCTGATTCTCATCGGCATCGGAGCCGAGATTTTCATCCGCGGTGTTTTTTGAGAAAATGAACAAGATACGGCAGTTCGAAACCAATCATGGCAATCCAGCCCAGGAGATAGGACCACGGTATTGCCTCAAATCCCATTCCAAAGAAGAAAACCATGGGGAATTCGGCGGCGACCCGAACTCCCATGTTGATCATACTTGACACAAGCGTCACCCGAAGATCGCCGATCCCGCGGAAAAACCCCTGGATGCCGTTTGTGATGCCCGGCAGGATATACATGGCTGCGATGAGGTGGAGGTACTTTTCTCCCTCCAGAATGACATCCGGGTCCGAAGTGAAGAGCCGCATGAGTGCATTCGCACAGAAATACGTGATGAGCCCGATGGCGGCTCCGTAGATGAGTTCCCCGTACATGCCGATCCGATACGTAATCATGACGCGTCTTTTCTCGCCGGCACCGACGTTCTGCGCCATGACCGACGACATCGCATGGGCAAGATTCTGCTGCGGAATCATGGCGAAATCGTCAAAACGGTTTGTGGCATTGAAGGCTGCCGTCGCATTGACGCCCATGGTGTTGACAATTCCCTGCGTGCCAAGCTTTCCAAGCTGCACCGTGCTCTGCTGCATTGCACTCACAAATCCGAAGGAAATTGTCTTCCGGAGAAGACTTCTGTCGAATACAAGCCATCCGCGGCCGAGCCGCAGCTCCGGGATTTTTTTCTGTATATAAAAAAGAGAGAGAATCGCACTTAAAGCCTCACAGAGCACCGTGCTGACCGCCGCTCCCTTCACTCCCATATCGAGCACGATGACAAAAAACATGTCGCCAAGAATGTTGAGCCCGGCGCTTACACCCAGAAAGATCAGCGGCGAAACACTGTCCCCCATCGCCCGCAGCATACTTGCAAGATAATTGTAGATAAAACTGAAAAGCAGGCCTGCCAGCACGAGTCGGAAATACGAGACAGCCTCCTCCATAAACACAGATTCTACCTGCAGAAGAGCAAGAAGAGGCCTCGCAGATACTATCATGCTGACAGCCGCCGCGAGGGTGAAGATGATTCCAGCGATCATTCCAGTACTCACCTGTCTTCTCAACACATCGATTTTCTTTGCGCCGTACAGGGTGCTCACGAGAATGCCGGCTCCGAGGCAGATCCCGTTCGTGAAGAGCAGTACTAGCGTCACGAGCGGATTCGTGGTTCCCACTGCCGCCAGCGCGCTCTTCCCGACATATTGTCCGACGATCATGCTGTCAGCAGCGTTGTACGTGAGCTGAAGCAATGTTCCGATAATCAGTGGAATTGTAAAAGAAACAAGGGACCGGAGAATCGGTCCCTTGGTAAAATCACGAGTCATTAAGGTTCTCCGCCTTCTTACTGACCTGCATCGGTGCTGCCTGCTGCCTGCGCTGCCTGTTCGGCCGCTGCGCTCTGGGCCGCCTGTGCAGCCTCCGTTGCATCCACGCTTGTACCCGTTCCGGATGCGTCCGTCGTTCCGGCCGCCGGAGCTTCAACAATCGTGGAACCGTCCGCACCGGTGATATGGCCGTCCGGATAGATGGTCGCACCGATTGCATACGAGACGCTGCCGTCTGCGTTCACCGAAGCACCGGTCGTATCGATGCCGTACTTCGCGGCGATTGCATTTGCATTCGCGAGATACTCCGCATTCGCGGCCGCTTCCTCTTCCGTCTGCTCATCGACCTGGCCGAGATAAGCCTGCGCTTCTTCCTGTGTCATGCCGCCGTAGACGACGACCGGCATACCCTTCTCGACATACCCGAAAATGGTCTGTGCCGCACTGAGCGGAAGGTTGACACATCCGTGTGAGCCGCTCGCAAGGTAAATCTCTCCGCCGAATTCACTTCTCCAGGTCGCGTCGTGCATGCCGACATTTCCGTTGAAAGGCATCCAATAGCTGACCGGCGAGACATAGTTTTCGCCGACAAGCTTTGCGTCTCTCTCCTTATACGTGATGGGATACACGCCATCCGGCGTCGCATTGCCTGCAGCCGCCTTGCCGGAAACACAGTCCGTATCGAATACACAGGACCCGTTCACCCACATATAAACATGCTGGGCGTCCAGATCGATCTCGACGTAAGTGCTTCCGATGTCACCGCCAAAACTTCCCTTGCCGCACTGACTGTTGTCTCCGCGCGCAGCCGGTTCTTCCTGCCAGACAGCCGTCGCAGCATGCGTTCCGTCCGAGAAAGCGGTGATGATCGCCTGGGCTGTTTCATCCTCATTGAGCCACCAGCCGTATGTGCCTCCCGCCGTCGTGATCGTGTTCCCGTCATGCGTCGTGAATGTGCGGTTTGTGTAAATCGTATTGTATTCGTCCGCAAGAGAACTGACGTATTCGGAAACCTTCGATGAGTCGAGCGATGCCTTTTCGTCCGATACGACAAGCCAGTCCTTCAGCTTATCCTTCGAGATCGTGAGTGTATCGCCGGCACCGATATCGAGAGTAAGATCCGAGGTAATCTCTGCATTCAGTTCATCGACCGTCTGCTGGAGAGAAGGATCATCCGATGTCACCGACGGCTTCTCATAGCATCCCGCTTCATCAAGATCAAGCGTTGTCTGAAGGCCGTTCACTGCCGCCGTCACTGCCTCGGTGACCTTTTCCTTATCTGCCTTGCTGCCCTGCGCCTCGACGACAACCTCGAAAGAATCGCCGTTCCAGCCGTAGGTCGCATCCATCGGGTCGGTAACGTTATCCTCGTCAAAGCAGGAAAGCCCGTCAATTGCTTCCGTGAGAGCATCCTGGTCATAGGCCACAACCGCATCCGATACGAGCGCCGTATCCCGGAACAGACTTGCCGGCCAGGCAAATGCATTCTCTGTCTTCATAACATCCGAAATACCGGTACCGAAATCAGAAGACAGACCGATCTCCTCCGCCGTGATCGTATCTCTTTCGTTCCGGCGTCCGGTAATCGTAAGGACATACCCGGAGGCGCTGTCCTTCAGCTCAGACCCCACAGCTGCCGGGCTCTTCAAAGAGACATTGTTCCCGTTCAGTGTCGTACGAAACTGGAAGTGCCCGAGGAAAAACAGCGATATACCTATATATAAGGCGCCCACAGCCGCTGCTGCAATAATAAGAATTTTCTTTACTTTGCTGTTCATAGATTATTGATGATATCTGCCGGAAACAATGCCGCATCTTAACTTTGCTGTTTCCGCATGATCAACAGTTTATTGATTTATGACTGATTGTCTGTTCACGTCATCCCGAGGTGAAGAAATCATTCCTGCTGTCCGGTTTACATTTACATCGGACCATCGCATCATAGCACTTTTCAACAAAAATGTGATTACATTTTTGTTACGTTTTCATTTCACGGATGTAAAAAAAATTTATATTTACTTTCCGGGTCGGTGCAAGCAGCTGTAAAAACGCGTTCCGCCGGGTATCTCGAAAAAAAGTCCTGCGCCGCCTGACGCAGGACTTTTCGTTCCGTTTATACAGATGCTGTACCGGCATTTCAAATGATCCGGGATACTTACTGCCGGTATTTACGCATCACCAGACGACTACTTTGTTACCTTCAGTGCGTGCCATGTTGCGTCAGCACCATAACCGCAGGTGACGTGAACTGCATCGCCGGAATGAATGATACCGTTCGGGAAGCTTGTTGAATTCTCCA
>Ga0256406_1001507_pt1 | contig 37160 bp, 29 predicted proteins | sample RumenRJG_03DNA_FD_185986 | JGI IMG/M metagenome (GOLD analysis project Ga0256406, IMG submission 185986) | Bovine rumen microbial communities from Lethbridge, Alberta, Canada - RJG_03 | ecosystem: Host-associated > Mammals > Digestive system > Stomach > Rumen | place: Canada: Alberta | collected...
TTTGTTTTGCACCATAAAATTAGTGAAAATTCTGCAAATGACAAAACTCTGAGGAACTTATTGTTCCTCAGAGACTTATAAAAATTATTAATAGAAAATTAAACGCTTTGTTGCGGATTTAAGGTAAACTATAACAAAATATGAAAAAACTGATTGCATTGGCAGCCCTCTGCCTCATGACACTCGCTGCTGCCGCTCAGACAAAGATCGTGGCCCATCGCGGCTACTGGGACTGCGCAGGAAGCGCACAGAACTCCATCACCTCACTGAAACTCGCTGAGAAGATAGGCTGCTACGGCTCTGAGTTCGACGTACACCTTACGAAAGACAACATCATCGTCGTGCATCACGATGACAACGTAGGTAAGATCAATATCCAGAAGTCCAACTTCAAGGCACTGAAGAAATGCGAACTGAAGAACGGTGAGAAGATCCCGACGCTCGAAGAGTATCTCGATGCCGGCAAGAACCTCAGCTGCAAGATGGTGCTGGAGATCAAGATCCAGTATTCGCAGAGCCATGAGGACAGTCTCGTGCGTGAGTGCATCGACATGGTGAAGGCCAAAGGCATGGAGAACCGCATCGTCTGGATCTCCTTCAGTGGCAAAGCCTGCGAACTGCTCCATCAGCTCCTGCCGAACGCCAACATCCAGTATCTCAATGGCAACTGGGATCCGCAGACGATCAAGGCCAAGGGGCTCAGCGGCATCGACTATCAGAACACCGTCCTCGCCCTGCACCCCGAATGGATCAAGGAGTGCCACGACCTCGGCCTCGTGGTGAACGTCTGGACGGTCAATGACCTCAACGACATCGATGCGTTCATCAAGGCCGGTGTCGACCTCATCACCACCAACAAGCCAGTGGAAGCAATGAAGTTAGCGAAGTAACGCCCCCCCCTTCCCTTCCCCCATTCAGGGGAGGGCTTTATATGTTTCAAGGGGTGATGCTGACAGGTCCCCAGAGGGGGCCAATTTGGTTAACCCCAGGTAAGGAGCGCAGCGACGCAACCTGGGGGATAGAGACCAAAGACCTGAACGGTCGGCCTCGGAGAGGGCGAACCTCACAAACCTCAAACGTTAAAAAAACTCATTGACATGAATTTTCCGCCCTATTTTGTTGCAAGATATTTGGAATTATTGTAAATTTGCAATTGCTAACATGAAGGAAATATCATGGCAGCAAGAAACAATAACAACTACATACATACAACAACATTAATACAGAAACATTATGACTAAGAAAGGCGAAATTTATATTTGTAAGCACTGCGGTGGCATGGTAGAGGTTCTGAAAGATGGCGCTGTGCCCGTATGCTGCGGCGAGCCGATGAAGCTGCTCAAGGAGAACACCACCGATGGCGCCAAGGAGAAGCACGTGCCCGTCGTGGAGAAGATCGAGGGCGGCTACCGCGTCACAGTGGGCAGCGTGCTGCATCCCATGACCCCCGAGCACTACATCCAGTTCATCGAGCTCATCACCCCCGACGGCATCCTGCGCCGTGAGCTCACACCCGAGGACAAGCCCGTGGCTGAGTTCAAGACCGACGCCACCGAGGTGACAGCCCGCGAATATTGCAACCTCCACGGTCTGTGGAAGGCTTAACATTAGACCATCTGACGATCGGCTACCGCCACAAGACGGTAGCGGGACCGTTGGATGGCACCTTAATAGCCAAGAGCCTCGTATGCCTCATAGGCAGCAACGGCCTTGGCAAATCAACTCTTCTTCGCACCCTCGCAGGCCTCCAACCGGCGCTTGCGGGGCGTGTCGTTTTTAGTACGGAGGGGTCGGAGCGCGACTGCACGAACCTCTCTGCAGAATCTCGTGCCCGTCTTTTCAGTGTGGTCCTCACCGAGAAGCCTGATGTGCTGAACCTCACGGCCCGCGACGTCGTCGCCATGGGTCGCATGCCTTACACGGGGTTCTTCGGAAAACTCAGTAAGGAGGATGAAACCCTCGTCAACCAAGCTATGGAGCTCACCGGCACTCAGGTCTTCGCCGACCGCAACCTCTCGACGCTCAGCGACGGTGAGCGGCAGAAAGTGATGATCGCACGCGCCATCGCCCAGCAGACACCCGTCATGCTTCTCGACGAGCCTACCGCCTTCCTCGACTACGAGAGCAAGCACGCCACGATGGCGCTCCTACGCAAAATCGCCCACGACATGGGAAAGCTCGTCCTCGTCTCCACCCACGACCTCGACATCGCCCGCCGTTATGCCGACCGGTTCATCACCATCGACAATGGACTCAAGGACACCGTGCCCAACACGTAGCGAATAGCGTAGCCATCTTTAAGATCGTTAAGATCCGTGTGAAAATAAAAATCTTCGGAAATCTTTGTACCTTTGCACGGTAATTAAGAAATTCACCATGCAACCGGAAAGAAATCATTCTAAATCAGTCCTCCGGACCATCCGCGACTACGCCATCATCACCGTAGCCATGCTCATGGGCGTCATTGGACTGAACCTCTTCCTCGTGCCCAACCAGATCACGATGGGCGGCACGATGGGTATCGCTGAGATTGTGTACTGGGGCACGGGCATCCCGACCCAGTACACTTATTTTGTTATCAATGCCGGCCTGCTCGTCGCAGCTTTGATGGTCCTCGGCTGGCGTTTCTGCATCAAGACGATCTATGCCGTGACAGTCTTCACCGTGGCCTCCACTGTCTTCCAGTGGCTCGGCGGCACCGACGCCCACCTCCTCACTGACCAGAAGTTCATGGCGTGCATCGTCGGTGGCGTGTTCATGGGTACGAGCGTGGGCCTCGGCCTCTCGGCAGGCGGCAGCACAGGCGGCTCCGATGTCGTGGCGGCGATGGTCCACAAGTACCGCGACGTCTCCCTGGGTCACATCATCCTTTTCTGCGACCTGACGATCATCACCTCGAGCTACGTGGTGCTGCGCGACTGGGAGAAGGTGCTCTACGGCTACGTGCTGCTCTTCATCGTCTCTTTCTGCGTCGACTATGTCGTCAACTCCCTCCACCGCTCCGTCCAGTTCTTTATCATCTCCGAGCGATGGGAGGAGATCGGCGAGGCTATCAACAAGATCGCCGACCGCGGCTGCTCCACGCTCAACGGCAACGGGTTCTATTCGAAGCGACCCATCAAGGTCCTCTTCTGCCTCGCCAAAAAGAGCGAGTCGTCGGTCATCTTCGACCTCATCGACGAGATCGATCCCGAGGCCTTCGTGGCACAAAGCCCCGTCATCGGCGTCTACGGCCAGGGCTTCGATCATGTCAGAGCAAGAAAGAAAATAAGTCTCGAAGAGATAAAAAAAGAGATTGAGGCGTAATCTTTTCCACACGGATCTTACTTTATTTTTCACACGGAACCTACTTTATTTTTCACACGGATCCTAAAGATTTAAAAGATGGCTACGCTATTCGCTACGAAGGGGTAGCTTAAACGTTAATTCCCATCAATTAACCATTAATTGACAATAAATTAATGAGTAATTAACGGATAATTATTGGCAATTAATGTTCAGAAAAGCCGCGAAGCGGCGTAACAATCCTTAAGATCTTTAAGATCTGTGTGAGAAAATAATCCATGCGAGAACGTGTTATCTGCGTTTTATTCTGTAATTTTGCATGTGCAAACAGAATAGAATATAAACGTTTATATAAGATATGGCATTAAAATGTGGTATCGTGGGCTTGCCTAATGTCGGCAAATCCACGCTTTTCAACTGCCTGTCGAGCGCTAAGGCACAGGCAGCCAACTTCCCCTTCTGTACGATTGAACCCAACCTCGGTGTCATCACCGTACCCGACGAGCGTCTGACGAAGCTCGCTGAGATCGTCCACCCCGGACGTATCGTCCCCGCAACGTGTGAGATCGTGGATATCGCCGGACTGGTGAAGGGTGCCTCCAAAGGTGAAGGCCTCGGCAACAAGTTCCTCGGCAACATCCGTGAGTGCGACGCCATCATCCACGTCATCCGCTGCTTCGACGACGACAATGTCGTACGCGAGGGCGGTGCGCCTGTCGATCCCGCAGCCGACAAGGATATCATTGACACAGAGCTCCAGCTCAAGGACCTCGAGACCATCGAAGGACAGCTCACGAAACAAGAGAAGATCGCTGCCACGGGCAACAAGGACGCTAAGATCCTCGTCGACGTGCTCCACGCCTACAAAGAGGTGCTCGACCGCGGTGAGAACGCACGCGTCGTGACCTTCGACACCAAAGAGGAGCAGAAAGCTGCTCACGACCTCTTCCTCCTCACCACCAAGCCCGTGCTCTACGTCTGCAACGTCGACGAGGCCAGTGCCAAGACCGGTAACAAATACAGTAAGATCGTCGAGGACATCGCTGCCAAGGAAGGCGCCGAGGCTATGGTCATCGCCGCCAAGACAGAGGAGGACATCGCATCCCTCGACACCTACGAGGAGAAGAAACTGTTCCTCGACGATCTCGGACTCGAGGAGAGTGGCGTGAACCGACTCATCAAGAAAGCCTACCATCTGCTGAACCTCCAGACATTCATCACAGCCGGAGAGATGGAGGTCAAGGCCTGGACGTTCCACAAAGGCTGGAAGGCACCGCAGTGCGCCGGTGTCATCCACACCGACTTTGAGAAGGGCTTCATCCGCGCTGAGGTCATCAAGTACGACGACTATATCCAGTACAAGTCGGAGGCTGCCGTCAAGGAAGCCGGCAAGCTCTATATCGAAGGCAAGGACTACGAGGTGCAGGACGGCGACATCATGCACTTCAGGTTCAATGTATAACAAAAGCTTTTTTTCATGCTGAACTTGCTTTACATCTACTGGAACCCTTCCGAGGTTATTTTCCACATCGGCTCTTTCGGTGTGCGGTGGTATGCCATGTGCTGGCTCGTGGGCCTGCTCTTAGGCACACTCCTCATGGCGAAGCTCTACAAGGATGAGAAGATCCCCGACGAGAAGTTCGACCCGCTCTTCATGTACATCTTCATCAGTGTGCTCATCGGTGCCCGTCTCGGCCACTGCCTCTTCTATCAGCCCGACTATTTCCTCTCCTCGGGCAAGCACATCGTGGAGATGTTCCTCCCGATCCATTTCATGGCCGACGGGTCGTGGAAGTTCACAGGCTATGAAGGGCTCGCCTCCCACGGTGGCGTCATCGGAATGATCATCGCCATCTTCATCTACTCCCACCGCAACAAAGTCAACGTGTGGACAGTGTTCGACAACATGGGTATCTGCTCGTGTATCACGGCGACGTTCATCCGACTTGGCAACCTCATGAACTCCGAGATCATCGGTAAGGTCACCAACGTGCCCTGGGCGTTCATCTTCGAGAAGGTCGACCAGTACCCGCGCCATCCGGGACAGCTCTACGAGGCTATCTGCTACGCCATCTTCTTCTTCATCATCTATGCCCTCTACAAGAAGCATCCGGAGAAGGTCGGCACAGGTTTCTATGTCGGACTCTGCCTGACGCTCGTCTTCACGGCGCGTTTCATCATCGAGTTCTTCAAGGACATCCAGGAGCCCTTCGAGGCTGGCCTGCCGCTCGACATGGGTCAGTTCCTCTCCATCCCCATCATCGCCATCGGCATCGCCTGCATGGTCGGAGGCAAGTGGATGAAGAAGCTCGGAGCCAAGGTCAACGACAACAAATAAGATTCTTCCGTTAAATGAATACATGCATACGAATATAGCAGAAGATTTTTATTTCACACGGATTTTAAAGATCTTAAAGATAGCTACGCTATTCGCTACGCGGTGATGCTGATCGGTATGTGTAGCCGCAACGCGGCGTAACAATCTTTAAAATCTTTAAGATCCGTGTGAGAAAATCCGTGTGAGCGTGGATGCATTTAACGGAGGATCCACAAATAAGGCTATCGTTTGGACAAAGCACTGATCATCAAGAAAGGTGGCATATGGGATCTGTATGCCATCGAACTGCGCCGTATCACCACGGAAGGTGATGCGAGTTGGAAAGGTGGTGTTATCTCTGACACTGATGATGCGGATCTGAAACGCATCATCTACTGCTGTCAGTGGACAACACCACAGTTTCTTTATACCAAAGGCGGCAACAGCTATTCCTCGCTTCGCGCCTTCATCGACAAAGCAAGCAAGCCCACGCGCGACTATCTCTCCCAGCAGGTGGGTCTGCGCATCCTCGAAGCCATCCGCCTCGCGGCCCAAGCCGACATCCCCATTTGGATGGATGTCAGGCCCGGCGATGCCTTGGAACAGGCCAACCGGCTCACGCCCTCGCTCGCTCCTTTGCCCTTGCACCCACATTTCAACAAGACCAGCAACGGCATCCTCTACCGGCTCACGGTAGCCGACGACAAGGTGCCATCCATGAGCCATGCCATCATCCTAAGCAACCGGCCCGCCATCGTCATCATTGATAACACGATCTATACGATGGACGAAGGGCTCAACGGCATGTTGCTCAAGCCTTTCCTTGACAAGGAGACAGTATCCATCCCACTCACCATGCAGGACAAGTATTTCCGCACATTCATCCTGCGCATGGCTAAGCACAATGATGTAGAGGCTGAAGGTTTCGACATTGAGGATCTCCATCCCGAAGGTCAGGCGACAATCATCCTTGAACAGACAATCGGAGGCTCCTATGGCCTCTTCCTGCAATATTCTTACGACGGCACAACCTTCACAGCCAATGAGAAGCGGGAGAAACGCGTGCGGATGCACGATGACGGCACCACCATTTCCTTCCACCGCGTCTACCGCAATAGGGACTGGGAGAGCCAAGTTCAACTTTACCTCGTCGGTTCCCTCCACATGCCATTGGAAGGCACGCGCCGGCAACTCGTAGCATGGCTCGGCGACAACGAGGCACGACTGTCAGAGAAGAATATTACCGTCAGACAGCATGTCTCGCAACAATTATATATCGGTAACGTTGAGGTCAAAGATAATATCAAAGCTGAAGGGCCATGGCTGCATGTCAGGACCAAGGTCCTGTTCTCCGATGGCACGGCCTTGCCCCTGTCTGCTTTCCGCAAGCATATCACCGAAGGAAGGAACGAATACAAGCTCCCTAACGGTGAGACGTTTATCATTCCCCAATCGTGGTTCACGCGCTATGGCGGACTGATGCTCTTCGGACGCGTCGAGAAGGACGGGAGCATGATGCTCAGCAAGAGTCAGGAAGACATTATCAGTACGAACAACAATCCTACTGATAAACAGAGTGATAATAAGAAAACGAATGTAGCTCTTCCCAAGTCGCTCCAAGCCACCCTACGCCCCTATCAGCTCTCCGGTTACGAATGGCTCGTGGCGCATTATCAGGAGAAAGCGGGATGCATCTTAGGCGACGACATGGGTCTGGGTAAGACGGTGCAGACCATTGCATTGATCGCTAAATACATTGAGGAGGCTAAGCCCTCGACGGATAAATCTGGCAAGCATGCTGTTCAGCTCAGTCTCTTCGACCCGGCACCTGCTGTCACTGCCTCAAAGAATCCCGTGCTCGTCGTGGCCCCTGCTTCCGTCGTGCACAACTGGCGCAACGAGTTCCGACGTTTCGCACCCTCCCTCTCTGTTCTCCGGTACACGGGATCGCAACAGGAACGGCAACAGAAAACGGCTTATATCCAGAGCCACGACGTCGTCATCACAACCTATCAGACGCTGCGCAACGACATCGACGTGCTGAAAGATTATCATTTCGCCATCGCCGTCTACGACGAGGCACAAGCGTTCAAGAACCGCGAGTCTCTGCTCTACAGTGCCATCGCAAGCATCCGCGCCGACTTCCCCTTGGCGCTCTCGGGCACACCGATGGAGAACAATCTCGCAGAGCTGTGGGCGGTAATGAGTATCCTCAATCCGCAGCTCTTAGGCGACTACAGCGACTTCGACCACAACTTCATCCATCCTATCACGGATAATCTCGAGAGCCGTAATACTGCTATCCTCCAGCGGCTCCTCGCACCTTATTTTCTCCGGCGCATCAAGGAGAACGTGCTCAAGGACCTTCCTGAGCGGCAGAACGAAGTCATCATGTGCCCTGCGACCTCGGAGCAGCAACAGATGCATGAGGAGATGGCAACAGCCATGAAGCAGCATATCCAGGCACAAAAAGACCATATCGACAACATCTATGTCTTAGCAGCCATCACGCGTCTGCGACAGATCGCATGCACCCCACTACTGACAGTGAACAACCGCGAGATCCTGTTAGACAAGCTTTCCGCTGACGCTCTCTGTCAGACCTCCGGGAAACTCACGGAACTCTTCCGACGCTTGGAAGAGCTACGTGGCACAGGACACAAAGCCTTGCTTTTCAGCGACTACACCGGCTTCCTCGACACCATTGCCGCCATCATGGAGAAGCGGGGATGGAAATACGCGATGCTCACAGGTCAGACGCGCGACCGCGAGGCGACAATCGCCACCTTCCAGAACAACGACGACTGTCAGTTCTTCCTCGTCTCACTGAAAGCCGGTGGCGTGGGCCTCAACCTCACCTCTGCCGACTATGTCTTCCTCCTCGACCCCTGGTGGAACACTGCAGCCGAGGAACAAGCCGTCAGCCGTGCCCACCGCATCGGACAGCACCGCTCCGTCTTCGTCTATCGGATGATCACCGAAGGCACCCTCGAAGAGAAGATCATGAATGTCAAGAACCGCAAGCAGTCGCTCATCGATGCCGTGCTGAAAAGCATATAGCAACAAAACTATTTCTGCATCGGCTTTTCACGGCTCTCCACGACTATTTTTTAACTCAACTCTTGCGCTTTTCCAATAATTATCCTTACCTTTGCATCCTAATAGCATGCTACCATGCTATTATCGTCAGGAGCTCTGATAGTTCAACGGATAGAACGGAGGTTTCCTAAACCTTTGATCTGGGTTCGATTCCCAGTCGGAGTACTAATTATTCATCTAAACCCAAACAACCCATATGGCAACCGATCAGCAGAAACTGACCATTAACACCACAAAAGCGAACATCTTTGCTGTCGTCATCTTCATTGTGCTCTTTGCACTCGTCGCGCCGATATGGTATCACCAGTTCGGCTGGCCCCTGAGAGACATCGGCAACTTCAGTATCTTGAATATCCCTAACCATCCGGAGCTATCCTCCCTGCTCTTTATGGTCATCCTCATTGCGAGCTTGATTGCCCACGAACTCATCCACGGCCTGGCCTTCGCCCATTATACAAAGGATGGTTGGCAGAGCATCAGTTTTGGAGTCAATTGGAAAGCAGGCGCTGCCTACTGCCATTGTAGTGAGCCGCTGAAGAAGCGGCAGTATGTCGTCGGCGCCCTCGCCCCGCTCGTCATCTTAGGCATCCTCCCGCTGATAGCGGGCCTCCTGTTCCGCGATGTCGAAGTGACTTTCCTTAGTCTCTTTTGCGCCGCCGGAGCAGCCGGTGACATCCTCGTCGCCTGGAAGTTGAGCGCGTATCCCGCTGACACCCTCGTGCTCGATCATCCTTCAGAGCCAGGTTGCATACTGTATACACCCGTAAAAGAAAAAGATTGACAGCTCTACTCTCGCCAACAACAAAAAGGTCAGCAAAACCGGCAAAATAAAGGCCGATAACTTGAGAACTCGATTATTATTTTGTCGATTTCTCAGGCTGTCGGCTTATTTTGATAAATCGTTTAGGCTATAAAGAGATATGCTACCCCTCAGCTCACGGTTCTATTAGAGTCGTTAGAAACAACTACTAAAGCTTAAACCACCAGTCTCGTGACTAATTCTTATAAAAGAGAATTGTCATTTTCAGTGAGGGCCTTCCTATAGAGATCTCTAAAATACAGAATTAGGTAATCATGCTCTTTTCGTAAATTCCAGATCCATGGCTCATTCATCTGAATAAACGAATCGTACTTTTTGAGATGTATACCGTACAAGCATCTACCATAGAACTCTTTTGATTTCTCTATTAGATCCATCATGTCATGAGTTTGTATCCAAGTGTTGTCTACACGATATGGTGCTTCGCTGACAAGCTTATCTACAATGCCTTCTATATCATCACCCATAGGGTAATCTTTGATTTCTGAATACACTAGCTCTTTTGGAGAATTCCAATCCAGTGGCTCAGCCATGCTCTGTTCTGATTCTGAGATAAAGAATTCGATGCATTTCTTCAATGCTGGTTGCCTTTCTATTGTCTCCGGGTAAATTTGGCTAGCCTCCCATGCATTAGCTATCATCACCATAGCCAGATCGTCAATTTGGATAGAACGAGGCGGAACAGCTGCATCCATCTTGTCTACTATCGCCATCATCCAAAGAAAATCATAGGGAGAATGAGCAAATTCCCTGATTAATCCCAATTTCCCCTTTGGCTTGTAGGATTTCAATATCTCCTGGACTTCATCTTCTGTTAGATAGTCATCGCTGGTTGCCCCCTCTTCCGTATCATTGCTAACAACATCTGAAGTCTTAGCAGACTCAGATGGTTGTTCAATCGGTTGCTCTACAGAGTCTATACCTCCAACACTATCATACCATGTGTTTTGCAGCTTCAGTAGATACTGACCGGAATAATCTCTTCTTATTCCGTTGATCTCTTGAATGTTATCATACCCATCTAAGGCTTGGTAAAGCTCTGACTCAGATTTGACGTTTATTATTCTTTCACCTGTATAGAAGTTTTCTCCTTCTCTATTCAGCTTGTTGATAGTCAGATAAGAATAGGTCCTATACACTCTGTACGGTTCTCCCTTTATAATGACTACTCTACCGGTTGAAGAATATATCTTTTTGTTCTCTTTGTTAACAATAGTGCATTTTCCACCTATCTGCTCAACGAAGAAATCTAATTCTTTTGGCTCTTCCTGACTGTCGTCTTCTTGATAATCCGGAGTTGAAGTCAGTTCTTCTGAATTTGCAGATTGAAGGTCATTGGTTTCGTAACTTGTTATTTTTACCTCTGAAGTTGACCCTTCGTCCGTATAAGAAAAGTCATCCTCTGGTATCTGATGTTTACTATTAGTATCTTCCAGTTTAGCTATCTCCTCAGTAATCCTGTCTATTAGTGTAGATGCATTATCTTCAGACATTAGAGCAATCTTTAAGTCTTTGAGAAGAGAGATATACGTAGAAGCGTATGCTGATGTTGCTTTTGATAGGAACGAACTTGCATTCACAATATGCTCATAAAGACTATCTATATCAGGCATTTCTGAAATGATAGACTCTTGTGCATATGGATTTTTTTTGAGAAAGGTGAAGAAGCTAATGTTCAGAGCAATCTTAAGGTTCAATGGTAAGTCGCGATAACCTTCAGAAGCCACTACTTTCGTAGTGGTTTCATTGTTGCCATTACTGGTATTTTTCAAGGATTCATAGAGTTTCTTCGTGTCTATAGGAGAACTTGGCTTAGCATTATCAGCAGCGTACGCAATCACCTCATCATCGTTAAGATTAAAGCAAAATTTCAACAAGGACTCACGAAGACTTGTCCTTCCTGATGACAACGTCATAAGGAAGAACAAATCGTCGTCGAGTTCTACGTAATTGACACAGCTTTCCAATTTTGATTTTGACGGCTGTTGATTTTTGTCCCTAATAAGATCCAGGATATCCTCACCGTTTCTGAATGGGACGATGTGCCAAAAAGATTCACGAGCAAGATACCAAAACGGCAGATAAGCATTTTCAGACGAAATATGATATCTATGACAGACTTTAGTGTATGCCGATTGTAGTTGGTGATTAGGCTTGATCTCATTATTTACGATTTCCCCTTCACCAACTAAGTCTATTACAGCAATCAGCATCGCAGTCTCCATTCTCGCAATGTCATCATGTCTGCATGCTAATTTCTCAAAAATATCAGTATAATCTATGCCCATGAATACACAGTGTTATAGAGGTTCTACATCATTGTTGTCAGCTGGTGTTTTCTGAATGGTATCAGCGACATCATTTTCCGTCAATTGCATAAACATATCAAGAAAAGCACGCTGTGAGAAGAAGTAGCCCTTGTCCTCTTCTAGTTTTTCTTCTATTACAGAGAAGCCATAGTTGACGTATTCTTCCATAGTATTGATTAGTTGGGTTATAATCGCACTGACCTTTATTTCTCCTTTATCTAGAGCCACCCAATCTATATCAGTCTTTGCTACAAGAGCATCGAAGATATATTCACGCAGACGTGGATATGTCTTACGCAACTTGTTACCATTGTTACCCCAGAACATCAATGGTTGTCCTAAGCCCTTCAAGTCATCGGGATCGTCGGAAAGAGGCAATCTCTTATTGGCATATAGTCCAATGAAGAAAGCCATAATCATAGGTTCATAACCAGCGCCGAAGACTTTTCCTTTGGCCTCTGTCGTCTCACTAGCCTTTACGCCATAAGTAGAAAGCACACGTAGAACACTTTGCTCATATTTCTTCTCAAAACGAGGATTACGTCTGCCCCATACATCTATGAGTTTCTCACCTTTTAGAGGCTCTTCTATATTATCGTAAGAAGTCATAATTATTTAATCTTCGTTATTATTGTTTGAATGGTACCAAGCTTTTTATCATCAAAAGGCTTCTTCTTTTCAATGCGGTAGACTGTGCCTTGTACGGCCTCCACCCTATCGCAGTCCAGTACAATATTACCATTGCCAACGTCTTTGAGGAAGCTCTTTGTGACAATAATCACTTGCTTGTTGAGTTTGCTTATGACATTAAAGAATTCAGTATCTTTTGCGTCCGTGAACGAAGACGTTGGCGCATCAAAGATGAGAGGATACTCTGTGTTCTTACGTTCACTGGATATACAGCTGATAGCGAATATTATGGACATGAGATATGTTGTCTTCAACGCTGTATTAGGGCTGTAGATAGTTGCGCCATCATTGTTCACAAGACGGACTTCTCCCTGTCCGTTGGCCTTCTCTATAATTCTGACAGTACCCTTGAAGTCATTGATGTTAAGCTGCTCCAGATAATAGTTAGCCTTGTCCTCTATGGCCTTAAGAAGGTCATATTTGTTTTTATCCTTTGCGGATTTGAAGGCATCAGCGATCTGACGAATGATATTCCATATTTTGGTATATATCTCAGCAGAAGTACCAACAGCAAGCTGCGATAACTGATTCTGCGCATCGTCGAGTTTTTCACGATGCTTTTCTCTCTGCACTTTTAGGGTTTTTACTCTGTCTTCAGCATTTCTCTGCTGATTGGTCCAACTAGAGATGTCTTGGTATCTTGCTTGCAACTGCTCTTCTGTCAAGCCATCTGTTTGAGCAAGAATACGCTTCTTGTTTTCATATTCTCTCTCCAGGTTCTCCTCGATCTTTCTGATATCGTTGTGCAGACGATTGTTGAGAGCTATCTTCTCTTTGATTCTTTGGCGTAGTACATTTATATCATGGAGATTATTGTCGAGAGTAGTTGCTCTGCCCATCAATTCCTTGATATAATTATTCTTATAGAGAGGAGGAACAGAATCATCTTCTTTATCCTTCCTGTTTTTGATAGCATCCTCATATTCTTGCAACTTGTGTAGCATGAACTCCCATGGCTCACTGTGCTTAGGTGCTGGTCTGCCACACACTTTGCACACTTCATCATGAAGCATCTCTTTCATTGTCTGAGGCCCAGGTATGTTAACAGGTAAAGGTGTAAACTTCAGTTTCTTAAGTGCTTTCTTTTCACCTGCTTCTATCAAATAGGCTTTTTCTTCTTCTCTTCTTTTGAGATCAGCGTCGTTTACTTTCTTGGTAAAGTCAGCAGCAATATTAGTAAACCCCATAAGAATCCACATATCATCAAGTAAATTGATGGTATAGTCTTCGTGGATGTGGCTTGCTGTTTCATCCCTGTCTTTTGTCAGATTAGCAATTCTTCTATTGACATCAACCAGTTGCTCAGATGCTTCTCGATTCTGCTCTATGTTATCGAGCAAAGCTTTGAAGTTAGTGACCTCGTCGGTTTTATCCTCTATCTCTCGATTAATATCAGAGAGAATAGCATCTTCTCTTTCTATGATTTGCTTAAGTCCACGGACTTTGTCAGAGTTCTTTTTGTCCTTTCTTTGGGCAGAATCTCTAGCAGATTCAGCGCAGCTTTTAGCAAACTCCATAAACTTGAAGTATGCATCGAAGTCTTTTACATCGCTGAATGTCTTTATCAATATGCCTAAAGCATTAGACTCCTTGAAGACGTCAAGGTCACTTTCACCTCTAAACATTGTATAGTGGCGAAGTTCTACAGGAAAGTCATGATCAATATTTACACCGCTTACTTCTGTCCGTTCTATGCCATTACCTTCTCTTAGAACGAAAGAATAGTTCTGGGTTGTGACAGTTCCATCTGAAGACTTCGTGAAACGGAACATTTTCTCAAGCGTCTTATCCTGTCCTTCATGTTCATAGTATAATGCTACTCTGACATCATCTGACTCTGAAGTAGAAAGTTCTTCTTCACGTTTCTTTGAGATCAATCTTTCATCCATCACGACCTGCTTCGTATTGAAGAGCCATGCTAAAGCATCGAAGATTGTGGTCTTACCATCACCATTAGCACCAATTATGAGGTTCAGGCCATCGGTAAGATCTAATGAGTTGTAGCCGTAGTAGCTACGGAAATTGGTTATTTCCAGCTTCTTAATAATCATATTAGAATATTGTCATATAAGTTATTAAAGATTGATTTGTACACTTTTTTCTGTATTGATTGATCTTCAGACCCATTGAGATCTTTAATGATCTTTGCGACCGTAGCAACAACTATATTATCAGAGTATAAGGCTGTACTCAAGTCCTCATACTCGCTCCTGTCATAGTTGTAGAGTTCCTGCAGCTTTGGGTCATCCAGCACCATGTGCAGCATCCTTTCTTTGTTAGTCATTGTCTTGATTGTTATAATTTAGATTCGAAGCATAATAATTCATTACATCGTGTAGTTCTATCTCTGATTGAGATGGATTCTCAGAGAGCCTGGCAAAATTGCTTACCCTCTTTAGCTCACCTCGCAATAAGGATTGCTCCATACGGTAGCTGTCAGTGCATGGAATAACCTCCGGTGCAACTACTAGATCATGAAGTATAGCCAGCTTCTTGTCTTTATGAGTCCTTAGCACACGTCCTCTCCGTTGAATGAATTGTCGTGGATTTCCCGTACTAGAACAGAATATTGCGAGTTCACTACGTGGCACATCAACACCTTCATCGAGGCACTTCATTGATGTCAGGACTTGTATCCTCCCATTTGCAAAATCCTCTAGAACTTCATCTCGGTCTTTTTGTCCAGATACGAAACGCTTTACAGTGATAGTCTCATCCAAATCTGAGACCGCTTTCGTATATACGTTTATCAGATGATCAGCATCTTCATCATCGCCAATACTATCGGCAATATCGAAGTCGTCTTCTCCTTCTATGTAGTCAGGCTTATTACCCTCTGGAACATAAACCAGCGAATATTTGAGATTACCTTTTTCTGCAAATCTTTCTGAAATGATTTGCTTGAATACTCCAAGTTTGTTATATGCCTTATGAATGATACGCTTGCGCTTAAGAAGGAATTTCTTTAAAATCTCATCAGTCTTATCGAAACACTCCTTCTCAAAGTTGAAGTACTTGGCTATCCTTTCAGACAAATCAATATATTCCGACATCTCCGTTGGTGTCAGTCTAATCAGATGGGGATAGTACTTGTATTTGCATAGGACTCCATTTTTGATGGCTTCTTCCATGGAATATTCATATGTATAACCATCTTCAGCACCAAAGAACTTCCTCAGCATTCTATTGCCACGGTCATCAAACTGACGTTCTGGTGTCGCTGATAATCCTATACGTCTGCCATATCTTACTTCTTTCAAAAGTTTCAACATAGTCTCTGAGCCCATATTGTGACATTCGTCGGCAATCAAGAGTACACGACGACGGTCAAGACTATTGAGCATATCAAACGTCTTCCTCCTAGAGAATGAAGCATATGTGGCAATGATTATATATGAAGAGTTGCTGTCTATATTGTACTTCTCATCCATACATAGACGTCCAACTTCGTCTTTCCAGTCAGTATTTTTTGAAAATACTTTTGTGATGTTTTGGAAAGAGAATTTTCTACATTCTTCTTCCCACTGGTTAACAAGCGTAATAGTAGGCACAAGGATGACAGCCTTGTAATAGCCTTTACGTATGTATATCTCAAGCAAGCAATTTAATGCTGTAATCGTCTTACCTGTGCCTGTCGCCATAGCGAAGAGTCCACGCTGACCATTGTCTTTCCATTTCTCAAAAGCAAGCTTCTGATAGTCACGTGGCCCAGAAGTGTATGGGAAAGATGGAACATCGTCAGACAGCATGACACTTATATCCCCAGTTTGCTTATATATAATACTGGCGACTTTGTCCTTTGCTCTTTTCAATACCTTCTTTATTGTTGGAGTTAGATAAGTTTTCTGTCTGTTCTTCAACAAATCATATTCTTCTTTCAGAAGTCTTTGTATACTCTTGTCTGGAAAAGAAGATAAGATGTTGGTTTTTATATCTTTTACATCCTCGTATCTTACAGTGTCATTCTTGCCACTAAATGTTTGCTCGAAGTCTTTAGCTATTTCGTTGATGTTGGCTTCGGATGTAGGGCCATCCCAATCACAGGTTATAGTAAAGCTCTCAATATTGTCTACTAAAGCTGTTTTTGAGAAATTACACGAACCCTCAAAGGCTATTCTACTGGCATTGTCACTAAAGATACCAGCCTTAGTATGTGATATGCCACAATTGTCCTTTGGAGTTATTATCTTTATTTCAACTCTATCATTGCGAATAAGATAAGCAAGGCAATCAAAGAAATGCTTATCCCTTTCCGACAAAGTTCTTTTAATGGTCTTTATGTCAGATAAATCGAAAGTAGGAAGGTCTACATCACTTTCCCCTACCATAAAAGTTGCCTTATCTTCTTTAGAAAGAATGTCGTTAATGATCATTCGCATCTTTCCTCCATTATATATGAAAGTTGCAAAACTATCACTAAGAACATTTATGGCAGAAGAAGAGAAGAAACCTAACATTAAGTCGAAAGTCTTGGCTTCGCACAATGCATCTGAGAAGAAGCCAATTGGTTCCCACTCTGTACCCGACTTAAAACGTCGGTGTAATGGCATCTGTACATTGTCTTTCAACATAACGCTATTCTATATAAAGCAGTTGGCGCACATAATGTCGTCACCGAAAATGTCGGCAAGTGTGGTGCCTTTGTTTTGTTTTTTGTTCTCCACCTGACGTTTAATGACGTCAAGCTTAATCTGACGGATGCGCTCCGGCTTGATGAGGTCAGCAAGGCTCTCTCCTTGGTTCCATGTGTAGCCGTCCTTTTCAAACGACATGGCCTTCTTGAAGAGATCTGGATGCTGCTCGTAGAGCCATATCCATTCTATCTTCTGCTGATAGAAGCAGAAATAGCAACCACTGCGACTGCGGCAGTAGGTACCCTGTTTGCCGTCGACCTCAAAAGGTATCTCTTCATAATACTTTGGTACGCCGACACCGCTCTCACGTAGGAGGCGGAAGATGTCGTCCTTGACAAGTACTTCATCATTGTCAAGCAGCGGGAACTCCTCTTCTGTAAGTTTGCCTACTGGGTAATCTGTCGTCTTGAGGAATCGAAATACTGCATGATTGAACATCTTCACATCGAAGTCGAGCAGCGCATTGAGTTTTTTCGAATAGTAGAACTGCTTCGTGATGGGTCGTTTAACGATCTCCATCAGATCCTCTTTCAGAAATCCATCGGGGCAGAGGTCATCATAGATCTGAGTGATCTGCTCTATGTTCTCGTTGTGTAGAAACTTATTGACGACGTCAAGACTCCAGATGTTCTTTCTGAAAGGGAAGATGGACTGGATGTTCGATTTCGACGAGATGTATCCGTCACGGTCCTCGTCACCACGGATGCCCACATAGGAGATGGCTTCATCCTCTCCAACGAAACGCTCAAACTCATCGAGCTTCATCTTCTTCGTGCACCATCGGGCCTGAGGGGATGGCAGGAAACCGCCCATCGACTTCAGAAAGTGCTCAAATGGTGTCGGCTCCGGACTTCCTTCCGCAGCACGCAGACGGGTGATATGTCCGAGATAGGCCCCTAGACGGTCGATGAGTTGCTCTGTCTCTGCCAGTTCACAACCCGTATCGGAATTATAATATTCTATCTTGAGGTTAGGATACTTCTGCTTCAGATAGATGGAGAGCGCAGCACTATCCTTACCTCCCGATATTCCTAATATATGTCTTACTTTCGTCATTTAATCTTATTCTTCAGAACTTTCAACAGTGTCACCACATCCAATTCTTTGTTTCCACTGAGGAGGCTGTTGATCTTCTCCTCCATCGCCTTCGATTTCTCAGCATCATTGGCGTTAAGACGATAAGTCTGCGGCTTGATATTCTCTTCGTTGCTATTCGATGAGACTAGGTCGAAGGAGTAGATTTCATCGCCTTCGTTTTCTGACACCTTTGAGATATCAATATATTTCTCACACTCTGAGAAGAGCTCGAGCAGCTCGTCATGAAGTTTCTCCTTCTCGTCATCCCTCAGTCGTTCCAACGGATGCTGCAGAGCGACGAAGCAGATGGCCTGGTACCATTCATTACGATTGTCACGCTCTGTCATCAATGCTTGGTAGAAGGACTTTAGACGGTCATTAAGAAGATAAGCCTTGATGTTCTTGAACTTCCGACGTACTTCGGCGATATACTCATTGTAGTCGTATGATTCCAAGCCGAGATACTCGACGACATACACCTCAATGTTATCAATCATCCGGTTGTAACAGCCACGGAGCTCCCTAACGGCCCTGTTGATTATGTCAGCGTAGTTTTTTGCAAACGTTTCACTGTTACTGTTGATGTCGAAGCCAAGAGCATTCGGCAGGTCTTCGAGGAAGGTCTTCTCCGGATCCTTTGCTCTTGCCAGCACGTCTCTGAAGGTCTTCGTCTCTTTCTTCAGGTCATTGGTATGCTTCGCATAGTCGTTGAGCCTCTTGTTATAAAAGAAGAAGAACGGTCGGATTGTATCAATGAGTTGGTCACTCTTGATACTGTCGACAGCATCGAGATTGACATACTTACGATACTGATTGAAGAACTCCATCTTCACACCCGACACGTCGAATGCCTTCACGAGGAACTCTGACGGATGCTTCTGCAAGAGCTCAAAGAACTCCATGTTCACCAAAGGGATATAAGCCCCATTAGCACCATAGAGTGAATAGTCATTGCGCTTGATATATAGGTAAGTTGGAATCCAGAACTCGAGGAATCCTGTCTTAATCTTATACGGACGTGTCTTCAGTTTCTTGATGAGTTCCGAAATTTTACGGGGCTTCGTTGTCGTGCTCTTCAGGAACTCCTCACTGGCATCCCACAGACTCATGATACCCTCATTGGAAGGCTTATCGGCAAAGTGACCGTCGACATGCAGACCGGTATTCTTCAGCAGAGAATAATAAATGGTCTTCTCCGGTGGAAACTTATCTGATTCAAAACCAAAGTCACGTTTATCACTATTGGTGAGAAGAGCAGCCATATATTTAGCCTTGGCACCAGAGATAGAACTGCTGAGCTTGTTCTTGTTGAATAGCTCATTGTTCATCACCGGTGTCAAACTATAGATGTCATCACATACCTTTGACAGCAGACGATTGAAGTCCCTGAGTGAGCAGACCTGCTCATCCTGTCCTTTGTAGACCCATGTCACCTTGCCGTTTGATGTGAAGAGGTCTTCGCTGACAGTCTTGTTCAACAATGTGATTTCGTAGTTCTTCAGGTTCATCACCTCTGTGATGGCCACACGGTCAGACCCGTCACTCAGTCTATTGGTGAGAATGTAATCATACTTCTTGATGTTGAAAATGTGTTCGGTGATCTCATCCGTGTTGTTGAAGAATGCAAAAATATATGCCTCTGGACACTCAGCACTCTTCTCCTTGACAGTCTGCAGATAGTCACGGTCGGTAGTGAAGATGAGCTGGATATAGCCATCGACGTCTTCCATCGGAACAGGAAGGTCATCAATCTCCTGCTTTACCTCATATTCAAAGTATCGCGGAGTGCCTCTGTGATAGTAGTACGCTTTCACTGGAGCGACCTTCTTGCTGAAGAACTCTCCTATCTCAGTGATGTATGATTCCTGATGCCCTAGTTCTGCACCTGCTTTCACTAGTTCGTCCTCTATGTTGATATCGGTTCCCTGAAAGAGGATGAGACGCTGCTTGTAGGCTGCGAAACGGATAATCTTGTCGTGCTTCAGCTTATCGATGATGTCTGCTGTGTGCTCCACGCCCATGGCATAGGTGGCATAGGTAGCCAGTTCTTCCTCCGACATAGAGAATGCTGCCGAGCCAAGGATGTTAAGCAGTCCGATAGCCTTCACTATCTTGATGCCGTCGAGAAGGTCCTGTTCATTATCCCATACGGCACCTTCCACACGCTCGATAGCCATCTGCATCGCACTCCAGTTCATCGAGTCAGCATTGGCATCCTTTAGGTAAGAGTAGAAGTTGTATACCACATAGTCGTACACCTCCTGCAAATTATACGTGAGATTTCTTCCGGGTTCAAACTCTCTCAACGAGTTCTCACCACGTGCATTAAGGAAAGAGAAGAGTGAGCGTTCGTTCTGACCATAGCGTTGGATTGCCTCTGTGATAGCACTCGCTGCAAAAGGATCAAGAGGATAGAGACTGCGTGCTGTATCGAGGCTGTAAGCCTGCGAGATGAAATGCGTCTTCTCTGCAAGATTATAGAGCTTCTTGAAGTGATGCTCGTCTGTGATGGGCTTGCCTGATGTATACTGCTTTGATGCAAGATAAAGCAGTTGCTCTACGGGTTCAACGAAGACAATCTCACGGAAACGTCCTTTCACCTTATTCCATTCGTTTCTTTGCTCTTGATTCAGGCCCTTAGCATAAGCGTTGAAGTTCTGATGAAGTGTGGTGATGAGAAGGACATGACGAGTCGGAACGTTGATAAACTCCGCCAGCTTCTGCATGAAATACATCTCTCCTTCCGGATTCTTCTTGGCGGCATGTTCAAGTACCTTACCAAACTCATCGATGAAGATGACAAGGAACTTACCCTTTGATTTGACTTCGTTATAATAGCTACGAAGATGGTCAATTATGTGTTCTTCATCACCCACGCATTCAAGTTCTTCACTCAGCAGAGTGTCCAAGGACTTGTAATCACCAATGATATCTAACGTCTCAAAAGCACCATTGTCATTGAGTACCTTTGTACTCTTCAGAAGTTTATGTTTTCCTTGCTTCTTCAAGTCTTCTTTCAGAGCAATAAGAAAACTAGACTTACCCGTACCATAGGTACCAATAAGCGTATATGAATGAACACCACTGCGGTAGCCATCGATGATGCTATCGGCTACCTTCTGCGCGTTAGGCGTTACGATATAGTTGTAACCTTCCGGAAATCCTGTCTTGAGGTTAGACGAAAGGCTGAATAACTTATTTGCCATAATATTTGTCTAAAACCTCCTTCGGATATATCTCTTTCTTAAACTGCAATTGCCTGATGCCGGCAATATCGCTATAGTCGAGGCTATTATGGAAATTATCTGCAATATTCTGGAGCATCGTTATTGTCTCCATATCATTCATGCAGAATATAAGGCCCAAGTTCTGAAGAGCCTCATATGGAATGGTCATGTCATCACCTTTCGACTTGATGATTGCATAAAGGAATATTTCTGGCGCTACTTTACGTTTACCCTCAATATTGAAAGCATAAGTCTTGCCACCATCGTCGGTTTTAATGAGGTCAAGGTCGAGCAAAAGAGCAGAGTATTCCTCAAAGCTATGCGCCTTTGTCGGCTGTACATAGTTCTGTAAAAGTACACCAATATCTTTCTTGACAGTATTCTGATTGAACTGCTTTATTTTGCTTGCCTCTATCATGTACCGACGCACGGCATTCAACACCTGTGTGCGATCAAAGTTCTTACGTTCTCTCTGTAGGCGGAGAAAAAGCCAATTGTACAGCGTTGCCTCACCAAAATATACAAGCTGAAAATGGAGAAGCCACAGTGTACCGAGATCCTCAATATATGGATCTTTGCCACTTGCAGTATTCAACAGATAATCACCGATAGCTGTCGGCCGGTCATTCTCGGTGATGTTGAAGGCTCGAAGCCAATATCTTATAGATGACACCATGTTCTTTCCCACGCCAAGGTCTATGACTGCATCTGGCTCATTGAATTTGTTGCCATTGCAAACAAAGTCATAGCCTTTTTTCAGCCACAGTGACTTGCACGAAAAAGATTCATGGCCGGAAAAAACATATTTTGTTGTCATTGTGGAAGGGACGTTGCTTATGTTTATCTCAGCCTGGGTATAAAGAAAGCGTATCCGCCTCCCTCCGCTTTCATAACAGGTCGTCCCTTCCACAGTAAACCCAACAGAAAAGCATCAAGAAGGGATACGCCTATAGCAGGCGCATCTCACTTCCGACCAGCTTTCTGTTGTACGATTGTTTTGGAAGGGACAATTCGTTATGAAGCCTTCAGAAACTAGATAGCACTATCTAATTTACCCACGAAAATTTGACTTCGACTGCTTGCGCAGCTTTAGTCAATAGCAAAGTTAAGCAAAATGATTAAGACGAAGAAGAAGTTAAGCAAAAAAAACATTAACGACAGCATTAATTGCCACAAAAACATTATATTTGCATCGTAGTAAACTGAAATTGGTATGGGTAAGATAATTAGATTTTTCAATTACGATGCAGCTCTTGAACATTATGAAGAGGCTATAATCCACATGCGTCGATGGACACGTGGACATGGTCGTGTCAAAACCATTGCTAAACCTGTCCTCATTCTCAGCATCATCAAAGGAATGAAGGATGGAGAGTTTACCAACAATCGCTTTGGTTACCATGACCTGAAAAACATTTATGAACCAATCTTTAAGTCTTTCTTCCTTAAAGGCAGCCAAGATAGTGCCACTCCATTATACAATCCTTATTACTACTTGCAAACTGATGGGTTCTGGCACTTGTCATGGAAGGATGGTTGTCGATCAACACTAGCCCCTTCTGAAAATTGGTTAGAACGTAATGTCAACTATGGCTTCATTGACGAGGAGCTATGGATCCTTATAAATAATGAGGAGTATGCCGAACGGTTGAAAGACTACATCATACGTAATCTCATTATTCAAACGTTCGAAGAAAATGGTAATGATATGGCTGCCGAGGATAATTCAGGAATTAATGTCAAGTCATTGTTGACATTATTGTTGGCTATATAGTTGCACGAATGCAAACGAGTCAATCTGCCGAGGTTAATAGTATCTCCTAAAACAAAAGAATTACTATCATGGATAAGGAACAGGCATTAAATATCGTTAGGGATTATAAGAAGGAGGTAGCCAAGATCCTTAATCCTTCCCGTGTACATGTATGGCTCATACAGCAAAGGGACCGCTAATGAGCCCTCACCACTCTACGATGAAGTCACGAAATGGGGAATAGCCGTCTCATAGAAACGTAGATGTAATTTACTAATCATCGCCTGTTCGCAAAAAAACATTTAAAGGTAGATAGTATATACCTTTAAGACGGAAAACTTGCAAGCCACAAGAGCAAGCATAGAAAATAGCATTTATTATGCCCTAATCCTTGTATTATTCGATTTTATTGCCTAAATTTGCCAACGAATAGCAAAAATCGATGATAAAATGGTATTAGAGATCCGCATAAGCAATATGTTCTCATTTCGAGATGAGACTACGCTGGATTTGCAAGCCGCCAAAATCCAGACGAAGAAGGCAAGGATGCTTGAAGGCAATGTGTTCAGCATCAATGATGAGCACATGTTGAAGAGCATTGCCATCTTCGGTGCCAATGCCTCAGGTAAGAGCAATCTTCTGAAGGCTATCAGTGCATGCGTGGAGATGATACGCTCTTCTCATAATTATAATGAGAACACCACATTCGGCTTCTCTCCCTTTAAGTTCGATGGATATGCTGACAAGCCTAGCTCCTTCTATATACGGTTTCTAATAGACGGTGTAGAATACGAATATTCTTTCACCATGACTAACAAGAAGATCTTAACCGAGCAACTTTTCTATTATCCTAATGGCCGTCGTTCGCTCGTATTCAGTAGAGACGAAAGTAAGGGCCCGGAAAAGAAAAACATCTACGAGTTTCAGTCTGTCATTAAGAGACCGATGGATATCGCCGTGAACACATCTCAGAAGACCCTTTTCATCTCCCGAGCCAGCCAGATGGATCGTGAAGTAGCCAAACAGGTCTATCGCTTCTTCAATGACGAGATCGTGCTGGATTATCACCTCCCCTCTTCCTCAGTTATGCAGACACTGATGAAGGAAAGGAAGGCACAACTACTTGAAGTGTTGCGGACCGCCGACAGTGATATCATTGACGTTCGGATGCAGAATGGCGCTATCATAACATATCACCGTAACAACCCTACAGTTTCCTTCGATTTTGAAACGGAGGAATCGGATGGAACCAAGACACTTTTCCGTATGATGCTCAGCATGATAGACATCATTCATAATGGTCGATTGCTCTTGGTAGACGAAATCGACACTAGCTTGCACACTCAATTGGTCGAGTTTGTTATCCGCATGTTCAACAAGAGTGATCATGCCCAACTGATCTATACAACACATAATACGCACTTGCTTAACACGAATCTTCAGCGTCGGGACCAGGTATATTTCGTCAACAAACGTGATGATGGCAGCAGTGACCTATACTCTCTTTTCGACTACAAGGACTATCGTGACTCCTATGACATGGAGAAAGCATACCTTCAAGGTCGTTTTGATGCCGTTCCATATATCGCTATGCAAAATATTGGATAACTATGGCAAGGAAAGAAAGAATATCGCGCGGAAAGAGGATGACCCCCAACTACTTTGTGTTCTGTGAAGGAGACACCGAGATAGCGTACGTGGAATTGCTGCGGTCATACTATAGGTTGCCAATTCATATCATAGCAAAGCGTACATTGCTCAACATCACACCGGCCTTGGTTAGAAGATGTGAGTCTGCCTATATAGAAACAAAAGCAGACAAGACCTTCCTGATGTATGATCTTGACGTACCTACAATGCTTGAAAGACTGAGGAAAGTACCAGATGCCACATTGCTCTGTTCCAATCCTTGCATCGAAGTCTGGTTGTTATTGCATTACACCAATCAACAATCAGAAATCTCAAGTCATGACTGTAACGTAAAATTGTCCAAATACATTAAGCATTACAAGAAAGGCAAGCTTGAGATACCCGATCAAGTATATCTAATGCAAAATATCTCTATAGCAATAGAGAGGGCTAAGAAACTGAGGGAATATACCAATCCTTCATCTTCTGTGTATCTACTCATAGAAGATCTTGAGAATCTGAAGAAAGCAAAGCCTTTCTAAAGACAATGGTCGCCAAAAGGTCGCCAAAATAGCACAACAGCAAATATTAAATAGTTTATAATCAACGTATTACGGCAGAATAAAAGATTCCCAGTCGGAGTACTAATTATTCATCTAAACCCAAACAACCCATATGGCAAACGATCAGCAGAAACTGACCATCAACCTCACGAAAGCGAACATCCTCGCTGCTGTCATCTTCATCATCCTTTTCGCCCTCTGCGCACCGGCATGGTATCTCCAGTACGGCTGGCCCCTGAAAGACATCGGCGACTTCACCGTCCTGGATATCCCCGGTTATCCGATGCTGTCCTCCCTGCTCTTTATTGTCATCCTCTTTGCAGGTATTGCCGTCCACGAACTCATCCACGGCCTCGTCTTCGCCCATTATGCCGCGCACGGCTGGAAGAGCATCAGCTTCGGGGCCAACTGGAAATCGTGCGTGTTCTTCTGTCATTGCGACGAGCCGATGAAGAAGCGGCAGTATGTCGTCGGTGTTCTCGCCCCGTTCGTCATCCTCGGCATCCTCCCGTTGATCGCCGGCCTCTTGTTCCGTGATGTTGAAGTGACTGTTCTGGCCATCTCCCTTACTATCGCAGCAGCGGGTGACCTCCTCGTCGTCTGGAAGCTCCGCCCTTATCCCGCCGACACCCTCGTCCTCGATCATCCCTCTGAGCCAGGGTGCATTCTCTATACGCCCACAAAGGGATAAGCATAAAAAATCCCTTTCAAAAGCGACTTTTAATATTTGTCACTTTCGAAAGGGAGATTTGTTCTTCCGCTTTTCGGATCGCTTAGCTCTCAGAAGGTGGTTTATGCCTCTGCGACTCTAAATCCCCACAATTACCCATTAATGCCAAAAATAAATAGACAATTAACGGGTACGATCTTACTCGTTCTCACTGTCATCCCAGAGCAGGGGCTTGGCGAGCATCTCCGAGCCTTTTATCGAAGAGCCGTCGCGCGCATTATCCTCCTCGTAGGAGTAGCCATTGACTTTCACTTTAAAGTTCTGTGCAGAACTATCAGATGCCGCCAGCATCGAAGCGTTAGCATCAATCGCCATCACGTGCACCACCGGAGATGTATATTTCTTTTTCATAACTGTCTAATATTAGTCTTACTTTACAACAATTTTTTTACCATTCTCTATCACTACGCCCTTGTAACTGTCACCGACACGCTGACCCGCTAGATTGTAGCGCACACCCCGTTGTTGAATAGGCCTCCAAACAGCGGACTGGATGCCAGTAGCAATATTAAAGGGATAGAAAGACTTGGCGGCGGAAGGATTCGAAAGAAGGAGGTAGCACTTGTAAGCTGGCACTGTCTCTCCTTTTTCAACAGGATAAAAGCCACAGCCTTCGCCTTTTTGGGCTAGACCATAATAAGTTTTGTCTTCCGGCACCACGAAATCCTCGGCTTTAAACTTTAAGTCATTATTGGACACTGCCTTAGCGCTACTTATTTGTTGGAAGATGTAACTGCCGGCATTACCCTTCAGTACTACTGGTGTATTAGCAGGAATTTGCTCTGGCTCTAATTTAGTGAGTGTGATAGTATTGGCTTTGGTATCATACTTAGCGGTAAATGCCTTTACAGGCGAGCATGTGAAGTCTATCGCTTTTTTACTAACATAGGTTGCCCATCCAGCAGAAGAAATTGTCACGTCCACGTTGCTTTCCTTTGATTTGTCTACAGTAACTTCTATTTTATTAAAGAGGGCCTGTCCTGTTTTTGCAAAAATACCAACCGGATTACAGTTACCCGTCCAAGTACCCGTACCCCTTGAAGAAACAACAAAATCATTTAAAGATATTACGATAAGATTTAATTTATTCGGACTAGTAAGAACCACTTTCGTAATATTTCCGATGGTAGAAGTTATAATAAGGTACTCATCTTTATTAATTCTATAACTCTCATTTCTAGAATCGAATCCAGTGTATGTGATAGTAACTCCATCTTTTGTTACTGATGTCGTTCCCTTATAATAATTCGAAGCATCAAACGTGATGGTCGAGGTTTGAGCAAAGAGTGAACTACTACTAATAATTAGCAGCAGAAGAGTTAGTAACTTGGGTAAGTGTTTTTCCATAAAAATAAATGTTTTGTTATTTTTGATATTGTTTCTGATTGACTTTAGAGATGTTACATTCTTCAGTAATGGAACATTCTTTTATCATTTAACTACAAAATTAAAGAAAATATTCCATTTAAAAGGCAAGGAGATATTAAAAAGAAATTAAAATCATATAAATATCAACATTCTGCCATTCTCACATAACGATTGACTGCCATCGGCTGACGTTCGACGAACAATCGTTTGACGTTCGACGAACAATTGTTTGCCGTTCGACGAACAATCCGCTGCCGTTCGACGAACAACGTCATTGAACTTTGCTTTCAGTGGCCGCCCAATATAGCGGCCACCATCGGCAAGCACTACGCGGTTTAGTAGTGGAACGAGCTCCCTCCGAGGAACTCCCTGAGGAGGCTTGTGGGCGGGATGTCCCGGTTCGGTATCGGGCGGATGTAGTCGAGGAACTTCTTCAGACGGTAAGCCTCGGAATACTCCTCACAGCTCTCAGGGACTTGCTCCAGCAATGGCTCAGCCTGCTGCTTGATGACGGCGAGCTCGAAGAGCATGGCGGAGTTGAACATCGCGTCGGCGTTCTCCTGGAAGGGGAAGATCCACTTGTTCTCGCCGGCACGGACGGACGGCCAGCGGTGGATGGTCTCCTGGGCCGTGACGCCCCGGTACTTGTAGTCGCGGATGATACGTCGCAGCAAGCGGTTGTCCGTCGTCGGGATATAGTTGTGGTCGTCGAGGAGGATCGTGGTCAGAGCGGAGACATAGACGCGGAACTTCTGCTTCTCGGGGATCTCGGACGTCAGCTCGGGGTTCAGGGCATGGATGCCCTCGACGACGAGGACGTTGTTCGGCTGCATCTTCAGCTTCTTACCGCTCGGCTTGGACTTGCCCGTCTGGAAGTCATACTTCGGCAGCTCGACCTCCTCACCCCGGAAGAGCTTCGTGAACTGCTCGTTGATGAGCTTGAGGTTGAGGGCATAGATGCTCTCGTAGTCGTACTCCCCGTTCTCGTCCTTCGGCGTGTGCTCACGGTCGACGAAATAGTCGTCGAGAGAGATCTGCAGGGGCCGGATGCCGTTGGCGAGGAGCTGGATGGACAGACGCTTACACGTCGTGGTCTTACCCGACGACGACGGTCCGGCGAGGAGCACGAGCTTCACGCCTTTGCGCGACGCGATCTCGTCGGCGATCTCCGAGATCTTCTTCTCCTGCAGCGCCTCAGAGACATTGATGACATCGGTGGCGGCACCGTGGTCGACGAGCTCGTTGAAGTCACCGACGGTCCGCACGCCGATGATGTCTTGCCACTGGTGATGCTCCTTGAAGATGCCGAACATCTTGTCCTGATGGGTCATCTCCGGCAGCACCTTCGGGTTCTTCAGTGAGGGGATGCGCAGCAGCAGTCCGTCGAAATACTTCTCCAGTCCGAAGAGATAGATCTGTGACGTGTTCGTCAGCAGCGAGCCGTAGTAGTAGTCGACATAGTCGTCGATCTGATAATAAGTGGTATAGAGCCTGCCATAGCTCTTGAGGAGCTTGACTTTCGCCATGTCACCCTTCGTCTGGAACATCTTCACGGCTTCCTCTGTCGGGACCTCGTAGCGCCGTATCGGCATCTTCGCCGCGATGATGTCCTGCATGCGCTTCTTGATGGCCTCGGCATCCTCCTCCGTCACAGCACGTCCGAGGGAGAGGTTGACGAAGTAACCATTGCTCACGGGGATGTCGATGACGACGCGGCTCGACGGATAGAGGTCGTGGACGGCCTTGCAGAGGATGAAGAACAGCGTACGCGTATAGTTGCGCGAGCCGGAGTCGGTGGTCATATCGAGAAACTCCACATCTTTATTGTGGTAGACGCGGTAGTGCATGCCTTCGACCTTGTTGTTGACCTTGGCACAGACCGGTCCGCACTCCATTTTGAGGCCCGACTGAAAAAAAATATCAGAAAGTGTGCTTCCGGGAGCGCAGTTCAGTGTTTTTTTATTATTTTTGCAACGGATTTGTAACGTCTGTTTCATTCTTACTACATTTTATATGAAGGTTAAATGATTCATGTGCGTAAAATTAGCAAATTCCAATGAAGAAACGTGAGTGCCGTATAATAAATATGGTTAAAACGGGAAGAAATAAACGAAGAAAAAGAAGTCCAGGGTAGAAGAAGGTTGACAGTGTCACTCATAAACTCATGAACTTCTGAACTCAATAACTCAAATTATGACGATTCTTCTATTAAAGATTGTCGGTGCCCTCGCCCTCCTCATCTATGGCATGAAGGTGATGAGCGAGGCCCTGCAGAAACTGGCGGGCCCACAGCTGCGCCATGTGCTGAGCGCGATGACGACGAACCGCGTCTCAGGAGTGTTTACAGGCATGCTCACCACCGTTGCCGTACAGTCGAGTACCGCCACGACGGTCATGACGGTCTCCTTTGTCAATGCCGGACTGCTGACACTGGTCCAGGCTATCTCCGTCATCATGGGTGCCAACATCGGCACGACGCTCACGGCGTGGATCATGTCGGCGGGATTCTCGTTAAAGATCAGCGACTTCGTGTGGCCCGTGTTCCTCATCGGACTGCTGCTCATCTACTCGAAGAAAAACCGGTATATCGGTGACTTCCTCTTCGGTGTCGCTTTCATGTTCCTTGCTCTTGCAACGCTTGGCGAAAGTCAGCTCCCTCCTGCGGAGCTCGACGCGTTGAAGACTTTCTTCGCCTCTTCCAGCCCCAACAACTTCGGAACGATCCTGTTGTTCCTCCTCTTCGGTACGATCCTCACTTGTATCCTCCAGAGTTCCGCCGCTCTCATGGCCATCACGATGATGCTCTGCACGCAAGCCGGCCTGCCGATCTATCTCGGTATCGCCCTTGTCATGGGTGAGAACATCGGTACAACGCTCACGGCTAACCTCGTGGCACTGACGGCAAACACCGAGGCACGGCGCGCCGCCTTCGGCCATCTCTTCTTCAATGTCTTCGGTGTCATCTGGGTACTGTGTATCTTCAAGCATTTCGTCAACTTCGCCTGTGGTCTCGTGGGATTCAACCCCGTCACGGACACGCCGAGCGGCACACAGCTGACCTTCGCCTTAGCTGCGTTCCACACTTGTTTCAATGTGTCGAACACCATCGTGCTGCTGCCTTTCGTGAAGCAGGTGGCGAAGATGTGCTGCATGGTATGGAAACCGCGCGCCAACGCTGACGACGACGACTTCCGCCTCCGTTTCATCCAGAGTGGTATCATGAAGACGCCGGAGCTCTCCGTGCTGGAGGCACAGAAAGAGATCCAGAGCTTCGCTGAGCGCATACAAAGGATGTTCGGTATGGTGAGAGACCTCTTAGAAGAGAAGAACGAGGATAAGTTCGTGAAGATCTACGAGCGTATCCAGAAATATGAGAATATCTCCGACAACATGGAGATAGAGATTGCCAAATATCTCGACCAGGTGAGTAACGCCCACCTGTCGGATGAGACAAAGGGTAAGATCCGTTCGATGCTCCGTCAGATCTCAGAGATTGAGTCGATCGGTGATGCCTGCAACAATATGGGCAGGACGATCAACCGTAAGTTCCACTCGAAGGAGGATTTCAACGAGCACCAGTATGACCATATCCATCAGATGTTCGAGCTCGTCGACGATGCCCTGACGCAGATGAATGTGCTGCTCAAAGGTCACAAGGAGGATCTCAATGCCACCCGCACGTTCAACATCGAGAATGAGATCAACAACTACCGTAACCAGTTGCGCTCGGAGAATCTCACCGACATCAACAACCACCAGTATGACTATGCTTCGGGCACAATGTACATGGATATCATCCAGGAGTGCGAGAAGCTCGGCGACTATGTGGTGAATGTCGTGGAGGCAAGGATGGGACTGAAAGCAGCAGCGTGAAGCCTCTCCCCGACCCTCCCCAGTAGGGGAGGGAGAAAGCCTCTCCCCGACCCTCCCCAGTAGGGGAGGGAGAAAAGCGCAGCGTAGGGCCCCGGAGGGGGCCAATATGGTTAGCCCCAGGTGACGGCGAAGCCGATACCTGTGTTTAAGCTGAGGTCGGATCAACTGATTTCCAGCCTCGGAGAGGCTGACTGCACGTAGTGCGCTATGTCTTTATCAGATTTATCGTCAACATAACGCGCCAAGGCGCAGTCGCCCTCTTCGAGGCCGGAGATCAAGGGGCTCGCATACGACCTAAAATCCCCAGACTGCGGTCGCTATCGCTTCCTTAGTCTGGGGTTATGTGAAAGTCAGCCTCTCCGAGGCTGTATCATCACCAAAGGCTAACCATGTTCAGCCTCTCCGAGGCTGTTTATCCTACCTGGCTACCCGGCTTGACCTCACCGAGCGTCGTGGTGACGCTGAGCGAGCCGTCGAAGTTGAGGGCGGAGAGGATCATACCCTGACTCTCGATACCCATCATCTTACGCGGAGCGAGGTTAGCGATGAAGAGCACATCCTTGCCGGTGAGCTCTTCGGGCTTGTAGTATTTGGCAATACCCGAGAGGATGGTGCGGTCCGTGCCACTGCCGTCATCGATGGTGAACTGCAGCAGTTTGTTCGACTTCTTCACGGCCTTGCACTCCTTGATATGACCCACGCGGATGTCGAGCTTCTCCCACTCGTCGAACGGGATGTTCGGCTTCACGGGCTCAGCCTTGTAGTCCTTGGCAGCCTGTGCTTTCTCGTTGGCTTCCTTCGTAGCAGCGAGCTTGTCGAGCTGTTTCTGGATAGCTTCATCCTCGATCTTCTCAAAGAGGAGGTGCGGCTCACCGAGCTGATGACCAGGCTTGAGGAGATCGGTGCGGCCGAGCTCAGCCCAGTCGAAGTCGTCCATGCCAATCATCTGACGCAGGTCACGGCTGGAGAACGGGAGGAACGGCTCAAAAGCGATGGCAAGGTTGGCAACGAGCTGAAGCGAGATGTAGAGGATCGTCTCCACACGCTTCGGATCCGTCTTCCATACCTTCCAAGGCTCGCACTCCGTGATATACTTGTTACCGATGCGGGCGAGGTTCATGGCCTCTTTCTGTGCCTCACGGAAATGGAAACCGTCGAGCAGCTGCTCTACCTTGTCCTTCACATCCTTGAACTCGTCGATAGCTTTCTTGTCGACATCGGTCAGTTCACCACACTCTGGCACTACCCCATTCCAATATTTCTTCGTGAGCTGCAGGGCGCGGTTGACGAAGTTGCCATAGATAGCCACGAGCTCTGAGTTGTTACGCTCCTGGAAGTCTTTCCACGTGAAGTTGTTATCCTTCGTCTCCGGCGCATTGGCAGTGAGCACATAGCGCAGCACATCCTGCTTGCCGGGGAAGTCCTTCAGATATTCGTCGAGCCATACGGCCCAGTTGCGTGAGGTTGAGATCTTATCGTTCTCGAGGTTGAGGAACTCGTTGGCAGGCACGTTGTCCGGAAGGATATAGCCGCCGTGAGCCTTCAGCATCGTCGGGAAGATCAGGCAGTGGAACACGATGTTATCCTTACCGATGAAGTGGATGAGTCGTGTGTCGGGATCCTGCCACCATTTCTGCCAGGGGCCCCACTTCTCTGGCTCAGCGTCGCAGAGCTCCTTTGTGTTACTGATATAGCCGATAGGTGCATCGAACCAAACATAGAGCACCTTACCCTCAGCACCCTCCACAGGCACGGGGATACCCCAGTCGAGGTCACGCGTCATGGCACGCGGCTGCAGATCCATGTCGAGCCAGCTCTTGCACTGTCCGTAGACGTTCGGGCGCCACTCTTTGTGACCCTCGAGGATCCACTGCTTCAGCCAGTCCTGATACTGGTTCAGCGGCAGGTACCAGTTCTTTGTCTTGCGGATCTCCGGCTTGGCACCACTGATCGTGGAGTGCGGGTTGATGAGCTCCATTGGGGAGAGGTCGCTGCCGCATTTCTCACACTGGTCGCCATAAGCATTCGGGTTGCCGCAGTGAGGGCACGTACCCATGATGTAACGGTCAGCGAGGAACTGCTTAGCCTCGGGATCGTAATACTGCTCCGACTCTTTCTCCACGAGCTTGCCGTCGTCGTAGAGCTTGCGGAAGAAGTCAGAGGCGAACTTGTTGTGAACCTTCGAGGTCGTACGACTGTAGATATCGAAGGAGATACCGAACTCCTTGAAGGAGTCCTTGATCAGCTTGTGATAACGGTCGCAGACATCCTGCGGTGTCACGCCTTCTTTCTTGGCGCGGATGGTGATAGGCACACCGTGCTCATCACTTCCGCCGATAAAGATGACGGGCTGTTTCTTCAGGCGCAGGTAGCGCACGTAGATATCAGCCGGCACATACACGCCGGCAAGGTGACCGATATGCACGCCGCCGTTGGCATAAGGCAGGGCAGCTGTGACTGTGGTCCGTTTAAAATGTTTCTCTTCCATTATTTGATGAATTATTGTGCAAAATTACAAAATAATCAGCGATTTAGCTTCTTTTCCGTAAGAAAATCCCATATACGGTCAAGATAAGTATAGCTTCCTGTTCCCGGTGATGCCGTTTTCTGGAAGCAGTGCTTCCTCAGGGCGAGGGTGTGGATCTCACTCTGTACGCCCATGGCTCGCATCTTCTCCCAGCATTTCACCGAGCCCATGGATGCATAGCCATCAGCGTCGCCGTGGAGGAAGAGCATCGGTGCGGTCTTGAGGTCGAAGGAGAACTCGGGGTTGATGACGTCGCGGTCCTCATTGCCGCCTTCCTTGTTGCCTCCGTTCACACCGTCGGAGAGGACATAGGCGGGATAGAAGGCGATGCCCCACTGCACGTTGCACGGCTGCTTGTCGATGCTGTCGACAGGCAGATAGGTCTGATGAAGCGAAGAGGTGACACCTAAGAGCGTGAGGTGACCACCTGCCGAGCAGCCAGTGATGCCGATGCGCTGTGGGTCGAGGCCGTAGCGGCTGGCCTCACTGCGCACCAGGCGGATGGCGCGCTGCAGGTCTTCCCAAGCCGTGGTGCATTTGTCGAGTCCGCTCTCTTTCGAGGGACGTGGCGTGCGGTATTTGAGCGTCACTACGGTCATGCCTTTCTCGTTGAGGTAACGACGCACGGGAGCCACCTCGAAGCCATCGGGATCGTTGCGGTCATAGGCGCCACCGGAATAAGCGATCTGAATAGCCTTCGTCTTCAATACTTTCGGGAAGTGCCACTCGAGATAAGGCTCACACTGGTTCGGCTGACGGTCCGGCATCTTGCCTTCGGGCCACAGGACTTCTTTCTTGTAGTCGCCGCGTGCCTCATCACTGTTGTAGCGGTCCATGACCGGCACTTCCTTCTCGACTTTTCCTAAGAATCCCATCTGTCGCATGAACTCGATGGCGCGCTCCAATCCCAAGGCGCGGTGCCCTTTGTCGGGATAGAGATGGAGCTCAGCGGGGATCTTCATACGACGCAGCTGGCGATAGATGAGCGTTGAGCCATTGGGTGAGTAAGGATCACGACCGCCCTGGTGCAGACTGATGGGACAGGTGTGCTTGTCGAAATGGAAGATGGTGTCGAGCCTGACGTCGGGGCCGTAGCCTTGGCGTGTCGACTCCGTACCCTGGCGTCCGTCTGTCGTGACATAAGCGGGTGCATTGAGGATGGCCCAGTTGATATGGCAAGAAGTAGTATCGGTCTTGTCTATAGGCTTGTAGGCTGCTGTCTCTGAACTTGTGGCAAGCAGAAGCCCCATGTGTGAGCCGGCAGACATCGAGATGATACCGATCTTCTCGGGGTCGTAGCCGCGCTTCTTCGCCTCACTGCGTACGAGACGCACGGCACGCTGTCCGTCCTCCCATGCCGTCTGATAGATGGGGATACCCTCGGGCCGCGGTGTGCGGTAGACGAGGCTGACACACTGGATGCCTTCTGCCGTGAGGCGCTCGTTCCACTGTTTGATATAGGCGGCATCAGCGAGGTTATAATAAGCACCGCCACTGATGAGGATCATGCAGGCACCGGTACGCTTGTCCTTCGCGGGAGCATCGAACCATTCGAGATAGGGCAAGCGGTTCTTGTCAGCATCGAAGCCTCTGCTCCCGGCTACATTGCTCATGGCAGCGATCTGCTGAGGTTGATTGTCAGGCATCTTGCCTTTCGGCCACAGATACTCTTTCTTCACGGAAGCGAAGGAGAGCGAGAAAAAGGCGGCAAGCAGAAACGTGAGTGCCGTCTGTCGGTGTAAATTGTTCATGATATGTATTTTTAGGGTTGCAGGTATAAGTACGGCCCTGTCTTCTTTATTCTTTATTCTTTAGCGAAGCGCCTTCAGTCTTTAGCGCAGCTCTTTGTTGCATTCCTCGCAGATGCCTTTGATGACATAGTTGCAACCGGTGCGCGTGAAACCATTGGGAAGAGATACTGTAGGGATGGGAGTGTCGTGAAGGCAATAGATCTTATGGCATTTCTCACAATAGAAATGCACGTGGAGGTCGTCATCGTCCTCCTCTGCCCCATGACTGAAGCACAGTTCATAGCGCATACCGCCCTCCCCGTCTTCTATCGTATGTACGAGATGATGGTCGCGGAAGAGCATCAAGGCGCGGAAGATGCCGCTTTTGTCCACGCTCCACAACTGTTTTTCGAGTTCGGAGAGCGACAACGGCCGTTCTTCTTTAGCAAGCGCTTTGACAACGAGAATGCGGTTGCTTGTCGGCTTGATGCCGTGTTTACTTAACAGATTGACACTTGTTTTCTCATCCATTGCAACAAAGGATTACAACAAAAGATTATCTTTATTGCAAAATTACGAAAAAGTTAGTAGTAGGCAAAGGAATTGTTGAGGAATATTCGGTGCAGTGCAAGGGCGGCCACAGGGGCCGCCCCTGCAAGCGGACGATCAGAACGTCACGCCGATGTTGAGATTGAGACACCCCGTGCGCGTGTCGTCAAAGTCGTCGTGACCGATATTCGCCAGACCGATGTCATAGCTCAGTCCGAGATAGAGCATGTCGAAGCTCGCGCCACAGCCGATGCGCAGACCACCATCAAAGCGCTTGAAGGCTGCGTTGTCGTCGCTGAAACTCGAATAAGCCTCGCGGGCACCATAGTTCTTGATCTTTCCGCCGACACCAAGTGCCAGATAACCACCGGCAAACGGCTCAATGGTGACATCGGGTGAGACTGGATACTTATATTTGATCACAAGCGGCAACTCCAAGTATTCAAGCCGGTACGTGAACTTGTCGCCTTGATACGTACCCTTGCCACCTTTCTCTGTATAAGAGAGACCGGTCTCGAAATAGAGCGGTGCAGTAGACGTCAGACGTGTGCCAATGACAGCGCCGAGATCCAGACCTGTGCGCGAGTCACTGCCGTCAAGGATAGCAGCATCGGAACGAACGGTGGCTACATTCAGACCCAGGCGGAAGCCATAGTAGGTATCACTGCCAAAGTAGCTGTGTGAAGTCCGATGATTATAGGAGTTGCCATAACGATGACGCGGCGGAATAGGCCTGCCGTTCGGATAATATTGGGCTGAAACGCTCAGTGTAGCGATAAGAGCCAACGTAAGAAGGATAATCTTTTTCATGGTAATATAATTTAATTATTCTGCATGCAAAGATAATCCATGAGGAAATAAAATGTTGCTTGATAATCAGATAGTTACAAGGTAAATGGTACAAAAAAGTTCACGTAGATATCCAGTAATTTATTGACATCCTATGCTATTGACACGTTATCGCATTAGCAAACTTTAAA
>Ga0256406_1001508_pt1 | contig 37147 bp, 26 predicted proteins | sample RumenRJG_03DNA_FD_185986 | JGI IMG/M metagenome (GOLD analysis project Ga0256406, IMG submission 185986) | Bovine rumen microbial communities from Lethbridge, Alberta, Canada - RJG_03 | ecosystem: Host-associated > Mammals > Digestive system > Stomach > Rumen | place: Canada: Alberta | collected...
TGCCAAAGGCTTCATACCATTTAGTGAATCCCAGAAGTAGAATTCGCTTGTAAGAGTTCCTGTTACGGTTGTAGGAACGGTAAAGTTTACTGTTGTTGTTCCGTTTAGGATAGGCGTGTTATTTATAGCAGCTATTTTGCCGTCCTCTTTGCAGACTGCAACTACAACGCCCGTTATGTCATCAGTCTTATCAACAGGAATTGTTGCTGTAATTGTTTTTCCTGCCGCAGGAGTCTCGCTCAATGCGATTGTTCCTATTTTAAGCTTTTCATCTTTATAGGTTGAAACGCTTGATTCAGCAGTTGTTCCGAAGCTGTCCTCTGCTATAACCTTCCAATAATAGGTTGTACCTCTTGTGATGCCGCTTACTTTAGCACCATTATAATTGGTAGTTATTTCAGCAACCTTATTTGTAAAGCTTTCGTCTGTTGCAACTACTAACTTGTCAAGACCGATTCTGTTGTGGTTCAACCATACAAATTCTGCACCGGCTGTTGTCATTACAGGTGTGAACAATGTAAAGGTTGCACCCTCTGCGGTTGTCTTTGTAACGTTTTCGGCTACTTTTGCAATATTTGCTGAAATTGCAGTCCATGCAGCTGTTGTTGTATAATCAGAGGTATCTACGATAGCTTCCCACTTGCCTTCTCTAGCAAGTTCATCAATCATCTCACCAAAGGTTGATTCCTTAGCTGTATTTTGTACAACGTTTCCTGTAAATACTGCACTTGTCGCATAAAAATCTGTTTCTGCGGAATCTGCTGCTTCTAAATCTTTAAGATACGGATATTTTGCAACCCATGCAGTATAAGTTGCATTCAAAGTACCGTCCTCGTTTACAAAGTTGTCTGCTCTGAAAGCATTGTAAGTGTCTCTGTAGGTCTTAACGAAAGTAGCGTTAGGATTATTGAAGAGAATACCCTCGTCACAGCCGTTAACAATGTTATTAACTATTTCAACACCCTTACCGCCCGAAACAACTACAGCAGTTGAAATGTTTTCAAACAGGTTACCGGTTATCTTGTTTCCGCAAAGCATATCATCAAAGAAGATAGCGGAAACTCTGTTAGTATCACCGGGTACATCAAAACGCTTTATATCGTGGAATTTGTTATATCTTATTTCTGTACCTGCATTTACCCAGCTTCTGCCTGCGTAAATTGCACCTGCGTCTACGGACTCTGTTACAACGTTTGAAATATCACAATATTCAATAACGTGGTCATTTCCGGAGAAAATAATTGCCGAGTGCGGAGCATCATGGATTACACAATTTGTAACTTTATTTCCACAGCCATTGAGATATACTGCCGGATAATATGTCTTTCTTTCCAATGCAAAATTGTACATCTCACTGTTAGAAACAACTACATTACCATTTGTGAAATTGTTTAATGCAGAACCTGCGGCAACGTATATACCACCTGCAGGAAGCTCATGAAGTGTACACTTGTCAACAGTAACATCTGAACCGCCTGTAATATTTACAGCATACGGTGCGTAAATATTGGTAATTTCTGCATTCTGTATTGTAATGTTGGTTGAATTATTAATGTTGTAAGCATAGCCTTTTGTGTTTTTAACGTCTATTCCGTCAAATACAAGGTTTGCGGCTCCGTCAACCTTAATCTTGTCTGTTGTATTTGTAACAAGTGAAATACCGCTAAGGTCACCGTCTATAGGATAGTAGTAGAGCTTCTTATTTGTTCTGTCAATATAGTATTCACCCGGAACATCAAGCTCCTCTAAAAGGTTAGATACTGTGATTCTCGGATAATTATACTTATCTTTGCTGACACTATCAATCTTAATTTTGCCACTATCTATCTGAGCATTTCTACCCATATATCCCCAGCCGTTCCAAATAAAGCCTTCAACGAACAAATCATTTGCAGCTGCCCATTTAGTAGCCTTATCGTCAGGAATTGTAATTGTGTCTGTATAACCGCCGTCAACAGCAGTATTTATCACTTCGTTTGTATCCGGAGTCATATAGCCGTAGTTAGGATACTTCGCTAAGGTTCTTTGCTCTCCGTTCTGGATAAGTCCGTAATAAAGAGCACTATATCTATCACCAAAGCCGTAATCTAACTTTTCGGCAAAGTCGCCTGTAATATCAGCTACGTAAATATTTTCGCCTACATTTGTTGCCGGTGTGAAAGCAGTTGCCGAAACTGCCTGCTCGCCTGTAAAGACTACATTGCCTTCTGCCTTATAGATTATCTTTGAGCCTTCAACCGCTGAATCAGCAGCTGTAAAGGTCAGATTATCTGTATATGTGCCTTCCGCAATGTGAACGGTTACTTCATTATAATAAGAAGATGCCTCGCTTGCCATTGCTTTTGCTGTATTAAAGTCTACCGGTTCTGAAGCGGTTTTACCGGAGTTTGCATCCGTTCCGTCTGCACTTACATAAATGTCTTGTGAAACATCAGGTGTATAAGAATTTACAGAAATGTTATCAATATAGTATGTAAGGTCATGACCCTTTAAATATTCCGTACTTATCCAAAATACAAACAGACTTGCTTTGTTTGCCGTGGTATTAAAGTATTGACCATCTGATAAATACTTATTCATATCGACATTGGATAACTTTTCCTCTCCATTTATATAAAGAGTGTATTTATGGGTTTTAAGATTATATATTTGTTTTATATTTGTCCATTCCAACTCTGATTGAGTATCACCTACATTATTTTTAAATATTCTATGCGATTGTGGACCATTCAAATATTGAAATTCTAAATATGGCTTCTTATCAGTCCACATACTAACTCCAAAGCCATTAACAGGTTTTCCGTATACTGCTTCTGGACCGTTACTGTTACTGAAGATGTTACCGCCGCCTAAGATACCATATTTGTCATTCTCTATGGGAATAGGCTCTATTTTGATATCATAGCTTGTTTCGATATAATTTGCCTCTATGTCATCATAATCTATTTTAACAGTTGCATTATTATTATCAGCATACGTATAACCCTTCGATGTTTTTGAATCAAAGCGGAGTGCCTTTGTATTGTTACCATACTTGTCTGTTGTTGTCTGTACATTAAAGATTTCGTCACCCGGAACCGTTACATTATTCAATTTTGCTTGTGATTCTGCTTTTACACCCTCCGGCAGCTTACCGACTTCTACTTCTTCAAAATCCCAAGTAAAGCCTTTCTTATACTTATAGTCTACAGGCTTTGCGGATATGTTATCCACATAGTAGTCAATCTTAGCGTCGTCGTTACGAGCAAAGATAGTTTGGAACGCATTGAAGCCTACTGCGGTTGATTCGTTATACCCACCGTCCTTCCATGCGGGCATCTTTTGATCCTTCACCTTCAAGACATTATCTTGATATATGGAATATGTATGATTAGACAAATCATAAATAGTTGTAAATTTAATCCATTTACCTTCAAAATTATCAGCTATGCTTTTAGTTTCAACCGGCTTTCCGTCTTCACCTGTGCTGGTTTCCGTTTTTATAGTATAATAATTGGCGGTGTTGTCCACGGTAATAGTTTTGTTGCCTGTGAGCACGTTTTCAGTATTATAGTTCGGCGTAGTTGATTTCCAACCAACGCCACCTTTGTAATTATACAAGTATACTGCATTTTCAGTTTTACCCCATACTGATTCTCTTTTAGCTACGTTGTTTTCCATATGATATGGCATAAAACCTGTCTTCGCCAATGCACCATCAACTAAAACTGTTGGGATAACCTTTATGTCATAAGACACTTCGATACATTTTTTCGTATCGGTAGTTTCAACATTATTGAATGATATTAAAGCTCTGGTTTCCTCCGAATAATCATATGTAGTTCCGTCGGTCGGCTGTGACTGCAAGTGAAGAGCCTTTGTTTGCTTTCCGTCTCTGCCGATAACGCTTTCTACCTTAATCATCTGGTTTAGGTCGGTTGTTTTAAGCTCTGTTCCGTTAAGCTTTACAGAAGGCTCTACCGATGACGGCATTACGCCAAGTGAGTCACTCTCAAAATCAATGGAAACAGCACTCGGGTCATAGTTCTCCAAAACATTAACGCTGATGTTGTCTACAGCTGTCTGTATATTAGATTTCGAACATTCACCCGCATCCAAAGTTAATCTGAAATAGCTTAAACCACCCATTTTACCATTGTTTTTGGATACACCATTACCCCACGGTGTATTAACCGGATCCGTCTCTACGAATTGTGGGAATACCATATTGTATGTACCCATGCTCTGTCCGTTTACCCAAAGCGAATAGGTTTGTTCCTTACAATTATAAATCTTACGCACTCTTACCCATTGGGATTTGGATTCGCCAAAACTGAATTTATATTGTATATCATCGCCACGAATGACATTTACTGCGTCTGATTTGGTAAATCTGTAGCTTTGAATTTGTTCAGCCGGATAATAAACAAATCTGTCACTAAATTTTGGGTTTCCCCACCAACTTACCGCAGTACCTTCGGTATCAATTTCCGCATAGTTTACTTCAATCGGGTAATCAGTTTGATCGATAGAACCGGCAACGGGAGTCAAAAGTATATCATACTCAGCTTCAATATAATCTCCCATAATCGGTTGACTGAAAGTGTACTTTAACATCGGGTTAGCACTAAAGGTAGATGGATTTTCAGCGTCAGGCCGTGAATTAAACACAATTGCCTGTGTGTCAACTCCGTCAATATCCTTTATTGTGTCTACCTTAAAAAATGTGTTTGCCTCAACTCCGGAGGGTAGCTTTTCGAATGACCAACCCGTTCCACTCGGGAGCTGACCGTCTTGATATTCCTCGAAATCGATAGACATACTTTTTCCGTTTATTCCCGTTGTTGCCGCGCTAACGTTAACAACCGAAACAATTCCCTGTGCCGCCATCGACAATGCAATTATCGATGAAAGCAATTTTTTAGTTTTCTTCATACTTTTTCTTCCTTTCTTTATTATATTATATATGTTAATTTAATTAACATCTACTTGGGTAGCTTTTCCTTGGATATCTACCGTATCAAACAATACGTTTCCGTTTTCAACCGAATCCCATGTAAGAATTTTAAGCATATATCCGGTTAAATCTTCGTTCGGCAGAGTCAGAGTGTTATCCTTTTCGCTCTTAGTGCCTTTTGCAAGACTTCCCGAATCCAATTCTATAATTTGTTTTATTTCTCCTTTTGAATCGGAAAGAACAGCCGCACTCACAAAGCTTGCATTACCGTCTACTTCATAATTTCTGTTTATTGAATTAATGTTTAAGGTTTTTCCGTCAAGTCCTGTAAGTGAGGTTACTTCATTGCCGCTTTCGGTCACCTTATATGTAGCGTCAAATGCAAGGGGTTCGGTAACAAATTCATAAAGATATGCATCGGGCAAGCCAATCTTTTTTGAATCCTCTGCCGATGCCACCTTGATAGTGTACTTTGTCTTTTTCTTCAAAGCACCGTTATTGAACTTAACGGTAAATCCGTTGTTGCTCTTTGTTACGCTGTAATCCTTTTGTGACAGAGCTTTTCCTTCGGAATCCAAAACAATAGGGTCGCTCATTGTTGTAAATTCACGATTTGATTTGAATGTCAGCTCGGCACCGGTTGTTTTTATGTCGGTGTAGTCTTGCTGTTCTGTAAATTTAAGTGCCTTTCTTGCATACACATTAAAATTGTCAAAATAGAAATCAAAATCGGTTTTAACATCTCGTCCGCCGTATATCTGGAAGTTTACCCAACCGTCTATATCCCTGTTCTTCTCCTGACCGCCGCGGTCGGGAGCTACATCAACAGCTTCGTTAAGCGGTGTATCGTTATAGTACACAGTCATGGTATTCTTTGTTGTGTTTACTATGTAACGAAGCCTTACCCATTTGTCAGCTGCAGCGGTAAACTGCGGTGCTTTGCCATCCCATGTTTTGGTATACCAATTCTGAGTATATCTTGCAAAGGTACATGCCGGGAGTCCCCAGTTGCCCCACTCTTTTATGTTGCCGTTTTCGTCATAGCAATAATCACGTGCACCAAATGTGGGACCTGTGTGATTCTCTGACTTAATCATAACATCACAAGTATATTCCAAATACTCTGCTTCTACATTGCCGAGGTTAAAGGTTATCCTGTTGTTATCTGTATAAGTTACATCCGCATTATGGTCCCAATGAAGCATTTTGCTCATATTACCATTTATATCTTCCTTCTCAACTACAGGAAAATACTCGTCCTTGCTTAATGATGAATTGTTAAGCCTCAACGTTAGCACGTCACTCTCACCGGGAGCTTTTCCTACCTCGTCATTTTCAAAGTCATAGGAAAATACCAGCTCAGGATCGGTATCCGGCTCAACCGGCGGTTCTTCGGGATCAACGGGGGGTTCTTCGGGTTCAACAGGCGTTTCTTCGCCATCCGAAAGCTCTACAGTTATGTTATCCACCAAGACATATTTACTCTTGGTTCCCGTCAGCCCGATGCTATCCAATCCGCCGACACTTGACGGTGAATTGTTAAGCTCGCCGCTAAACTGCTCTTCGGAGTTTACCAAAACCTTATAGGTCTTCGCTTCCTTGTCAATTACATATTCCACGGTATAAGGTATTTTTGCACTGCCGCTATATCTAAGCTCCTCCGCCGCATTTCCTGTAACTATAAGCTTTCCGCCCTTGACAACCAATCCGCAAAGCTCACCTTCAATCGCATTTCCCTCGGAGTCCGTAAATTTGGGTATTATCTCTGCGGCACTGCTTATAGAGCTTTCAAATTTTATATCAAATTTTATGCTTATTTCCTTACCGTCGGAAAGAACTGTTTTTGCACCGTTATCATCCGCAAATTCAATTTTAACATCTGTGCCGCTAACCAAATTCAGGCTTTTGTTGCCTTCGTCATCATACAGCTTATCTTCGGTATAATTTGCAATAAATCCCGAATCGGCGGCACTGCTTTCAAAATCAAGAGTTCTTGTACTCAAGGTTTCTGCCCAAGCTGTACCAAGCTGCATTGACGAAAGCAGCATTGCCGTTGTAATCACCGCAGAAACAATTTTTTTCTTCATTATGTTATCCTTCCTTTCACTTTGTAAAGCATTTTTTATGAAGCCCTTTTGGCAATTCATTTGCAACACACCTTTCTACTTTTTTGTCTTATTTTTATTTTTCCTTAAAGCACCCGGCGTGAAGCCGTACTTTTGTTTGAACCTTCTGTAAAAATATGAAAAGTTTTCATATCCGACTTCGCTGCTTATGTCCTCCAAGGACAAGTCACTTGCTACTATTTTGTTATACGCATTTATAAGCCGAATATCATTCAAATAATCCACAAAGCTCTTTCCCGTAACTTCTTTGAACCTGTTCCCAAAATAATTATACGAATAACCAAACATTTTCGCCACATCCTTTAGGGAGATATGCCGATTATAATTGCTGCGTATATAAACTATCGCATCTGTCATATTTTTGCTTTTGTCCTGCGAATATTCTCCGTATCTGATTTCGTCGTTAATACCGATAATGTACAAAATGAAGTTTTCCAGCATACCGCACATTATATCGTCAAACAGCTCTTTGTCATGTATTTTTTCCTTAACTTTTTGCATTTTTTCAATGCTTATTCCTATATATTCGCACTCTTCATCGGTTAATTTGCCGACAATGGGGAAATCTATACTTTTCAAAATCTTGTTCAGCTTAGGCGAGAAACTTTCGTATTGTATCTTTATCAACAAAAATACTGCTATATCATCAATATATTTAACCTCATGAGTGTCGTTTTTGGATACAAATACATAGCCCCCCTGTTCTGTCACATATTGCGTGCCGTTTACTATTTCCAACACCTTTCCGCTGATTAATACTTCAAATTCATAATAGTCATGGGTATGAAGCTCACAAATTTCTTTATTGACGGATTTTGAAAATACATGCTGAACAATCTGATATTTCTCATCCGAAAGAAATGTCAATACTACTCTGTTATTTATATCATAGCCCAATTCCCTATAATTATTCATTGTTTCCACGGCATTCTTCCCATCCAGTGCTTAAAATCACATTTACTCGATTATATTATTTACAATTATATTCTACAACAAACAAAAGATTTTAACACTATCCAATTCACTTATTTTTTTGTACAAATTACAGGTTTAATAAAAAACAAACAAAAAAACAGCTGTGCGGAACGTTATTCAAACATTCTCGCAACAGCCGTTTTTATTAATATCCCCAATCTGCAGCCTTATATTCATCCTTACAAAGCTGTATTATCTCACTGAGCTTTCCGCTCGCCAAGCCAACACAAGTATCGGCAGCACCATAATATACTCTTAATTGATCCGTTTCCTCATCAGCTATGAATCCGCAAGGGAATATTGCATTCGGCACCGTTCCCATATATTCATAAGGTGCGTCCGGAGTTAATAACGGTGAAGTTGTTCTTCCTATAATTTTTCTTGGATCTTCAAGGTCTAAAAGAAGTCCTCCAATGCTGTAACGAGTACCACAGCAGCTTTTTGTCACTCCGTGAATGATTGAGAACCAGCCGTCTTTGGTTTTAACAGGGGGTGTAGGTCCTATTTTTTCCCAATTCCACAGAGTAAAGGGTGCAAGCAGGGGTCTGTGTTCTCCCCAATGAATAAGGTCATTTGAGAAGGATATCCACATTCTTCCGCCCTGTCCGCCGGCAGCACCCGGTCGGTCAAGACGAACATACTGCCCGTTAACCTTACCGCTGAAAATACAGGGTACTCTGTTATTGGGCAATGCTATTATATCTATCTCCTCATACGTTTCAAAATCCTTTGTTCTTCCCAACAAGCCTACAGTTCCCCACGCTGAGTTCATCGGACGTGTAATATAGTACATATCGTCCTCAGGTACATATGTAACTCTTGTATCTATCGGCCATTCGTCAAGAGGTCCGAATACCTTGTCTTGAGATTTTGTGATAAACGGCTCCTTGCGAATTGTAAAATGAACTCCGTCATCACTCTCGGCCACATGAATACGCGGCACAGGGTGCGTGGTCTTTTGAACCGCAACAAGCAGTATTGTCTTACCCTTGTACATAGTCTGTCCGCAATTGAAGGTCGCATAGGCATCTTCAAAATTTTCCGGCGAAATGATCGGATTTGCCGGATTTCTGAACAAATATTTTTCCTTGTAATACATAAAAATTTACTCTCCTTTTGTTTTTTGACAGAGCCTTAAAGGCTCAGCTCTGAGATGTATGCCAAATTCTCCGACTTGTCAAACAACTGTATATATACATTATATACCATATTCACTTACATTACTATGCCCATATTTACTTAATTATTGTACATTTTACAGAATTTGCAATTCGTTTGCCGCTATATATTTTCTCTTTTTATTGCGTTGTTCGTCCGCTGTCAGGCTTTATAATTCATACGTTAAAATCTCATATAATCTTTTGTCATTATAATTCTCGATAATGATATTTGTTCCAAGCTTTTTGTGCAGCTCCCTCTGATATTTTGCATCCTTTGAAAGTCTGCTGATAACAAAAGCTCCCATTTCCGCACCTGCAAGGATTTCAGCTCTTCCATCTCCTACAACAAGTATGTTTTCTCCTGCGGTATCAAGCTTTTTCATCAGTTTTTTCATTATCATTTCTTTTGGCAGCTTCTCAGTCCATGTTGAGCCGATAATGTCCTCTACAAGCTCATTTGTTCCTATCTTGTATCCGAGCGTTTCTACCTCCTCATGCATACCCATACCCTTTTCAACAACGGCTCCCGTAACAAAATAATTCTTTACATCGTGCTTCTTAAGATACTCCATAAAGTCCATAGATCCCGGCACAAGAAAATCATTGGGATTTGCTTCTGCTTTTTTTAAGTTTTTATCACGGCAATAGCCATTCAAAACCGACTCATACAGTTTAAATAATCTTGGTGTTTTTTCGGCAAGCATTTTTCTCATTTCATCGGTTTCATTTAATTCATCAAAAATCTCCTCGCCGTTCCAGATTCGTTTTATAATTTCCGAATTGGTACTCATGTCACAGTTTATCTTAATTGTACGCTCTTCAACCGCTCGCCTTATTGCCCACTCCATTTGGGTGAGAGCCGACAATCCTGCCGACTCAACACAAAATCTGTCTGTTTCGGGCAAAGCTCTCGTTCCGCATTTTTCAATAAGCCTTTTTTCGTTTTCCTTGCTGTCAAAATCTTCGGGAAGTCCGTTTGCAATGACATCATAAAGACAAATGCTCATAACAGGCGGCCATTCCCTGATTAACGAATGCGTTCCGTCTATATCGTGAAATGCGTACTTAATTTCTCTATCCGCAAAAGGATTAACTATTATTTCAGAATTATTATTTTTCGCTATTAACATAACAAAGCTCTTCACCTTTCTTTTTGACAGCTGAATATCTTCTTCATAAGTCTAATCGGCTCACAAAAATATATGTCCTCATTCTCTGACTTACAGCCATTTTTAATAAGTTTTTATAACAGGCAGTGACATAATTCCTATATTTTTTAAATTATAGTTATAACACCATTTTGAACCTGTTACTTCCCACGCTTCCGGTCCTACCCATACGTCTTTACCCACTGCTCCGAATTTTTCCGATGCATGAAATGCACCGAAAGCATTGTTTCTGTTTGAGAACAGCTCAAATTTCAAGCTGTGAGTACCGGGCTTCAGATTATCTATTTTTAAGCTGTACGGCGCAAAACAGATTTTTCCCTCATATTTACCATCCATATATACGTTAATGCACGCACCTATGTAGTTATTCAAAATTACTTCTATAGCACTCTCGTTATCTTTAAGCTCAAAATCCACTTCATAGAGGAGATTGCCGGTATAGAAAGGCATTCCGTGCTTTACTATAGCATCAAACGGTATTTTGTCGGTTTTTTCCTTTACAACAGATTTGATATTTTTCAACTCAACATCAAAATCACCAAGTATGAAATATCTTTCAAGAGTAGTTCTCTCGCCTATCGGTGCTTTTACGATAACTTCATTTGTTCCCTTTTGTATTGTACCCAGCTTTATCTTGGCAATATCCTTGTCAACAAAATATCCGATAACAACTGTCGGAACATTTTTCCCGTTAAAGTATATCTCTGTATTTTCCCAAAATTCAAGCGCCAAATTTGCATCCTTGTATTCAATTTCGCTGTCAAATTCAAATTTCAGCCATACATATTCGGAAATCGGTTTTTCGGGCATAAGATAAGGCTGTGTTCCCTTTGTATCAAAGTTGACATAATTATATTTTTTGCGTGCTTTTTGATCTATTCTCAAAATTTCTTCAATATTGTCGGAATAGTTTTCGCCGTCATACGAATAATATGCAAGATCAAGACAAACAGCGTTTTCTTCCTCTCTCTTATATTTTGCCTCATCAAAAATTGTTATTTCACGAATCGGTGTTTTAATCTCGTCGACACAAGCTATTGCCTCACGCTTTTCTTCCAAAGACAGGAGTAAGCTGTCATGCATATAGAATGCATGGTTGATATATGTTACACCATTTTTAATTTCACAGCCTATATCCTTAATTTCTCCGCTCAAGGTATCGTATAGCTTAACACTGTATTCACCCTTTACGGCAATTACGGATTTCTGTGCAATGGTATCATCATCCTTGTCAAACCAATTATCGGTGCTTGCTTCCGACTTAAGATGTGCAATAAACAGCCATTTTTTATCATTATCCTGTCGCATCTGATAACATAAATTGCTTGTTCTTACCATTGCATCGGTAAATATCGAAACATCACGAATTTCCTCTAATGCCTCAGAAAGCTCGTAATTTGTCTGAGCAACACTCTTGAAGCTTTTAAATATATCTTCATCCCTAGTACCGCCGTAAACATATTCGGGCGGATTACCGATATACAATACGGTTCCGCCTTTTTTCACAAACTCATTAAGCTTGTCAAGAGTGGATTTTCTTATGCTTGTAAGCTGAGGCAGTAAAACTGCAGAATATGTCATATCGCCTACCGCAAAGCCATTGTCGGTTTCTTTATATATATCCTCTAACAGACTTTCCGAAATATAATCAAAATCCACAGTGATTTGCAAAAGCTGTTTTGTCAGCTCCAAAAATGCTGTTACCGTACTGTTTAGCTTTTCAAAAGCAGAACGGTTGTTTGCATTATCTGCCCATATGCTTTCTATCGGATGCAATACTCCGAGCTTTACAACAGGCTTACCTCTTGTGAGAGCTGTGTTTACTCTTGCGAAATGATTTTCAATATAGCTGTATTCCTTATACCACGGCGACTGATAACTGATAGAAGCCGGATAGTCACGCTTTGCTATACCCTTCATTGTTACCCACGAAAGATGCGGTACTCTGTGCGTTACGCCCAACGCAGCCTGCCAGTCACCCTGCTTTTTAAAGCCTCTGAAATCATAGTCGTAGTTTGTAACACCGTAAAGCTCACTTGTTACTCCCTCTTTCGAGTATTGATGCACAACCGACTGAGCCTGCTTTGCGGTATCGTATTCATATTGATTACATAAAATGTCAATTCCGGGCATGCTCATTTGAGGATATGCTCTCATTGCCTCTCCTACGCTTCGTGCCTGACCGAGTCCGCTTTCAGCCAACACATGACCTGTAGCCTCAATTCCGTTATTAATACACCATTCATTTATCGGCTGAAAATATCCGCTTTTAAAGCGTTCGGTTATATGATCAAAGTAATCATGACGGATTTTTGCAGTATCAACAATATCGGACTGCCATATCAGATACGGAAAATACGGTACAATATCATATCCCATTTCCCTTTCAAAGCTTTCCTGCATATTAAAGCTCCATGGCAAGTTAGAATCACCCTCACCAAAATAATCATTTATCGCACTGTACGGAATGTAGTGAGGTTCATCTGTAAATATAGACGGTACTGTTTTTGAAAAATACTCTCCGACATACTTTTTATATTTTTCATGAGTTGTTTCCAGAAAACGTTCTGTAGCCTCTTTATTAAATACATCTACATACCCTTGATAATCCGTCCATGCATCAGGCTGCGGACAAACACAGTAGGCATACCACTTATTTTCGCCCTCCTCATTCTCGCCTATCATTCTGCAATCGGTTATTTCTCCCCGCTCATTCAATTTTATATCATAAGCGACTATAAAATAGTCAGTTCCGTTTTCAAGTGCTGTTTCTTTATCATCTGCATTCCGCTTATTTTTGGTTAATACAACACCTCTGTATCTGAATTTTTTTGTCTTGGTTACCTGACCGCCGCCATAGCCCGACGGCCATTTATCCTCATCATAAAGGCAAGCAAGCATTTCGGTATCATCGGCGTGTTCAACACATGACTTTATCAAATCCATATATTCCTCACCCATATAAGGAATCTCAAGTCCGATTCTTGTGTGCATATAAAATCCGCCGAAGCCCATTTCCTTGAATATGTCTATCTGACGAAGAAGCTCATCCTTATAAAGCTTTCCGTTCCATGACCAAAACGGAGCTCCTCTGTATTCGCTTGTGGGATTTGCAAATAATTCTTTTGTCAGTTCTTTTTCTTTAGAATGCTTGTAAAACATTGGCATCAACTCCTGTACAATAATTATTATTCCTTAAAGCGTCCGGCGTAAAACCGTACTTTTGTTTATACGTTCCGTAAAAATACAAAAAATTTTCCTTTCCTGCCTCTTCGCATATTTGCTTTCCGAGAAATCCTTTCTATCCTACACGGAAACCTATATGGAGACACATATTTTTTATTTTACAACAACTGTAAGAATTTATCACTCAACAATTCACATATTTTTTTGTACAAATCACAGACATAAATATTGCTTAAGTAATTTTGCGCCTTAATCAGCTTTGGGCGACAGTCCGTCGTTTTTTTGAACATTTCAAAAGGACAATTGTAAGCGTGTGTATTGTTTGACGCTTACCGATTTCCGACACAAAAAAATCGCAGGCTAATTACATCAAAATTAACCTGCGATTATGGTAGCGGTAATTGGATTTGAACCAATGACACTACGGGTATGAACCGTATGCTCTAGCCAACTGAGCTATACCGCCGTATTGACAACAGGAATATTATACACTATTCAGCGGCTTTTGTCAATACTTTCCGAAAAGATTTTTTGTGATTTTTGAAAAAAAATTCATTTTTTTATCCGAACAACCGATTAAACAGCTCTCCTATTATATCTGCAAAGCTCTTTTTATTAATATCCTCGCCTGCCACAAGCTCCACTTCGCCTATTTCCTCCCCATCGGCTCTGAAAACCATATTTCCCACAACCTGCCCTTTTGTTACGGGAGCCTTTATTTCCTCGGGCAGAATTATTTCCGTTTCGCAGGCGTTCTTATTTCCCTTTGAGGTTAGATAGGAAAACTCATTTTTGGCGCACACCGGCACATTTTCCTTTCTGCCCTTTACAACCGGAACCGTGCAGACCTCCTCTCCGCTTTCAACGGGCTTGTCAACGGCATAATTTGCAAAGCCGTAATCAAGCAAGGTCCTTGCGTCGGCAAAGCGGTCATTAGACGTTGCCGCTCCCAGAACAACCGCTATAAGCTGCATATCGTTTCTTTTTGCCGTTGCCGAAATACAGCACAGTGCCTTTGAGGTTGAGCCTGTTTTCAGTCCGTTTGCGCCCTGATAAAAGCGTATCAGCTTATTTGTATTGGCAAGGTCATACTGACCGTCATGCATTTTGTCCGTCCAGATTGTTGTAAATTCAAAAATTCTGTCATGTCGCAGCAGCTCTCTTGACATCAGTGCCACATCTCTTGCGGTGGAATAGTGGTTATCCTCGTCAAGGCCGTTGGTATTAATAAAATTTGTATTCTGCATACCAAGCTCCTGTGCTTTTTTATTCATTTCATCAACAAAGCCCTCAACGCTTCCCGAAATATATTCCGCCATTGCAACACAGCCGTCATTTGCCGACGCAACGGCAATGCCCTTAAGCATTTCATAAACGCTCAGCTCCTCGCCTGCCGCAAGGAACATGGTGGAGCCGCCCATAGACATTGCTCTTTCGCTTACCGGAACCATATCCTCCATTGTAATTTTACCCTCATCAAGTGCCTCGCAAATTAAAAGCATTGTCATAATTTTGGTAACGCTCGCAATGGGCAGCTTTTCGTCCGCATTGTTCTCAAACAGCACCTTTCCCGTACTTTGCTCCATAAGCAGCACCGATTTTGCGCTTGTTTCGGGTCCCGTCACCTCGGCATAAGCAATATTTGTAATAAAAATAAAAAGGGCACAACATAAACAAATTACTTTTTTCATATACAAACTCCTTTGCATTGTAATCTGTTACTATGTTATGCCGTTTTTGTTTTTTTATTCTATAAACCGTTATTTACAGCAAGCACTTTTAATCGGTAAAATCAAATACAGCCTTACCGTTTTCAAGCTTAAGCCGCGCAGAAAATTTTGTGCCCTTTTTGGGTGACACAAAGCCGTCATATTTGTCCGTTCTGCCGGTTTCGATAAGCTGACGCACGTCCTTTACCGTTATTTGCCTGCCGCAGATATTTGCGCCTACAGAAAAGCCGCAGCCGTTTTTATAGCCCGAACAGCCGTAGCTGTTGCTCCATTTTTTAATCGGCTCGCCGCACAAGGGACACTTCCCGACAATATCGCCGAAAAATCCGTCATTTACCTCCTTCTGCTTATTAAACACCTCCGCAATTTCTTTCTTTGCAATTGCTATGCTGTCGTCAACGGTAAACTCGCCGTGGAACACCCTTTTCAAAGCCTTGCCCACCTCGGCTGTTTTATATTTATCCATACTGATGCTCATTCTCTGAAGTGACTCAATCAGCTGTTCGCCGCCGGGGAGTATGGTATATACGTCCTTTTTAAGCTCGATATATCCGCTTTTTTTCGCATTGTCTATAATTCCCGTTCTTGTTGCCTCTGTGCCTAATTCAAGTCCCTCAAAAATCGCCTTGTATTCCTCGTCGTCGTTCTCCTCCTCCGCCGCCTTTGCTTTGTCCTCTCTGAAAGGATTTTTTAAGTAATTATTAAGCGTTTCTATTGTATAGTGCTTGGGCGGTGTTGTTTCCTTTTCTGTCGGCTTGAAATCAATGTTTATTTCCTCGCCCTTTTCAAGGTTAGGGAGAATTTTATCCTTTTTTGTATAATCGTCATATTTTGTCCAGCCGGGCTGCTTCATAACCGTACCCTTTAAGGTAAATTCCTCATAGCCGCCCACGTCAATTTTTATTTCTGTTTTTTCCGCAATACATTCCTCTGAGCAGAAAACCGCCACAAACCTTCTCATTATTGCCGAATATACCGTAAATTCCTGCGGTGTCAGCTTGCTTTTGTCGGGTATCTTATAGGTGGGAGTCAGTGCCGAATGGGATTCTATCTTTGAATCGTCAAAAATTGTTTTCTTGAATTTGAACTCGACGGGATATCCCAGCCCGGCAACCGATTTCAGAATGGTTTTCACCTTGTCCTGCTCTGCCGTTGCAAGATATTCGGAATTTGTTCTCGGATAGGTAACATAACCCTTTTCATACAGGTCCTGAACGATTTTCAGACTGTCCGCCATAGACATTTTATATTTTTTTCCGAGTACGTTTTGCAGCTTTGTTAAGGAGTACAGCTTACCCGGCTGTATTGTTTCCTTCTTTTTCTTTTTTGACGTAACAATCACCTTTGACGCATTATATTTATTACAAAGCTCCAAAGCCTTATTAAGCTGCGTTTTATCAAATTTTTCCTTGCTTGTAAGCTCTATTTCCTCTCCCTTGGTTTGAGCCTTGCTTACTATTGCATAATATATTTCGGGCTTGAAATTTCTTATTGCCATATCTCTGTCATAAATTGCCTTGACAATGGGAACGATAACTCTCCCCACTCTTAACAGCTTGCCTGTTTTAAGGGTTGCAAGCCTTGTAAGATTTACGCCGTAGAGCCAATCTATATAGGTTCGTGCATAGCCCTCGTTGGCAAGATTTTCATATTCCGCCTCGTCCTTCATATCGGCAAGTGCCGCTCTTATCGTCTGAGGTGTCTGGTCGGGCAGCCACAGCCGCTTAAAAGTCTTTGGCACGCCCAAAGCATTTTCAACGCATATTCTTACTATTATTTCCCCCTCGCGGTCCGCATCTCCGGCATTTATTACAGTGTCAACGTCCTCCCGGTTGACAAGTGCCTTAATAAGCTCGAATTGGCGCACCACTCCGGGGTCGGTCTTTTTTGTTGAAGCGTCCTTTTTCAGCTCAAATCTGAATTTATCGGGAAAGCATGGGATATTTTTAAGAGTCCATCTTTTTGTTCCGTCGGGATTCGGAGAATAATCATCTATATCCGCCAAGGAAAACAAATGACCGAAAACCCATGTTAAAATATAGCCCTGTCCCTCAAAATATCCGTTTGCCTTTTTCATTTCACCGATGCCTGCGGCAATATTTCTTGCCAGACTCGGCTTTTCCGCTATTATAACCTTTATGTCAATTACCGCCCTTACTGATTATTTTCTTCCGCATCTTCGTTTTCTTCCTGCTTTTCATAGGGCAGAATCTGTTCTCTTATCAAATTCTGCACGCACAGCAAATCAACACACTTTATTCCCAACAGATTGAAATTGCATCTGTCCTTATTGTGACGGCACAGCTCCGCTATTGCCATCTGCGCCTTGTTCACCTTTGAAACAATATATCCGTTTTTGTTTAAAAGCTCAATTGCCTCTTGTATTTCCTTTTCCTGCTCTGACATTTTTTGCTCACCCTCTGCTTGCTTCCTGCTGAAATTAAAGACAAAACCGACATATTCTGCCGGTTTTGCCGCAAATAAATTGTTTATTTAAGCTCTGTTCCGCCCACCGGTCTTATTGTGAGGATATGACACATTCCCTCACCGAACACAGCCTCGATTTTTGTCTTAAATTCATCAACCATATCATTCGGCACAAATGCCTGAACCGTTCCGGCAAAGCCGCCGCCGTGAACTCTGTATGCGCCGCTGTCGCCCAGAATTTCATCGCACATTGCAAGTGCAAGGGAAACAGCCTGCTGCTCCGGCATACTTGCGGCATACACGTTCTGAAGATACATAAAGGAGGACTGTCCCGACTTTTTTACAATATCGAGAAATCTTTCAAAGTCGTTTTCCCCTAATGCCTCAACCTCCTCCTGAGCCCGGATATTGTCGTTAAAATAGTGCATTGCTCTTAAAACCGCTCTGTCATTATTTACGGCATTTCTCACGTCCGCAATATGTGCGGCAAATTCCTCCGGATTTACCTCTCTTAAATACTGCTTTCCGAAATAATTGGCAACCGCTCTCATTTCAACGGTAATTGCCGCATATTCGTTTGTCAGATCCGCATGGTCTGCGCCCGAATCTATTATGCAAAGAGAATGACCGCTCTTTGTGAAATCAAATTCAACCTTTCTTACATCGGGCTTTTCGGTGTCGGCAAAGTCAATTGCAACCACAGCACCCACAGAGGAAGCCATCTGATCCATCAGACCGCAGGGCTTTCCGAAGTATACGTTTTCCGCATACTGAGCGATTTTTGCAATTTCAATAGGGTCGATTTCATTGTTGCAGAAAAGACCGTTGATAATTGTACCCACAAGCACCTCAAATGCCGCCGACGAGCTCATTCCCGAGCCCTTTAAAACGCTTGACAACGTATAAGCGTCAAAGCCCTGTACCTTATAGCCCATGCTTACAATCTTGCTTACCACACCTCTGATAAGAGCGCAGGCTCTGTCCTGCTCCTCCTCCGAAGGCTCAAGCTCATCGAGAAGAATAACGTCCATAGGATAGCCCTTTGATTTTATTCTTATCTCGTCCTTGCCGTTTAAGGCAACAGCACCGATAACGTCAAGATTGAGTCCTGCCGCAAGAACACAGCCATGCTGATGGTCGGTGTGGTTTCCGCCTATCTCGGTTCTGCCCGGTGCGGAAAACAGACGCATATCGTCGGGGGTTCTCTCAAAGGTTTCCTCAAAGCCCTTTATTACCTCTGTGAATCTGCCCGAGTAATACTCAGCCTTATCATCGCCGCAGGCATATATATATTTTATCTGTTCATTAAATTCTCCGTTATTAAGCTTTTCCTTTAATTCATTTACTTTCATAATATGTATTTTCCTTTCTTTGTTTCATTAAAGGGCACCTCTAAAAATTCATGTTATGTGAGAGTGATGTAGATTTATGTTGAATTTTTATGCAAAAAAATGCAGTAATACTCGCGTATTTCAAGGTTTTTTGCATAAAAATACAGCGTGAAGATGCAGTGCTATCATATGGCAGGAATTTTTAGAGGTGCCCTAAAAATATTATAATATTTTCCAGCCTGTCTGTCAAGCCCTATTCATTTTTTGTTACATATACCACCTTATCGCAGACATCAAATGCCGCCTGCTTATGCGATACGATTATAACTGTCTTGTCTGTCATGCTTTTAATTGCCTTTAGAAGATTTTCCTCTGTTTTTGAATCGAGTGCCGAGGTTGACTCGTCAAGCAGAAGTATGGGAGCGTTGCACAAAAGTGCTCTTGCAATGGAAATTCTTTGTGCCTGTCCCTCAGATAAGCCTAAGCCGTTTTCCCCTATGGGTGTGTCAAGTCCCTTATCGAGAGTTTGAATAAAATCCCAAATCTGAGCCATTTTTGCCGCCTTTATTATTTCCTTGTCCTCTGCGTCCCCTGCGGCAAAGGTAATATTTTCCCTTATTGTTCCCGACAGAATGAGATTTCCTTGCGGAACATAGGCAAACAGTGCTCTTGAATTTTTACCCAGCATATGCTTTTTGCCGTCCTTGGTTTTTAAATATATTTCACCCCTGTCCGGCGCAAATATTCCCAAAAGCAGCTTTACCGCCGTACTTTTTCCTGCTCCCGACTCGCCGGCAACAACCGCAAATTCGCCCTTTTTTATATCCATATTTATTCCCGACACCACGCTGTCGCTGCTGTAGGAAAATTTAACGTTGTCAAAAACAAGGCTGTCCATATCGGAATATATACCCTTTTCGGTTTTTTCTCCCGTATCCGCCTCCTCCTTAAGCTCCTCAAGCTCTATAAGCCTTTCAACCGAGGCTATTACCGAAAAGAACTGCGGCACAAGGCCGGACATACTCTGAAAGGGTGACTGTATCTGATTTACAAGCTGCGTTATTGCCACCACATCACCGGCGGTAATCATATGCTGCGACAGCCGGTATGCGCAGTATGCAAGGGCAAAATAGAACCCTGCGTTAAACACCAGAAACATACCCACGTGAGCAAGCACCGACACTCTTGTCCTCTTAACCCTCAGCCGATAGCTTACCCTTTGCAGCTCCCCGCCCCTTTCTATCATCAGCCCCTCGTTTGAAAAGGATTTTACAACAAGAAGGTTTTGCAGCATTTCAAGCATAAAGGATTTTGTTTTGCCGTCTGCCGTCTGACATTCCTTGTGAAGAGCCTTATATCTTCTGCTGTAGAGCCTTGCTCCTATCAGCACAAAGGGTCCCACAGCCAAAATGGCAAGTGCTAAAAATTTATCAATTCCGTAAAGCAGCACAAATGCGCCTATAATGCTTGTTAAAAACAGTGCCGCCTTGGGAATAATCGTTACTATTCCGCTTACAATAACATTCACGTCACTGTTTATTCTGTTTAAAAGCTCTCCCGAATGATATTCCGAAACCGAAAGATAGTCCTTTGTCAAAAGCTTTTGAAATACGTGATTTTTCAGCGCAATTTCAAACCGCGAGCTTGCGTGTACGTTGATAAAATTAATTGCAACCTGCACTATCAGCATCAGCCCCAGCATTATTACAATTCTTATACACACCCCGGCAAAGCCTGCATCGGACGCTCCCGTTGCAATATCTATAAGCTTTTTTGACTGTAGGGAAAACTGTAGGGAAATCAACGAAAGAATCATACTTCCCACAGTGAGCAGAGCAATAAATATAAAGCTACTCCTGCCGTTTTTTGCTATCCATTTCCACACCTTTGTATTCATATCAGATACCCTTTTTTTACTGCTTCCTTTCCTTTCTGAGCATTGCGTCTGAGGTTACGGGGAAATCCACCGGCATTTTAACTATCATCTGTGCGTGCGGTGCGCTTTCAATGCTTTCCCCGGCTTCGTTTTCCATATATTTTACTCTCTGCTTAAAAAATGGCTTGCCCGGCTGCATTATTTCTATTTCATCACCCACAAAAAAGCGGTTTCGCTGGGATATTGTGGCAATACCCGTTTTTTCGTCATAGTCTAACACCATTCCGATTAAGTCATAATCACGGATATATGAGCTGTCGGTATAAACCTGCTCATTGGGTCCCGGCTTTCCAAGATAAAAGCCTGTTGAATAGGGTCGGTGACTTATTTTGCAAAGCTCATCATACTGCCCTCTGTCAAACACATAGCCCTCGGGATTTTCAAAATATCTGTCAATTTCCTCTCTGTATGCCTTTACTATGGTTGCCACGTAATATGAGGTTTTAACTCTGCCCTCTAATTTAAAGCTGGTAATTCCGCACTTAATAAGCTCGGGAATATGCTCTATCATACACAAATCCTTGGAGTTGAAAATAAAGGTGCCTCTTTCATTTTCAAACACATTCATATATTCCCCCGGTCTTGTTTCCTCAACAAGGGAATAATTCCATCGGCAGGGGTGTGAGCAGGCACCCAAATTGGCATCCCTGTTAGTCATATAGTTTGACAAAAGGCATCGCCCCGAATAGGACACGCACATCGCCCCATGCACAAACGCTTCTATTTCCAAATCCTCCGGTGTTTTCTCTCTTATTTCCTTAATTTCCTCAAAGCTCATTTCCCTTGCCAGCACAACCCTTTTTGCACCCATTTTATGCCATGCGCAGGCTGAACGGTAATTCACATTATTCGCCTGCGTGCTGATATGTATGGGAATTTCGGGCGCAAGCTCTCTCATCATATCAAACATTCCCAAATCGGCAATCAGCACCGCATCAAAGCCCATTGGTCTTATTTCCTTAATAAAGCTCTCAAACTCCGCAATGTCGGCATTGTGTGGCAGGATATTTGCCGTTAAGTAAACCTTTTTTCCTCTTTCGTGGGCATATTCTATGCCCTCTTTCATATCCTCATAGGAAAAGTTTTCGGCGGCAACCCTCAGGCTGAACGCTTCGCCGCCTATATACACAGCGTCCGCACCGTAGTTTATTGCTGTTTTTAATTTTTCCAAGCTTCCGCCCGGAGCCAATAACTCAGGTTTTTTCATAATGTTCCTCCGTATGTCGGTTCTTTTAAAGCCGCTCCTACTGCTTTACGGCAACGGTAACACCGTCACCCAAGGGCAAAAGAACGGTTTTCAGTTCTCCCCTCTGCATTTGTGCGGAAATAAATCTTCTCAGCCTTTTTACTATTGTTATTTTTCTTCTTATTACGTGTTCATCATCTGCGGTCATTCCCTTGTATAACACATTGTCCGCAATAAGCAGTCCGCCCCTTTTCAAAAGTCGGATACAGTCATTAAGCATATAGATATAATGCGCCTTGGGGCCGTCAAGAAATATAATATCATACTCTGCCGTCAAGGTGGGAATTACCTCCTTTGCGTCGTTATGTATCACATTTATTGCCGATTCAAGACCTGCCTTTTTTATATTTCCCCTTGCGATTTCCGCCATATCGGCGTCCCATTCAAGAGTTGTGACCGTCCCTCCCGGTGCAAGATACTGCGCCGTTAAAATGGCGGAATAGCCTATGGCACAGCCCACCTCCAAAATTCTTTCTGGACGTTTTATTGCCGCAAGAACCTCTAAAAGCTGTGCGGTTTCGGGCTGAACTATGGGAATACTGTTTTTTTCGGCATATTCCTCAAGCTCCTTTAAGATTCCCTTGTGAGGCGGAATTTCCTTTCTTAAATATTCCGTTATATAGGGATATACAATCGCATCCTTATCATATTCAATCATTTATACTCTCTCCGATTATTCCGATAATCTTCTTTTTTGCATCCTCAAGGCTGCAAGGGGGCAGCGGAGCGCCGGCTGCCATCTCATGACCTCCGCCTCCTATTTTTAACGCTATTTCGCCCACATTGTACCTGCCGTTTGAGCGAAGGCTTATTTTTACCCTTTCCTTGGTTTTCTTAACAAAAACCGCTATTTCGGTTCCCTCTACCTTTCTTGGAATGTTTACAATATCACCTGTTTCGTTTTCCGCAACTCCGAATTTTTGTAAATCCTCCTCATCAAGGGCGGCAAGGGTAACACGTCCGTTAAAATAGCTTTCAAGGTTGTTCATAACATAGCCCTTTAGCCTTATTGTATTGACAGGCTCTATGTCAAAAAGCCGTCTGCAAAGCTCCGCATGGTCTATACCACATTCCATCAGTCTTGATACCGTCATAACGGTCTTTGGAGATGCACAGCTGTATTTTAAACAGCCTGTATCACCCATAATTCCGCTGTAGAGATATTCCGCCATTGTTTTTGTAAGCTTAACATTCATTTCACAGAATAAATCATAAACCATTTCTGCGGTTGAGGACATATTCCCATCCACTCTGTTTTCCATAGCATACATGGTATTTGTATAATGATGGTCAATGCTTACGGTTCTGTCCGCCATATCCAAAAGACAGGCTCTCTCTCCCATTCTGCCCACATCGCCTATGTCAAGACAAATAAGCAGGTCAAAACGCCCGCTTATTTTGTCCTTATCGAATATTTCATAGTCATCACTTAAAAATCCAATACGCTTTTCTATCGGCTTACTAAGATAATAAACTGCTTTTTTCCCCTTGCTTTTAAGCATTTCAAGCATTGCAAGAGAGCTTCCGAAAGCGTCCGTATCCTCATCTATGTGAGATATGACAGCAACGCTTTCCGCTTCTTCAATAAATTTTACAATGTTATCCATATATTTTTCCTCATTGTATATCCTTAAGCATCTGACTGATTTTTGAGCCATGCTCAATCGAATGATCAAGCTCAAAAATAAATTCCGGTGTGTGCCTGAGCTGTAAGCGGTGACCTATTTCTCGTCTGATATAGCCCTGAGCGCTTTTTAAGCCCTCAAGAGCATTTTTCTGGACTGTTTCATCACCGAATACGCTGATATATGCCTTTGCATAGCTTAAATCATTGGTCACATGAACGGCAACAACACTCGTTATCATGGGTATGCGACTGTCCTTCAGCTCTCTGATTACAGCCGCAAGCTCACGCATTACCTCTTCGTTGATTTTATTAATTCTTTCCTTTGCCATAGCTATCCTTTCTGTAAATACCAAGCGTTTGCAAAATGCCGCCACGTACTTTGTGTACGCAAGGCATCAAAAACGTGCAAGATGTTCAAATTTTGGAAGTCAACCTACCTTTGAATTTCTTCCATTATATAACACTCGATTACATCGCCTTCTTTGATGTCATTAAAGTTGGCAATGCCCATACCGCATTCAAAGCCGTCGGCAACCTCTTTCACGTCGTCCTTAAATCTCTTTAAGCTGTCGATTTCTCCCTCGTGTACAACTATACCGTTTCTTACCAATCTTATCTGCGCATTTCTTGTAATCTTACCGTCTGTTACATAAGCGCCTGCGATTGTGCCTACGCCCGAAACCTTAAAGGTCTGACGAACCTCGGCATGACCTATTACAACCTCTTTAAATTCGGGGTCAAGCATACCCTTCATAGCTGCCTCGATTTCCTCGATAGCCTGATAAATTACTCTGTAAAGACGTATATCAACCTCATGCTGAGAAGCCGCCGCTGCCGCACCTGCGTCCGGTCTTACGTTAAAGCCTACAATAATTGCGTTTGAAGCATTGGCAAGCATAACGTCCGATTCATTTACCGCACCAACGCCGCCGTGGATTGCTCTTACTCTTACCTCATCGTTGGACAGCTTTTCAAGAGACTGCTTAACCGCCTCAACCGAGCCTTGAACGTCAGCCTTAATAATAACGTTAAGCTCCTTCATATTGCCCTCGTCAATCTGCGAGAACAGATTATCGAGAGAAACCTTAACCGTTGAGTTGAATTTTGTTTCCTTCTGCTCATGCTTTCTTGCCTCGGCAACGTCACGGGCAAGCTTTTCGTCCTTGACAACTCTGAACTGATCACCGCCTGAGGGTGCCTCCGAAAGACCCAGAATTTCAACAGGGGTTGAAGGTCCTGCGGTTTTAACACGTCTGCCCTTATCGTTTACCATAGCACGAACGTGACCTACAGCCGTTCCGGCAATAACAATATCGCCTACGTTCAAGGTACCGTCCTGAACAAGAACGGTAGCAATAGGACCTCTGCCCTTATCTATACGCGCCTCGATTACTGTACCTCTTGCCGGCTTATCGGGATTTGCCTTTAATTCCTTCATATCGGCAATAAGCAGAACCATTTCCAAAAGACTGTCAATATTAATTCTTTTCTTTGCGGATATTTCAACGCATACCGTATCGCCGCCCCATTCCTCCGGAACAAGCTCATGCTCAACAAGCATCTGCTTTACTCGCTCAACGTTTGCGTTTTCCTTATCAATCTTGTTAATGGCAACAACAATCGTTACTCCTGCCGCCTTTGCGTGATTTATAGCCTCGATTGTCTGTGGCATAATACCGTCATCGGCCGCAACCACAAGAATTGCAACGTCGGTAACCTGCGCACCTCTTGCACGCATTGTTGTAAAGGCTTCGTGTCCCGGTGTATCAAGGAAGGTAATATCCCTGTCATTAAGACGTACGCTGTAAGCACCTATATGCTGAGTAATTCCGCCTGCCTCGGTATCGGTTACGGAGGTGTGTCTTATAGCGTCAAGAAGCGAGGTTTTACCGTGGTCAACGTGTCCCATAACAACAACAACCGGTGAACGGGGCTGTAAATCCTCCGGCTTATCCTCTGTTTCCTCAAACAGAATATCCTCTTTTGTCAGAACAATTTCCTGCTTTACCTCAATTCCGTAATCATCGGCAATGAGAACGGCGGTATCAAAATCAATACTCTGTGTAATTGTTGCCATAACGCCGAGCATCATCAGCTTTTTAACGATTTCAGCCGCCGGCTTTCCTAACTTCTGCGCAAACTCGCCTACGGTAATTGTTTCGGGAATTTCAATAAGCTTAGGACCTTCCTTTTTCTTAGGCTCTTCCTTTTTAGGAGCATTATCCTGCTTCTTAGTATCATTTTTGCCCTTTTCAAGCATATTTATGTTCTTTTCGTTGCGGTTTTTCTTCTTTTGCTTACTTCTTCCGCCCTGCATCTCCCTCATATTGTCGGTTACCATGCTTTCAAGACGTTCTCTCGATTCAATCTTTTCAAGCTCAACAGTTGAGGTTCTTGTGTCAACGTATCGAACATTCTGTCCGTCATTGATGGTGATTTTTTCCTTATCGTCCCCGTCAAAATTAAGCTGAATTTTTTCGCCCTTTTCCTTCTGCTGTGCAGGACGCTTTTCATTTTTCCTTGCCTTTTTCCTGTCGGCATTGTCCTTTTTGACCTCAGCCGGAGTCTCCTCCTTTTTCCGGGGAGTCGGTTTTTCGGTCTGCTTTTCGGCAGCCGCTTTTTTCTCTCCGGTCTTTTTATCCTCCGGTTTCTTTGCCGCCGGCTTCTCTTCCTCAGGCTTCTTTTCTTCTTTTTTATCTTCCTCGGCTTTTTTCTCCTCAGCAGCGGGTGCTTCGGGCTTTTTCTCCTCTGCCGGCTGCTCCTTAGCCTCTGTTTTCGGCTTTATTATAGGCTCGTCGCCCATATCGTATTCCTGTGTATATATTTCGAGAATTAGAGAAAGATGCTCCTCGTCAAGCAGAGATGCCCCCGATTTTAACTCTATTCCATAGCCTGCAAGCCTTTCTATAATCTCCTTTGCCGGGACCTTTAAATCCTTGGCAATTTCCTGAACCTTTACATTAGATGTTGCCATATTCATTCACCATTCCTTCCTGTTTTAATAAATCGGCATATTTATTCATTACAGCGTCTGCAAAGCCCTTATCGTTTATTGACAAAGCCGTTCGTTCTCCGGCTGCGCCCACAGCCCTGCCTAATCCCTCTTTATCCGCATATTCGATATATTTAACCGAATAATACTTGCAGGAATCTGTCAGCGACTTTCGTCCGTTGTCCGATATATCCTTTGCAATTATAATCAATTCCGATCTTTTTGCCTTGATTTCCTTTTCACAAAGCGGTGCGCCCGCACATACCTTTCCGGCTCTTTTTGCAAGCCCTATCATTGACAAAATCTTATCCTGATACATAGTCGATAAGCTCCTTATAAAAATCCTCGCTGACCTGCCTGTTCAGCTGCTTTGACAGTGCTTTTCTTTTTTGCGCCGTTAAAATGCAGTCGGCATTTTTGCAAAGATAAGCGCCTCTGCCGTTTTTTCTGTAGCTTTCATCTATTACAAGCCCCTCGTCTGCGGCAACAATCCTTATAAGCTCGCGCTTTTCCTTCATACCTCTGCATCCGGCGCACATTCTCATTGGTATATGCTTCGCCTTTTTATTTTCCATCCTTTTCATTAACACCTTTCAATTCCGTTTGTGAAAACGGCTTTAATTTTCTGTAATAAATTTATTCCTCATCATCCTCTGCCGGTTCAGCCTCCGGCTCACTGACTGCTATGTCTTCCGGCTTTTTTATGTCGATTTTCCAGCCCGTAAGCTTTGCCGCAAGTCTTACATTCTGACCTCTGCTGCCTATAGCAAGGGACTGCTGATACTCGGGCACCGTAACAACCGCCATTTTTTCCGCCTCGTCTATCTGAACGTCAAGCACGCTTGAGGGGCTTAAGCTTGCGGTTATAAACTCAACGGGATTCTCGCTCCATTTAACTATATCTATCTTTTCCCCTCTTAATTCCTCGCTTATCTGATTAACTCTAATACCGTTTTTACCGATACAGGAGCCTTGTGCGTCAACGTTGGGGTCGGAGGAATATACGGCAATTTTTGACCTTGAGCCTGCCTCTCTCGAAATGCTTTTTATTTCAACAATTCCGTCCGCAATTTCCGGCACCTCTCTCATAAACAGCCTTCTTACAAGATTGGGATGAGTTCTCGACACAACAACCTGTGTGCCTCTGTTCCCTGCCTTAACCTCGCTTACGTAGCATACAAGGCGCATATTCGGCGCATAGTGCTGCTTGGGCGGCATTTCACTTGAGGGTATCTCGTCAGCCGGCAAAAGAGCCTCAACCGTTTCCATACCTTCGTCCTTTTCTATTTCAACCTCAACAAAAACCCTGTTGTCATCATCTATTCTGCGTATTCTTCCCGTTACAATGTCGTTAAGTATTTTGGTTGAGCTGCTGTATACCTGCTCACGCTCAGCCTCTCTCAGCTTCTGGGTAATAACCTGCTTTGCGTTCATTGCCGCAACTCTTCCGAAATTCCTCGGTGTTACCTCAATGTCAACAATATCGCCGATATTATAGCCTGCGCTGATTTTGTGTGCGTCCTCAAGAGAAATATAAAGCTGCTCGCTGCCCTCTTCAACCGCTTCCACAACCTCCTTTTCGGCATACACCTTAAACTGCCCCGTAACCTTGTCAATGCTTACCTTAACGTTCTGGGCAGAGGCAAAGTTCCTCTTATATGCGGTTACCAATGCGGTTTCAAGCGCATCCAGAATGAAATCGGGAGTAATATTTTTCTCCCTGCACAAATCGTTAAGCGCCCCCAAAAGCTCTGCCGCTTCGTCAAATTCGGGCTTTTTCCCTCTTTTTCTTCTTGTTTCAGCCATTTTAATAATCTTTCCTTTCCTTATTTAACTCCTGAGATAAATTAAAAATATTTGTTTATAATTATACTATTCCTTTATAGTAATATCGGTTTAATGCTTTTCTGTCAAAAACTGAAATGCAGTCTGATATAAGCCGCTTCCTTGACAGGCACCTCACAGGCTTTGTCCGACAGCTGAATTTCAGCCTTTTCTCCGTCAAAGCTCTTCAATATTCCGGTAAATTCCTTTTTGCCGTCAATTGCCTTATACAGCTTAACGTCAACCTCCCGACCTGTGTAATAATCAAACTCTCTTTGTGTTTTTAAAATCCTGTCAACCCCCGGTGACGATACCTCTAAAATGTATGCCTCGTCTATGAGATTGAGCTTGTCAAAGCGTTCGTCAAAGGCTCTTGAAAACTCCTCACATTCATTGATTCCCACCCCTCCGGGCTTATCAATGTATATTCTGAGGTATTTGTCCTGCCCTTCCTTTTTGTACTCCGATCCCACAACAAAAAATTCGGTGTTTTCGGCAACGGCATCTGCCGTTTCAAGAGCTTTCTTTTCTATAATTCCTGCCATACGGTCTCCTTTCCGCCAATAAAGCTGCGGCATTTATTGTTGTACAATATGAAAGAGTGGACTTTCGTCCACTCTTCTGTCAACCCCTATTGTGCTTTTATGGTATTATACCACACTTTATTCACTTTTGCAAGTGTTTTTAAATATTTTTTTACAATATATACTATTTTCACAAAGGTATCAATTAAAAATCAAGAATTTTCAATTCTTTTTTTTGCAGCTTCAAAATACGTTTTATCAATTTCAATGCCTATGAACCTTCTGTTTAACCGTTTAGCCGCAACACCCGTAGAACCAACGCCCATAAACATATCTAAAACAACATCGTTTGGATTGCTTGCAATCTTAATGATGTGTTCAAGAATTTTTACGGGTTTTTGAGTGGGATGCTTAGGGTTCTTTAATCTTTCAACGCCCATACAAATCGGGCTTTCAATAAAATTATGCATTTCGTTTTGAGCCGTAAAATTCCAGGTGTGTCCTTTGTTCCATAAACATACAATCAATTCACAGCTGTTTAAAAAAGATGATTTTCTTATGTTGGGTACCGGATTTGTTTTATGCCATACCATAAATTGAAATGTATCAAATTCGGAATCAAATACCTCGTGGAATTTGCCTATCAAATTATAACTGCAAAAAATAAAAATATTTCCTTTTGGTGCTATAATTCTTTTGAACTCATCAACCAAATCTCCGGGATTCAGAGGTATTTCGTCCCATTTTGCTACATCGTTGTTGATTTCGCTTCGCCAATCAAATTTCATATTACCTGTGCTGTAATGTGCCAGATTATATGGCGGATCACAAAGAATCAAATCTATTGAGTGATCCTTTATTTCTTTCATTTTTTCAAAGCAATCAGCATTAAACAATAATGTGTTGCCCATATTCTTTACATCTATCATTATTCTAAACCTCAAAATATGCCCTTTTAATTTCTGCTAATGAGTTCTTTATGTAATTGGCACTTTCTTTATACTGTTCAAAAATTATGTCAAAGCCATTTTCATCTTTACATACAAAATTCCAATAGTCCTTACCTATCAACAGTTCTTCCTGCGCGAAAAATTGTTTTACTCTTTCTTGATTCCAATTATTGCCTTCTCCGAACTTATTGTAAGCAGTGGCAAAATATATTTTTACACGTTCATCGGCAGGGACTTTATTTTTAAGTAAGTAATACTCTGTCAGCATTGCTATTTTTTCAGCCTTGGATTTCTTGTTATCTAAATCTCCGCCGGCTTTTAACTCAATAATGAAATGTGTTTTGTTTTCAGCATCATAAAAATAATTATCGGTTTGATGTGTTTGGTGAAAGCTTGTTGTATTTCGCGGAATAATGAAATTCTGTGTATCGTAATGCCATATTTCAGGTGTGGTGTGGTGGTCGTATGAAGCCATAATATTAGATATATGTTGTATTTGTTCCGGCAAAATAAAGGATTCGATTTCATTATTAACAGTGTAGAATAGTTTTGCTATATTATTTCCCATTTTTTCAAGTATGTTTCCGAAGCTACTGTCAAAGCTGCGTACAAATGCGCTGTAAAACATAAATTCAGCACCTAATTCAGCAATGAAACAGTTATTTTTCTTTTGATTGATAACACCTTTAGGATCTGAAACTTCATCTATATATCTTGATTTTAAGCCTTCGGCAAAACTGCATATTGTTGAATCAACAATTGCTTGTACGGCTATTTTCTTATCAATATTCATTATCCTGCTCCTCCTGTGTTTTATAATGTTATATTATACCATATATTTTTTAGAAAATCAATTTTTTATTATATTATATTTATCTTTATCTGTTTTTGCAATTAATATTATATCGGTAATTGCAGCTTTGTGATAGTGTTATTATTAAAATCAGTTTTCTCTCGCATTAATATATGTTTCTCCTCCGCCGCTTTCGGCTATTTCCCACACCGGTGTCAGGAGAACGCTTTCATGATAGAGCATTGTTTCAAGTGCCGCATAGCCGAGGGAAATATTTTCTATTCTTACGGGGGATGGGCTTTTTCTGTCGTTCATATATTCGATAAGTGCGCCCGAGGGGCTTTTCAGCTCCATAACCGCATCGCCGCCCTCCTGTTCGTTATACCAGCAGCCGTACACTCCCTTTATGACATTCTCCGCAAGCTCAACCGTCAGCTCTGCGCCGTAAACGTTAAAGCCATCGATTTTTTCTTCAAAGCGAACCTTGACCGCCTTTCCCGATTCAAGGACTTCGCCCTCAGAGCCTTTGATTACCGCACCAATCGAGGCAAGTAGCTCCTCTGCCCCTTTTTGCGCATCACTGCCGGGAGTATCTATTGTTCTTAACGCTTTCCCCTCATTGGCTCTTGCTTCAAAATAATCGCCGCTGAAGCTTAGGGTTCCGTTTTCTGACACATACCTATCACCCTCCGCAGGCACAGCATCCTCGCCGAGAACCTTTTTTGCAAATTCATCATAGCTGCTTATTATATTTTTCACATAAACCGTTTTCATTTTCTTTCTGTCGGCCGCATCGGTAATTGTTTTTTTATCAACCGTTATGCCGTTTTCGCTCAAAAGCCCCATAACCGTATCGGCAACCTGAGCCTCTATTTTTGCCGAATGCATATTATCCGAGATTAAATATATCAGTAAAAACAAATTTATAATAATGAAAAACACAATAAGAATTGTTTTTGCCTTATCCCATTTCAAAGTTCATCACAGCTCCTTTGCCCGTTATTGCTAATCTGCGGTTATACCGTCCACCGCAATGATGTTATCCACCTTAACAACCCAATCGGCAGCTTTATCTCCCTCTGTTCCGTCGTCACTGTAGCCGAAATACATCTTATCAATATTTATTTCATTCATAAATCCGGAATAGCTTGCAATAACGCTGTCAAGGGCGGTAAAAAATTCCGCAAGAGCCGTCTTTCCGCCTGTGACATCATATTTTCTTATAAGCTGCTTATAGCTTTTTAACATTCCGTTTTCAACAACCGCCTCAATTCCCGAGGATATTTTTCCGTTGTTTATTTTAACGGGTATGCCCGACACAATATAATCAAAAATATATTTGTTTTTTTCGTTGCTCTCGTTTTCCGATATGCGCACAGTACAGCTGCTGCCCACCGCCTCGTTTATTCCTGCCGCAACGGAGGCGATATTTACAATATTTGTGTACTCGTCACCTGTTGAGGAAACGTCAAGACCGCCGTCGGTTGCCTGATATTCAAGATAACCGTCCTTATCCAGCTTAAGTATGGCATTGTTTTCCACAAACACCACCGTACCGCCTGCCTCTGTATATCTTCTCATTGTGCTTGCGTTAATATTGAACACTCCCAGAATGTCGTCAACAATGACCTCATTTATGGCATCGCCCTCCGCAACGGGATTCCGGGCATTTATTACCGGGTATTCCGGTGCCGTTGAATAGATAAGAATAAGCGGATTGAGGGTTGTTTTCTGGGCTCCGAAGGGCTTGTCGAATTTCAGGTCAAAGGAATAATTTATTGCCGAATCCGACTCTCTGCTGTGCTTTTTTACACAGCTGTCAATAAGCTCCGTAAGTCTTTCGCTGCCCTTTGACACATTTATTCTGTAATATAACCCCTCGTCCCTGTCGGCAATATATACCTCTGTTCTTGGGCGCGGAACAATTACCGCATCGGAAAAGTGAATATCTGTCTGGGAAAAAGCGTTGTTCTGCGTCCCTATGAGCTTTGAAAACAGCTCGGGGGTAAAGCTGACGGGATATTCAAAATAGAGCGATGCGGAGGCAAGGGCGGAATACAGCTCCTCCGCCTTAACCGAAATAATATTTTCCCCCTCCGACATAAATGCGTTCCTCAACACCTCGGACGCTTCCTCTACAAGCCCGTCAAACTCTGCGTCCGCGGAATTTAAAGAAATTCTTGTTGTCTGATCTCCTGTATTAATTACAATTTTTTCCGGATCGAATACCTTTGTTTTATATGTATTTTCATCGGTGAAATAGCTTTTTATATTGGTATAAAGCCTTGAAAGCTCAAAATTTCCCATATTTGAAAAAAAATTATAGCCGACAGGCCATAATTTTTTTTCTATCAGTATTCTGCTTCCGAGTACAAAATTCATTATTACAAGGAACATCAGCAGTAAATTTTTCAGCCGTTCCTTCGTCATAATATAACCCTTAGCTCCCTTCATAAAGCAAAGTCCGGTTCATAAAGATAAAGCCTACCAGAGAAAATTCCTTATGGTTACGGTTACGTTCTTCAGCTTGTCAACCGTACTCTTTTTAATCTTGTTTATATCTATTCTCACCGCCTGAGAGCCTCTGTAGTTCTCTGCGGCAACAACGAATATATTTTCGTCATTGGGAAGATCCACAACAACGCTGTACAAGCCGCTTGCGCCGATACAGGTTTCATTTTTGATTAAACCGCAGCTGCCTGTTGACGGATTGTACTTATAGACCTTTATCCTTGTTCCCTGCTCGCCCACGGCGGAAATGGTATAGGTTCTGTCCGACGTGGACGCAGAGTGCGACTCAGGTCTTTTAATATAAATAATATCTGTTGAATTTCCCTTTTCGGACAGGGATATTGTGTTTGAAAACGCAGCATATCCCACACACGGAGCCGCAACGGCAACCGCCGCCGATATCAGCACCGCAGATAATAGCTTTTTAAACATTGCTGTTCCTCCTCTATATTCAGCACGAAAACTCTTTATATGTATATCCTTATATTTATTATGTTCTTTTTATGATGTTCTTATACTATACATTATACCACATTATTATTACAAAGCTGTTACCGCAGCATTAAATACAATTAACAATATTATCCGACACCAAAATGCCGCTCTTATACCCTTACGGGCAGGGTTATAAGAACCTCGGTTCCCTTTCCCGTATCGGAATTAATTGTGATTTCGCCGCCGAAATTATCCACAATCTGCTTTGCAATGGCAAGCCCCAGACCGGTTCCGCCCGTATCTCTGCTTCTTGCCTTATCCACGCGGTAAAAGCGCTCAAAGAGCCTCGGAATATTCTCCTTTGGTATTCCTATACCGTTGTCGATAACCTTAATAAACGCTTCGTTTATCATCATACCCGAAACAATATCAACCTTACCGCCCTCGGGAGTGTATTTTATTGCATTTGAAACAATATTTATAACAAGCTGCTCCAGCTTATCCCTGTCGCTTTTGAACACGGGAACCTCCGAAAGGCTTTTATAGCTTATGGACTGATTTTTCTTTTTTGCCGTAATATACATTTTTTCGGCAACACCCTCCAAAAGCGCCTGCAAATTAATGTCGTCCGGCTCCTTTACCTCTGTCTGCGCCTCGTCAAGCCTTGAAAGCGTCAATAAATCCTTGACAATTCTTGTCATTCTGTCCGCTTCCTTGATTATAACGCTTAAGAACCTGTTTTCAAGCTCCTTATCATCGCAGGGGTTGTCAAGCAGGGTTTCGGCATAGGATTTTACCGTTGTAAGGGGAGTTCTCAGCTCGTGGGACACGTTGGAAACAAATTCACGTCTTGAAAGCTCCAGCTTTTCCTGATTGGTGTTATCTCTCATTACAACAAGCACACCGCTTATTTTGTTGTCGGTTTCAATAGGGGCAAAATTCAGCTTTAAATATCTGCCGTTATATTCAACCTGTCTTTCGGGCGGCGTATCGTTTTTAATATAAATAAGGTCGCCGAAGGTTATATCGGTTCCTATTTTCTTAAAGAAATCGTCAAAGCTGAGGTTTTCAATATCCTCACGCTTTATCATATGCTCCGCCTCGGGATTTATGTGTATCAGCTTTTTATTCAAATCAAAGGCAAGAATACCGTCTGTCATATTCTGAAGAATTGTTTCAACCTTTGTTTTTTCCTCGTTTACCTCGGTAATTGTCTTGCTCAGCTCCTGCGCCATAAAGCCAAAAGCGTTTGAAAGAGTTCCTATTTCGTCATTTTCCTTTGAGGGCTCATAGCTGTCAAATTCCCCTGCCGCCAGCTTCTGAGCCCTTTTGGTAAGATTGCTTATGGGAACGGTAATTGTTTTGCTTAAAAGATAGCCTATTATCATTGATACAAGTATGGCAAGCAGCAGCGCCTGAAGAACAATTACAAGAACATTGTTGGTAATGGCGTCAAGCTCCTCCTTTGTATCCTTGATATATACAATATACCCCACACTGCCGTCGGTTTTTACCGGAACGGCATAATCCATATAGTTTTTGTCCGCATTAACGATATCGCCGGTTTTTCCTGCCATTGCCATAACAATGTTGTCGGTTTTATCAAGACCGGCGCTTAATTTATTATCGGAGCTTTTTAAAACATTTCCCGTTTTTCCGTCAAGTATACAGTAAAATCTGTAGGTATCAAGCCCCAGAGGGCCTACATAGGAATTTACCGTTGCCGAAACGTTTTCAAGAGCCTGCTCGGTTTTTGCCGACTGCTCAAGCTGATAGACAAGCTCATCACCGAAAACCCTGTTCATCATAACAAAAAACTCCTCATTGTAGAAGTTTACAATGTTTACAAGCATAAAGGAGCCCACAACGGTTATTATGGAAATAGTAAGCAGGACAAATATTGATACAATTTTATACTGTATGCTTTTTAACATTTATTTCACGCCCTATTAAAATAATAGCCTACGCCTCTTTTTGTTATGATATATCTGGGCATTCCCGGGTCGTCCTCAATCTTTTCTCTCAGACGTCTTACCGTAACGTCAACCGTTCTCACGTCCCCGTAATACTCATAGCCCCATACGTTTTCCAGAAGGCTTTCCCTGGTGAAAATCTTTTCGGGCTGAATTGCAAGAAACTTTAAAAGTTCAAACTCACGCAGAGTAATATCAACAACCTTATCTCTCTTTTTAACCTCGTATCTTTCCATATTTATTACAAGATCTCCCGAGGCAATAATGCTGCTCTTGTCAGGCACACTGCCGCTTGCCTTGTCTATGGAGGTTCTTCTCAGGTTTGCCTTGACCCTTGCGGTAAGCTCTCTTACCGAGAAGGGCTTTGTCATATAGTCGTCGGCACCCAGCTCCAGCCCAAGCACCTTGTCAACCTCCTCCTCTCTTGCCGTAAGCATAATGATAGGCACAGAGGATTTTTCTCTTATCTTTCTGCATACCTCAAAGCCGTCCATCTTCGGGAGCATTACGTCAAGAAGTATCAGGTCGGGATTTTTGGTTACGGCAAGCTCAAGCCCTGCCGCGCCGTCATATGCCTCAAGAACGGCATAGCCCTCCTTTGTAAGGTTAAATTTAAGTATTTCAACAATCGGCTGTTCATCGTCGATTACAAGCACTGTTCTCTGATCCATTGGTATAATTCATTCCTTTCCTGTCGGTTATATGATATAAAAACCGCTTTTTCGTTTTTTCATCTATGTATTTACTTATATTGTAACAGAAAATTCCGCTTTCTTCAAGCCTTGTCTTTATTATGTAACAAAAATATCATCTTAATAAATGAGAATACTTTGAATAGAGCGAAATCCCCTCCGCAATTTCACTGCTTGAAAAACGTGAGGTCAGATATGACTTCAGCTCGCTCTTTTCCGCCGCCGTAAGTCCGCCCGACAAAAGCCCGGAAATATATCCCATATCCACCCTCGACGCAAGGGCAAGCCCCTTTGAAAAATCCGACGTGGGAACATTATCCTTTACGTAGTCGTACTGACTGTTATATTCCGAACGCTTTTTTGCAGGCTGCTTCGGTGCGGTCGTTTTGGCAGGTGCTTGGGAGGCTGTGCCGCCCTGAGCCTTTTCCTCCGTTTTGTCCTTTTTGCCGTCATTCTCTTCCGTGGTTTTTTCTTCCTCATCTGCCGCCGGCGCTTCCGATGCCGCCGCATTGGAAACAAGCGAGGATTCGTCTATGCTTTTCAAAAGCTCATCCGCCTCACCGGGCTGCAAATACGGCTCAACCGCCTTTCTGATATCCTCATC
>Ga0256406_1001509_pt1 | contig 37083 bp, 21 predicted proteins | sample RumenRJG_03DNA_FD_185986 | JGI IMG/M metagenome (GOLD analysis project Ga0256406, IMG submission 185986) | Bovine rumen microbial communities from Lethbridge, Alberta, Canada - RJG_03 | ecosystem: Host-associated > Mammals > Digestive system > Stomach > Rumen | place: Canada: Alberta | collected...
GGTGGTGGGGGAGCGGAGCGGACTTACCAACCAGTTCCTCCACCCGCCGACTGCAGGCGATAGCCTTGAGCTGGAAATGAAGTATTTTCCTATAAAATTATCCACGGACTTTTTCACTTGTCCCGGTATAATCCTTGGAAACTGGCACTCAACTTTTAGATTGAAAGGGGTGCTGACTTTTTCAAGTGGACTCATGTTTTTTGTCTAGAATTAGAGAATTTGAGAATTATTCTATTATGGAGCAAGAAAGAAATTTGAGAATTAGAGAATAGTTCTATCATCACGCAAGAATTCCTACTCCGAATGGTAGGCGTCAATCGTTATTCACTGTCCGATGCTTCTCCCCTCCCTCTGTAGGGAGGGGTTGGGGGTGGGTCTTATTGTTCTTGCCGGACGTCTTGAGAGTTTGGGATGGTTTTTTAGGAATTTTTGAACAACCAATTGTTTTATTTGCTATCTTTGCAGTTCGAAAGCTAGCTCGAGATTATTTAGTGCATTGAAATCTATGTGACTTATGAAGACGATAAAAATTCTTACTTTTATTGGCTTGCTGTCAGTGCTCGCCGCATGTGGCAACAGGCCGTCATCTGATGGTCAGAAAGCCGTCAGGGTGAAAGTGGAGCAAGTGGGCGCCGTCCAGATGAACGGTGAACGCGGCTATAGCGGCACCGTGACCGAGGAGAATGGCGTCAGCCTCAGTTTCTCCACCGCTGGTACCGTAAAGCAGATCAGTGTTGCTGAGGGACAGATGGTCAGCGCCGGGCAGGTCATCGCCGTGCTCGACGGTGCCAACCAGAACAGCACGCTGGCCTCGTCGCACGCCGTGACTATGCAGGCCCAGCAAGCCCTGCGTCAGGCCCAGGACACCTACAACCGTTCGAAAGGCCTCCACGAGAGCGGCGTCATCAGTGAGGCCAAGTGGGTGCAGGCCCAGACCGCCCTGGCTGAGGCCAAGGAGGCCCTGCGATCGGCTGCGGCCCTGGAGCGCATCTCGCGGAAGAATATGGGCGACACCCGACTCACCGCTCCCTACGCAGGCTACATCTCCCGCAAGGCAGTCGAGGTGGGACAGAATGTGGCGCCCGGCGAGATGATTGCCGAACTGATGCACATCGACCGTGTGAAGGTGAAGATCAGTGTGCCGGAGAACGAGATCGACAAGATACAGAAGGGCGAGGTGATGATGGTGCGCTGCGATGCCGTGGGCGGCCAGCCCTTCTATGGCCGTGTGGTCGAGAAGGGTGTCGACGCCGACCTGCTCAGCCGCACCTACGACGTGAAGATCATGCTCGACAACCCGCAGCACCGACTGCTGCCCGGAATGATCTGCAATGTCTACAGCAGTTTCCGCCGCGGTCAGACCAGCGTCTTCGTTCCGGCCAATGTGGTGCAGCTCAGCGAGGACAACCGCTTCTTCGTATGGGTGGTGAGCAACGGCAAGGCCTCGAAGCGATTCATCCACTTCGTAGCCGACACCTCTCAGGGCGTGCGCGTCGATGGCGGACTGCAGCCGGGCGACCAGCTCATCGTCGAGGGACAGCAGAAAGTGAGTGAGGGTACATTGTGCGAAATCATCAAGTAAGCTATGGCAAGAAAGAAGAGAAGACCCTTTCAGGAGATATGCCTCTACTATCGGCAAATCGTCATTCTGCTGGTTTGCTGTCTTGTAGTGCTTGGCATCTTCGGCCTGAAGATGATCAATAAGAATGAGTTTCCCGACTACACGGTGCGCGAAGGCATCGTGGCCGCCGTTTTTCCCGGTGCCACTTCGGAGGAGGTGGAGCAGGAGGTGACCAAGCCGCTGGAGAACTACATCTTTACTTATAAAGAGGTATTGAAGGAGAAGACCTATTCCTACTCGCGCGACGGCATGAGCATCATCGTCGTCGAGCTGAACGAGAACCTCGAGGATAAGGACGAGTTCTGGTCAAAGTTCAAGCATGGCATCGAGACCTTCAAGTCGAGTCTGCCTCGCGGCGTACTGGCCGTGCGCGTGCAGGACGACTTCGGCGACGTGTCGTCTGAGCTGATTTCGCTGGAGAGCAAGGACAAGACCTATCGCGAGCTTAACGAGTATATGAAGGTCATCAAGGACTCGCTGCGCATGGTGCCCTCGGTGGGCAAGATGAGCGTCACCGGTATGCAGATGCCGCAGATTGCCATCTATCTCGACACCGACAAGCTCTCGCACTACGGCATCAGCTATCTCGCCATAGCCCAGGAGCTGGCCGGAAAAGGCTTCACCAGCACCGGCGGCAGCCTGCAGGACAAGAAATACAAGAGTCCCATCTACGTCGATGAGAGTCTCAACAAGATTTATGATGTTGAGAACGCCGTGATCTACAGCGACCTGCGCGGCAACATCGTCCGTCTGAAAGACGTGGCCGAAGTCAAATATGAGTATCCCACGCTCGACGAGTATATCACCGTCAACGGCACCAAGGCACTGCTGCTCTCGGTGAGCAACAAACAGGGCATGGACGTCTCGCGCATGGGTACGGCCATCAACGAGAAGCTCGACCACATCAAGTCCGAACTGCCTGCCGACGTGAAAATCAACAAGATTACCGACCAGAAGCAGGTTGTCGACGACTCCATCTACGACTTCCTGCGCGAGCTGCTCATCGCCATCGTCACCGTGCTGCTCGTCGTGGTGCTCATCATGCCACGCCAGGTGGCTGCCGTGGCCGCCGCGACGATGCCCGTGACCATCTTCATCTCGCTCGGACTGTTCTACATCTTCGACCTCGAGCTCAACACCGTCACGCTGGCGGCACTCATCATGACGCTCGGAATGATTGTCGACGACTCAATCGTCATCATCGACGGCTATGTCAACAATCTGGCGCTGGGCATCACCCGCTGGCGCAGTGCCGTGCTGGCCACAAAGCATTTCCTGAAGAGCATCTTCTCGGCCACGCTCTGCATCTCCATCACGTTCTTCCCCTTCCTCGTGACGATGACAGGCGTGATGCACGACTTCCTGAAGATGTTTCCCTGGGCCATCACCATCGTGCTCTTCGTCAGCATGATCATCGCCCAGACCCTGCTGCCCATCCTCATGTACTTCTGCATCCGTAAGCCCATCGAGACCGGAGTGAGAAAGGACGGGAAGAAGGCCTTCAATCTGCTCGACATCATGCAGCGATTCTACAACAAGGCCATCGAGCAGTGCTTTGCCCACTGGAAACTGACGCTGGGCGCTGCCGTCGTGACGATTGCCGTCGGTGGCGTGGCCTTCATCCAACTGCCTCAGAAGCTGATGCCTATCGCCCAGCGTGACCAGTTTGCCGTGGAGATCTTCATGCCCACGGGAAGCACCGTTGAGCACACCACATGGCTGGCCGACTCGCTGGAGCACATGATCCGGCGCATGCCCGGTGTGGTCTCCGTGGCCAACTTCCACGGCATGTCGTCGCCCCGCTTCCAGACCACCTACGCCCCGCAGATTCCCGGCGACAACTTTGCCCAATTCATCGTCAACACCAAGAGCATCGACGAGACCGAGCGCCTCGTGAGCGAGTGCAAGCGACGCTTCACCAATTATTTTCCCGAGGGCATCGTCAAGATCAAGCATCTCTCCTACAGTAAGGAGGAGAATCCCATTGAGGTGCGCCTGACGGGCAACGACCTCTCGACGCTCACTCTGGCAGCCGACAGCGTGACGTCGCGCCTGCGCCGCATCAACGGTCTGGAACTGGTCAGAACCGACTGGCGTGAGCCCTTGGCCACAACCCGCGTCACACTCAACGACGAGGCGGCAAGCCGACTCGGACTGACCAATGGCGCCGTGCAGATGACGCTGGCCATGCGCTATACCAGCGGTCTGCCGGTGAGCCAGATGTGGGACGGCGACTACGGACCTAAGACGGTGCTGAAGACCCGCCGCAGCGACAGCGCATCGGTCGACAACCTTCTCGACGAGCAGATTCCCGTGGTGGGCGGACTGAAGAGCGTGCCGCTGAGAGAGGTGGCCACGGTGGAGAAAAAGATGGAATACGGTCAGATTGTCCACCGCAACGGACTGCGCACCATCTCCGTGATTGCCGAGACCGACCAGGATGTCAACGTGGAGCGCATGACGGGCCGAATCATGAAGATCGTGGCCGGCATGCAGTTGCCCCAAGACGTGCACGTGTCTTACGGCGGACAGTATGAGACCGACCAGGAGCAGATACCCAATATCATCCATGCCCTCATCATCAGCATCGCCATCATCTTCTTTGTGCTGCTGTGGCACTTCCGCAGTGTGTCGGAGTCGTTCATCATGCTGGCCTCGCTGTCGCTGTGCGTGTTTGGCGCGGCAGCCGGCATTCTGATGTCGGGCATCGACCTGAGCCTGACGTGCGTGCTGGGCTTCGTGTCGCTGATGGGTGTGCTGGTGCGCAATGGCATCATCCTCTTCGACTATGCCAAGGAACTCTACACCGAGAAGCACATGTCGATGCGCGATTCCATCCTCGAGGCCTCGAAAGAGCGCATGCGCCCCATCTTCCTCACGTCGGCCTGCGCCTCCACGGGCGTCATCCCGATGCTCTTGGGTGGCAGCAGTCTGTGGATGCCGATGGCAGCCGTCATCTTCTGGGGCACCATCATCACGATGTTCTTCATCCTCACCGTCATGCCCGTTGCCTACTGGCGCTTCATGGGCGACCCCGCCAAGAAGCTGACCAAGGAAGTAAGGATGATGTCGAGATAGAAGTGTAAGCCCTTACGACTATAAGTCGCAGAGAAAACATATAGAAGCAGCCGAAAAGCAATACGTAACTTTCCGGCTGCATTTGATTCAGAGAACAGTAAGGCCTATGCATCTCAAAAACAGATAAGTTGGGCCATTTCTTTGGAAAGAAGCGAGGAAAGTATTATATTTGCAAAGTAAATCAGATTAAGCGCTATGGAGCTGATGAGAAAATACCCGATTGGCATACAGACCTTTGAACGGATTATCAAAGAAGGATTTGTCTACGTTGACAAGACCGACCTTGTTTGGCAACTGGCCCACAGTGCCACTTTCGTTTTCATGAGCCGTCCGCGTCGTTTTGGTAAGTCGTTGCTCTCCACTACGCTGGAGTCTTACTTCCGTGGTGATAAGGAACTTTTCGAAGGCCTGAAGATTATGCAGCTCGAAAAAGAGTGGACGCGCTATCCCGTCATTCATCTCGACCTCAGCGTGGCAAAGGGACTGGACAATGCCAAGAGTTTAAGCGAGACATTGATGTGGATATTGGAACCGCTGGCTGATGTTTATGGTAGAAAACCAACAGAAACAACACCTGGAAAGCTTCTCTCCGGACTTATCCATAGGGCACAAGAGAAGACTGGAAAGCAGGTGGCGGTCATCATCGATGAATATGACGCTCCCCTGCTTGATGTACTTCATGATCAGGCTACGCTCGATGCCATGCGCAAGGTCATGCAGGAGTTCTATGTGCCGCTCAAGGCAAACGAAGCCTACATCAAGTTCTGCTTTATCACGGGCATCACGAAGTTCTCGCAACAGAGCATCTTCTCCACTATCAATAACCTGAAGAATGTTTCGCTGCTGCCCCGTTTTGCTACCATTTGCGGTTTTACAGAGCAAGAGGTAAAAACAGTTTTTAAGGAAGACATCGAGGCGATGGCCAAAGACCTTAAGGTGACGCCTGAAGAGATGTATGCCAAGATTAAGTTCAAATACGACGGCTATCATTTCGCAGGTGGCGCAGAGGCGGTCTTCAATCCATATAGTCTGCTTAATGCTTTGGACGACAGAATGCTGGATAACTATTGGTTTGCATCCGGCACTCCAACCTTTCTCATCAAGCAGATGCAACACTTCCATACCGACATAACCTCACTCGATTCTTTAGAAGTATCTAAATCCGCATTTGATCAGCCTACTGAGAACATGAAGGACGCCTTGCCGTTACTTTATCAGACGGGTTATCTCACGATTAAAGACTACGATCCAAACACAGAGGCCTATTTGCTCTCCTTTCCCAATCAGGAGGTGCGCGTTGGCTATGTCAATGGATTGTTGCCCACTTATATAGGCTTGAATAATTCTGACGTGCAGCTTGGCTTTGCCGCTAAATTCTGGCAGGCATTGACTAATGACAATATCGACCTGGCTATGCGTCACATGCAATCCTATCTCGCTGGTATCCCATACGTGGAAGGTTTCAAACGCAAGCTCGCCGACGCCACTACGAAGGAAGGATTTTATGAGTACACGTTCTATCTCATCTTCTCCATGCTCAACGTCTATGTGCGCACGCAGGTTAAGGTGGCTGGCGGTCGCATTGACATGGTCGTCTTCATGCCTAACGTCATTTACGTAATGGAGTTGAAGGCGAGCGACACAGCGCGCCATGCTCTAGATCAAATCAACGCCCGTGGCTATGCGAAGCCTTATCTCTCCGACGGACGCCGGGTGGTGAAGGTTGGTGTGAGCTTCGATGCCGACAAACTCTCTGTGGGCGAGTGGATGGTGGAAGGATGACCAGGAATCGTGCCTTTTCGAGAATCGTCAGTAACGGGACGGACATGCCAACGAGACTTACCGTCGGTGAGGGTATTATTCTTCTGAATCAGTTTGCTCTTTATCGTCATTGCTCTTGAAATTCTTATTAACGCTGCAAATATAGCAAAAGTTGCACGGATAATCCGAATTTTCGGGGTGTTGGGAAGGGAACTGATTTTTCGATATAGTTTACAAGCTATTGATAAGCGGCTGATAATGAGGGATAGACGGGAGGACGATTTTTTTATTTCGACGGAATGACGTTGTAGGAGCGGTGGCATTCCTGACGATGAGAAGACCCGCCCCCCAACTCAAAGACCCACCCCCAACCTCTCCCTACAGAGGGAGGGGAAGTAAGCGGTGGGGGGCTGACTATCCCCAGTCTGCGCTCCTGACGTCGCTTGACTGGGGTTACCGAGAGTCAGCCCATTCTGGGCTGGTTGATTTGCCCTGTCTAGCTCGCTTGGGAGTTGTAGGAGCGTCGTCATTCCTGACGACGAAGGTTTGCGATAGGAGCGGCGGCATTCCTGCCGCCGAAGGATTTATTTGTGATGAGCAAGCGAAGTACTTTCTTGGCCGTCAAGAATGACGGCCCTCCTACCGCCCTCCTACGAACATCAATGTGATTTACACTTCGATGTTCGCTCTCCTCCCTTCGTAGGGAGGGGCTGGGGGTGGGTCTTCTCTTTCGTTGATATATCCTTCCTGGTCGTAGCCTTTATGCTCGCGGTTGATGGCATCGAACAAGGGCTGAAGACGGGAGTCGGCAACAGTCATCGAGCCAAACTTGTTGTATTGCACCTTGTAGCGCTCATAGCTGCCCGAAGGAAGACGCTGATATATATCGTCGGGGATGAAAAACTCAGACCGGGAAGGACCAAGGTGCTGAAAGAACTCCGTGAGGAAGATGTGGATGCCGGCCAGGTCGAAGTCGCCAAAGTGGACGTAATGGTTGGGCACTGACAACAGCCAACGCAGAAGGTCGCCATTCTGCGGATAGCGGCTGACGAAGAGCGGACGGTTGTAGGCTTGGAAAAGATTACGCTGGCTGGCTATCCGGCGGAAGTTCTCGGCGTTCTCCACGCCAATGATGACGACTTCCTCAGGGACTGAGAAAGCCGTGTAGTCGTAGATGTAAGTGAATGAGCCTTCTGCGGGATGGATGACCACGGGCCGGCCATGCAGCGTAGCCGGGATGTCGGTATAGCTGTTGACGAGGAATCCCGTCATCGTGCGCTGATGGATGAACTTGCTGTCGCCCGTGGTCTGCGTGAACTGGGCTCGAGACGCTCCCTCCTTATCCTGCAAGAGCTGGAGCGACTTGGTCAGGTCGGTGATGCCCCAGCGATTTTGCAGATAGGCCAGGAACGCTTCGGCATCGGGCGCCAGATAGCAGACGTGGCGGCCATGGGCCTGCTTTTGCAGCACGCCGTCGGCCAGCATTTCCCTTACCTCCTCGCCACGCATCTGGCTGGAGGCCACCTTGCCACCTTCTGACAAGAGTTTCAGTTTCTGAAATAGCGCTACGGTCTTCTTCATTTCTATTCATTCTCTTAACGATTCTATCCTAAGATTATTGATTCCGCCTACGTTTTATAGCCAGAGAGCAGAGTACAGGCTGACCTGACTCTGCTCTCTATCGAATGCGCGCTATTACCCGTGGATGACCAATAGGGTCTTGACCACCGTATTATTCTTGCTGTCCTTGCTCAGCGCGTAGGTGTAGCGATAGGCTTCGGCCGAATAGGTCGTGGGCGAGGAGTTGATGAGGTCGATGTTGCGCTTGTTGGCAAAGTCGAGGATGCCCCTGACGTTGTTGGGATGCAGCTTGCCAATCTCGTCCATGAGACAGTGGAGCCGGAAGTCGCCAAAGTGACGGCTCACCTTCGTCTTGAAGACATTGAGCAGCATGATGTTGACCATGGCCTTGACAAGGATGTCGGTACCGTCGGAACCCACATTGGAGAGCTTCTCCACGAAGCCCGTGTCGTTGTCGTTCTCCACCACGCGGAACTCCAGTTTGAAGGTGTCGGCCAGCGTGAGCACGCTGCGCTTGACGTCGATGTCGAGCTTGTCGATCAAGTCCATCAGCAGTCTGATGGCCTTGCGGTTGGTGGCCTCAATGGCATTGACGTCGCTGAAGAGATTCAGCTCGCCAAGGTTGAAGCCCGAGTCCTCAACGAAGCGGCTGATGGTGAGCAGCTGCTGCATGAGCGGGTCGTTGCTGTCGACGCTTCTCAGTTCGATGCTCTTCACCACGCCCACGAAGTTGTTGTTGATAAAGTCGCGGTTGATGTCGTGGATGATATTCGCTATCTTTCCCTTGTTCGACATCACTTTGTTGACGTCGGTCGAGATGCGCGAGAGGATATCAACATAGAACTTGCTGGTGCGCCTGCGGAAGTCCTCTATCTTGTTCATGCTGGTGAACTCATAGAGGTTGGCGGCGAAGTCGATGTAGTCGCTCTCGGTGTTGAACTCCGTGCGGAACTGGAACGTATTGCGCGGCGACAGGTTCTTTCGGAATATGGCCACCGCCTCCTTGAAGCTGTTGAGATACATCATCTGACTGCTTATCTGGCTTCTGAGTTCCTTGTCGATGAGAGCGAGCGGCTTTGCGGTCTCTATGGGCGTGGCCTGGAGCAACTGCGGCGGACAGCTGTCGCTTTCGAGGAAGCTCTTCACATCGGCCAGGGCTTCCTGCATGCCAGCGATGAGGGCTTCGAGCTGTCTCACCTGCTCGGCCAACTCCTGAATGGCTGTGTTGAGCCTTTGAGCCCGGGCCTGGTACTTATCTTCAAGGGCAGCAATACGGCTGGCCGTGAGCTGGCGCTGATTGTTGAACTCCACCTCGTGATCGAAGAGCTCCTCTTTGTCCTTCTGATAGGCATAATAGTCGGGGCGGTGGGATTCGATAAACTGCCACTGCCTGCCGACGGCCTCCAGCTGGCTGCGCAGGTTGTCCAGCTGCGATGTGTCGACGCCCGCGCCTTTGAGCTCAGCGTCCATCTGGTGGTCGAGGTCCTTCAACTTCCGGTCGTGTTCCTCTTTCAGTTCTTTCTTCCGCAGTTCCTGTTCACCTGTCTTCTGCTGAGCCTCCTGAAGGATTCTCTTGTTGCTGGCCCTCAGCTGGGCCGACAGCTTGTCGAACTCCTTCTTTTCTTCCTCGTCGATGTGTTTCTTTTCTGCCTCCCACTTGATGATTTCGTTCTCAGCCTGCAGCATCTTGGCGTCGATGGCCTTCTGCTCGCTGGCTCTCCACTCCTCGAGTTTTTTGTCGAGTTTGACGATCTGCTCGTTGGCCTGATCGCGCCGATTGGGAATGATGAGCAACTGCGCCTCCTGCTTCACCTTCTCTTGTCGGAGCTGTTGTAGCTGCTTGCTGATGCGGCCTTCCATCTGCTTGATGTCGGTTTCAAGCTGCGCCCTTTCTTTCTCTATGTTCTTCTTCACGGCCGCCACTTGTCCATCTAGCTTTTCCATCTCCTGCTTGATGTCCTCAGGCTTCCGCACTTGTCGCTCGATATTGTCGAGATTGATGTCGACGCCGAAGACCGAAGAGTCGGAATGACTGATGCGGGGCGCAAGGTCGGTGTTGTAGAGCACGTCCTTCTCGTCGAGCACGCGGCCAAAGGTGTTCTCCCATCCCTCCACATTGTCTGAAAGCCACTCCATGAGCGAGCCTTTCTGACTGTCGAGGAGCTGCTGAAGTTCGGTCTTGGAAGTTGCCAGGGCGTTCAGCTCGTGCTGCATCTCAGCGCGCTGCAGCTTAAATTGGTTTTCCCGTTCGCTTCTGTCCTGTTGGGCCTGTGCCCGCAGATGTTCCATCTTCTGAAGGAGCTGCTGAACGGTGAGCTTCAGCTGCGATTCCAGTTTGGCCAGTTCTGCCAGCTTCTGCTCCTGCTCCTCGCGTTCCTTCCGGTAGGGATTAGTCTGCCTCATCTGCACTTCCTGCAATCTTGCATTCTGCTTATCGTTATTGGCTCTGTCGAGCTGCTCCTGCACCTGCCTGCGCTGCTGGGCATAGAGGGCCGCACGCTCGTCGCGCATCCGGAGATAGAGATTCTGTGCGTCGGCAATCTGCCGGTTCTCCTCCTCCTTAATTTGGTTTTTAGCCGCCTCAGCCTGATTGAGGCCGTCGGCGAGCCGCTGGTCGTCCTGTCGGCGGAGCGCATCATATTTCTCCTTGACCGAGCGGTTCTTGTCGGTGATGATGCCAATCTGCTTCTCCAGATTCTGTCGCTGCGACACAACCCGGCTCTCATCGGCCATGCTGCTGATGATGCGGTCGATGTGGATGTCGGCATAGTGCTGCCGCTTGGTCTTGATGGTGTCGAGCTTATCCTTAATGACGGCTATCTTCTGCTTCAGCTTGTCGCGCTCAGCGGTAAACTTTTGTTCCTCCTCGCTCTTGAGCCGACGCTGGCGGTCGAGGTTGGCCCTCACCGTCGTGAGCTCATTAGCTTTAGCAGGGAGCAATTGTTGGTCGCGGTCGTAGGCATAGCGCAGAGCGCCCGACAGCTCATTGACCATGTCGAAGGCTCCACGATAGTACTGGAACGTATTGTTGACGCGCTCGGCATCGTCTCTCACCTTAATCCGTCCGTTCTTGTCCTTGACATACCATTTCCAGATGTCCTCATACTCTTGGCGGAAGGTCTTCACCTTCTCGCGGAAGAAGTCGAGCTTGACGCATTCCTCGTTGAAGTCGAGCGAATTGATGAGGATGTCCTTGATGACACGGCTCTCCAGACTCTGGTTGAGAAAGATGTTCTGTATGGTGCGCGCCACGTTCTGATATTTGTTGCTCTCCATGATGGAGAACCTCCGCATCTCGACGCTGGTGGCCTGGCGGTTGCCGTAGATGATGTCGCGGTAGGCGTCATAGTTGCGGATGATGTTGCTGATGAAGTGTTTGCCCACCTGCTGGCGTATCTTGGCCCATTTGTCATATACGTTGCCCGTCTCGTCGATGAAGAACCGGCGCTCGTAGCCACAATCGATGAAGCGGAACATGGCCCGTCCCTGATCGCGGAACACCACAACGCAGAACTTGCCATTCTCCCTCACCACCTCATAGATGATATAGCTGTCGTCATCGGGCACGTAGAAGTCGTCGAAGCCTTTCTGCTCCTTCTGTATGCCGAGCTTCATCTTGTCGCCATTGTAGAAGAAGAGGATGGCCCGTAGCAGCGTACTCTTGCCCACGCCCTGTGTGCCGATGAAGTGTACGTTGCCATCGAGCATCACCTCGGCGTAGCGGATGTGGGCGCTGTTGATCATCACTATCTTATTCAGGTATCTCATCTTTCACCTCCTCGTCTATATTGATGCATTCAATGATATGGGTGATGTAGCGGTAAGCGTTGGTCACCTGGTACATGCTATCATTCTGGCTGATCAGCTCGGCAAAGCCCTGATTGGTCATTGCCTTGGCGAGAGCTTCGAGCTTGTCGTGGATAGAGAGCTTCTCGTCGAAGAGATTGTCGAGCTTCTCCTTGAGTTCCACGTCGGCGCCTACGCGCACTTCAATCTGGGCCAGCGTGAACTGGCTTCCGGGGCCGAACGTGGAGTCGTAGTTGTTGAGAAAGTCGAGATAGTCTATCCACACGAGCAGCGCTTTAAGCTTATCCTCGATGTTGGCCTTCTGCTCGTTGCGGGCGAAATAATAGTAGCCGTCGCCGCCCTCGAGCAGGAAGTCGATTTGTGAGAAGTAGTCGGTATACTCCTTCTCGTTTTCCTCAATGTCGTTGTAGATGGCTCTCACCTCAGGCTGAATGCTGTTGGCCGAGATAAACTGTCCGCGTGAGAGCCGCTGGAATACTTCGCTGGTATATTTCATAGCGGTAGGATGATGGGATATTCAAATCGTTGATAAGTATGCCTCTCCCCGGTGAAGCGCAACTGTTCGGGATATTGCGAGGCCAATTGCAGATAGAGCACGAGCCGCTCCTCCAGACTGGTTTCGGCATGGAAGTCGTAGTGGATGAGGAACGAGAAGAGGTCGCTGCCCTGCGCCTTGAACGCATCGAAGAGCTCCTGATGGTTGAAGACGCGCATCGGCTCTTGCTGCATGGTGAGATACTCGCTGTCTATCTTTCCCGAGAGCCGCTGGCTGACGGTGGCCTTGTGGTTCAGCTGTCGTCTGACATTGCTCAGCACCGACAAGGCCTCGTCGCTGTTCTGCAGATATACCATCGACACCTTCGTGAAGTAGTGGGCCTCGGGTTCCCAACAGACGGGATTGCACGTCTCGAGAACAGCCTTGACGTTGGTGCTCTCCTCTATCAGACACTGGTCGTTGAGATATTTCAGCGCACGTATTTTCCTGACGATGCGGCTTTGGTACTCGATGCGGTTGAGATAGTCGATGATTTGCTTCTGGATGTCGATGAGGGCGTGGGCCGACTCGCCGAGCCCCATCGCCACCTCGTTGACCGTCTGCTGCAGCACGGCATCCATGGCGGTGCTGAAGAACACGGTCTGGTGGTCGAGCATCTGCTCGGTCTGCTTGATGAGCTCGCTGATGTCGTGGCTCTTGCGGTCGAAGTCGTCGAGGCGAATCTTCTTCACCTTGTAGTTGGGCTCCTGCTTATAGGTATTCTCCACATTGCGCTTCAGGTCGATGATGTTGCGGCGGGTGGTCTGGTCGATGCTCCGCAGCGTATGGCGGATCTCGCGCAAGAACTGGCGGCGGCGCTGGTCGGAGTCGGCGGCTAGATAGGAGTCGATGTTCAACCGCAGTCGGTCGATATACTGCCTGACCGATTCCACATTGATGTCTTCGTTCACCTCCAGCACCTTCTCGAAGAATTGGAGATAGCTGTCGTCGAGCTCCAGGGTGTTGCCTGCCTGAAGGATGACGCCATGCCGGATGAGGAAGCGCAGCTTGTTCTCATCGCCGTCGAGGGTGTCTACGGCATCGTCGTAGCGGATGGCCACGGTCTTGCGCTTGTTGAACATATCCACAAGCAGCTTGTCGCCCGTCTGCAATCCTCTGATCAGTTCCTTGAGTGTCTTGAAAGCTGGCATAGCAATAGATTGATGGATGTTTTCTGCAAATATCGGTAAAATATATGGAATAGCAAAGCTGCAGGGCTATCTTTCGCAGAAAAAAGCAGGAAATCCTTGCTTCAGGGGATGATTGGGCCTATAAAGGGCCAGTTTGGAACGAATGCATGTGAAGCTCTACGCCTTGTGCTTATCTCTAATGGCCAGAGCCGTCTGCACGCCCACCGAGAGCAGGATGAGGGCAATGCCGCCCCAGAACGGAGCACAGAGCTCTCCGGCCTCGCCAAAGAGCAGCATGGCCAGCGTGATGGTGTAGAGCGGCTCCAGGTTGTAGCTCAGGTTGACGGTGAAAGCGGAGATGGAGCGCAGGGCCTGCAGCTGGAGCAGGAAGGGGGCGATGGTGAAAACGGCGGCGAAGATGATGAGGGCTATCAGGTCGTGGCGTGGAGGCACCACGACGGCTTGTGGCTCACAGGCAGAGTAGACCAGCGTGGCCACGGCGAGCAGCATGCCGCCGCCCGTGAGCTCATAGAGCAGCATCGTGCTGCTGGCGCGGCCTGTGGAGGCCTGCACGCACTTGCTGAGCACGGAGAAGAGGGCATAGAGCAACGACGAGAGGCAGCCCACGGCGATACCCAGTCGGTAGCGGGTGTCGAAACCAAAGATGAGCAGGATGCCACAGACGGTGATAAGGCTGAGCAACAGCTCGCGCCACGACGGACGGTGACGGTCGATGATGGGCTCGATGATGGCGGTGAAGAAGCCGACCAACGCGAAGCACACGGCGCCAATCGAGACGTTGGACATCTTGATGCTGCCATAGTAGCACACCCAGTGGGTCGACAGCAAGAGTCCGCAGCCCATCATCAGCGCCACCTGCCGCCAGGGCAACCTGTGCAGACGGTGCTGCAAGGCCATGACAAGGGCAAGGAGAATGGCTGAGAACAATACGCGATAGAACACCAATGGCAATTCGCTGATGGTGATGATTTTGCCAAACAAGCCTGTAGCTCCGGCCAACAGTATGCCGATGTGCAGACGAAGGTAAGAATACTTCATACAAACAAAGGGGGACTTTCCCCCATCAAAATCTATGTCTTTTTCGGGTTCTTGATATAAACCGGGTGCAAAGGTAGTGGTTTTCTATATAAATAAAAAACGAAATGGAGTCAAAAATGCCGCCGAAGAAGACCCACCCCCTGCCCCTCCCTACGTAGAGGCTGTAACAAAACCTCCGAGATCTTCACTAGCCAAACCTCCCTACACAAAAAAAAATCTCAAATTCGACAATAAAGTGACAATCTGTTTAATGAGTAATGTCTTTAGCAAGCATAATGCAACTAAAAAAAAATCGAAGTACCTTTAACGGAAGCCAATTTTAGAGTTTTGTTACAGCCTCTACGTAGGGAGGGGAGATTTAAGCGAGGGTAAATGGTAGGAGCGCATAGGAGGGCCGTCATTCCTGACGGCCAAGCCCGTACTCTGATTGCGAATCACAAGCAAATCTCTCGTCGTCAAGAATGACTACGCTCCTAAAACGCTCCTACAGCAAATCATTCGTCGTCAAGAATGACGACGCTCCTAAAACACTCCTACAGCAAATCTCTCGTCGTCATTCCTGACGACGTCGATTTCCTGACGAACATATTTTATTGATGCGCAATTGGCCTTCTTGCGTGGCCGTCAGGAATGACGGCCCTCCTATAACATCTCATCTGTGCACTGGTTGGCGGACAGCCTTTTTGGTATACTATGAATACCGAGAATCGATGATTGCTGACAGCTGTCAGCAGTTCTGCTCTCAGCTGTCAGCAGTTCTGCTCTCAGCTGTCAGCAGTTCTGCTCTCAGCTGTCAGCAGATCTGCTCTCAATTGTCGGCATGAGAGATCTATTTATTAATGGCTGGTCTACATGTACTCTCCTGAAGACGGATAACCAGCGGATGCTTCAACAACACAGAAGAGATCCGGCGAGTCCAGCAATCCTTACGTATAAAGTATTGCGTGTGGCGTGAACTAACTTGAACCAATATTTTATTTTCAACAAGTACAATTTGATTTATCTTTGCAAGGACAAACCCCATAACATCAATCAATACAAATATTGGCTTATGAAGACTTTACACTTATCTCCTTTCCATCTAAATCATACGTTTTGTTTTGGCATTTACATTCAGCTTCAGCTCCTGAGATAATAATGCAGCGTAAATAATTAAAGACTATAAACTTACTATCATGGATAGACAATTGAAGAAATGCCCCTATTGCGGCAAAGAGATCTTAGGCGTGGCAAAGAAATGCCGCTACTGTGGAAAGTGGATTGATGGCGACCACGCTCACATGACCACTTGTTCGTCGTGTGGGGAGAAAGTCGACAAAACCAGTAAAGAATGTCCTTACTGCGGTGAGCCTCTGACCCAATCTCATGAAAGTGAAGGTCAGCCGATGACTGAGCCGGATGCAACGCTCCCCCAAACAGAGGAGTCGTCTGCTCAAGAGACGCCCCAACCAACAGATGAAACGACTCAGCCAGCAAATGATAGTTCGCTGCTAGCGAAGAATGGCTCTCAGTCAACAAACACCACGGCTCAACTTACTGGCGAAACAACCCAAGACGAACAGAACAGCGCCAACGACTCATCTTCCACTGAGAACGCAACGAATGGACAAGAGGAAAGCGCTCAGGAGGCGGCAGCACCTGACAGCAACAGTCAAGACACGTTGTCTTTTGACAAGGCTGTAAAGCGCTGTTTCGACAAGTATGCTGTCTTCGAGGGGAGAGCTTCGAAGGCTGAATTCTGGTGGTTCGCGCTTGCTTGTGGCATTGCTTATGCCATCACCTATGCGCTTTGCTTATTGATCATACTCAATGGTGGTGAGCTCGCACTGGCTTGCATTTTGGCTACCGTAGTCTCCGGTCTGACAATGTTGCCGCTTTATTCTGCTGCCACACGACGGTTGCATGACACGAACAAGAGTGGATGGTACTTGTTTATACAGTTGATTCCTGTAGCAGGTCCTTTCATCTTTCTGTATATGCTGTGCGAACAGAGTGGCCTCGACAATCAATATGGCACCGAAGACAGCCGTTACGCAGAGGGCACCAACAAGCTCTCTTCTCGAGACGAGATCGTGTTGGCTGTCTATATCATTTTGATGATTTTAGGAGTCGCTGGTGGTCTTTTCATCATTAACAAAGGAATGGGGAATCCGGGTGCGTCGGACAACTTTGCCGCGGCGACAGACTCTGTTGAAGACTCAACCGTATATGATGAGGATTCAACAGCGTATGATCAGAGTGATAATAGCAGCGGCGACCAAACGCTGGATTTGGCAGAAGAGGTGTACAAGAAATGCTATTATGACCGCTATGGCGACGGTGAGGACTCTCCGACCTATCCTTATGGCTATCAGGTGTCACCCGATGGCAAGTATCTCTTCATCGTAACCAATGTGGGGGCCAATGGTAGCGGATGGATGACGGAATACCAACTTCAGAGATATAACATTGAGACCGGTGATTTGCGTTTCATCACCGACTGTGCAGGTATTATCATGAACGACGATGGCATCGCGGTAGCCAAAGCCAGAGTCACAAATGAAGAAACGGCGCAAAGTGAGGCCGAATATAATTACAGAGTCTATGAAGTCCACTATTCATGGGATGGAAAAAATGACTATAGTAGCCATGAGGAGGAGGGTAGTTTTGCTGATTTTGAGAATACCTACACAGCCACCGACGGAGGTTATGTGTCAGGCGTAGAGCGATTCCCGCAATCGTTTATCGACAGTTCTCGCGAGTGACTTCTCCTGCCTTTGCTATTTCTTCCGGCCCAGCATCTGGTTGGCCACAGCCTGCATGCTGAGCCGGAGTTTTATGTTCTCGACAGAGCCCTTGCCTACCGTTCGGTCAATCTCGTTGTTGATACTGTCGAATCGGTCTGTGGCGTGATGTCGCCGTATGCGGCAATGGCGCGCCGGGTCACGACGACGGTGTAGTCGTGGAGGTGTTTCACCTTTGTGTCGTTCTTGTCAACGAATACTTCCGGCTTGCTCCCTTCCTCATTTTTAGTTTTCGATGTCTCCTGAGCAGTCGGCTCTGGAGGATTGCTGTCCTCGGTCTTGTGGGCTGTCTTGCCGTTCTTGGGAGGCTGCTGCTCATTGGTATTGAGTGAGGTGTCAAGTTCGTTTCCGGTTGAGGTGCAGTCTTGGCGGGGCTTTCCGAAGGGGCTTCTATCTGTTGTGATGGGGCGTCGGGCGAATCGTTCAGTCTCCACATGGCGAGGACAAAACATGCCGCAACCAAAACGACAATCCAAGGTAGTTGATTTTTCCGTGCAGGACCACTGTTCTTTTTTAGTTCAGTGAGCAGTGAATCGGTGTTGGAATACCGGTCGCTGGGCAAAGGGGCGGTGCAACGCTTGACGATGCGTTGCATTCTACGTCCATAGCGCTTTCTGGCCTAGGGTATCATGTCGCTGATAATGATTCCCAGCGAATAGATGTCCGACCGGCAGTCGGTCTTTTTGCCTTTCATCACCTCTGGTGCCACGTAGCGCAGTGTTCCGGCAGTCGGCTGCAGCGTGGCATCGTTATAGGCACGGCTCAGTCCCAAGACTGTTAGTTTTACGTTTCCGCCATTATGCGTAATCATGATATTGGCTGGCTTCAGGTCATGGTGGGTCAATTGCTTGCTGTGCAGATAGCCCAATGCCTCCGCTATCTGCCTGATTGTGCGTTCTATCTCAGGGGCTGTCATCTTGCCCGGCCGGATTCGCTCCTCGAGCGTCATGCCGTCGATATATTCCTCAACGATGCATCTGCCCAGCTGCGGCACGAGGACGAAGTCCAACATGGTGACGATGCCCGGATGCTGCAGCGGGTATGCTGTAAGGTATCCCTTCTCCAGCATTTCTTGAGCAAGAGGATTGTTGGCGTATTCTTTGCGCAGACATTTCTGCACCACCCTTTTGCCGGCATGACGTGCCTTCCATACCTCGCAGAATCCCCCGGTGAGAATGGTGGAGGCATTCGAGCGAGACATAAGAAGAATCGTCTGCGACAAAAGACGGTTGTGCGTCGGTGATAAAAGATTCGTCGTCGTGCGCGGTCATAAGCAAAGGAATGGAGTTGTCGATATACGTTGCAAACTTACATATTTTTTCTGAGGAAGGGGAATATTGGCGGTGAAAAAAATAAGGCCCACCAGCTAGCCGGGGGTGGGGCTTATGGTTCTTGCCTTTTGCGGTACTCTGTTGGCGTGATACCGCACACGTTCTTGAAGGCTCGCACAAAGTTGGGATAGATGTCGAAGCCGCAGCGGTCGGCCACTACGGAGAGGGCGATCTGCGGTTCCTGGGCCAGGAGCTTCATGGCCTTCTTTATCCTGATGCGCTGGATATAGGCCACGGGAGTGTAGCCCGTCACGGCAATCATCTTGCGATAGAACTGGCTGTTGCTCATACACATCTTCGAGGCCACCAGCGCCACGCTCACGGTCTTGTTGTGGTTGAGTTGCGTATAGACCACGTCGGCCACCCTGGTGAGGAACTTCAGGTCGGCCTCGCAGAGCCGTTTGTTCTCCTCATCGTCTTCTTTTTTGCCACATCCCTCGACGATGCCGGCAAACTTCTGTCGCATCAATCGTCGGCTCTCGAGCAGTTTCTCCACTCGGGTGCGCAGCTCGTCGGCATTGAAGGGTTTGGCCAGATAGGCGTCGGCACCGGCTTTCAATCCCTTGACGCGCTCTTCCTCGGTAATCTTTGCCGTCACCACGATGATGGGCACGTGATTGATGATGTCGTTGGCCCGCACCTGCCGGCACACTTCCAGTCCGTCCATCTCGGGCATCATCAGATCGGTGATGATGAGGTCGGGCACGATTTGCAGCGCCTTGTCCAGTCCCTCACGGCCATTGGTGGCGTAGGAGAGGGCATACCGGCCTGTGGCCGCAAGCTGCGAGCCGATATATTCTGCCACGTCGCAGTTGTCCTCGATGATGAGCAGCCGGCAGGCGTCGTCGCCACCGTTGCTGTCCTCCAATGGCTTCACAGCCTCTGACAGACGGGGTGCGGCGGGAGCCTCACCGGTCTCCACCTTTTGCCGGACATTGTTGCTGATGGGCAGCAGAACGCGGAAACGGCTTCCCTTGCCCGGAGTGCTCTCTGCCGTGATGGTGCCGCCCAAAGCATCGACAATCTGCTTCACGAGGGCAAGTCCAATTCCCGTACCGATGTTCTGAGCCTCGTCCTCGGCCTGGAAGAAGGGTTCAAACACGTGGTCGAGCGTCTCCTTGTCCATGCCCTTGCCAGTGTCGTCCACTTCGAGGAGCAACTGGCTGCCCTCGCGCCTGACGATGACGCTCACCTTTCCATAGGCTGGCGTGAACTTCAGGGCGTTGGACAGCAGGTTGGTGATGACCTTGTTCACGTAGTCGGGCACGAAGTCCATCTCCACCGTTTCCTGGTGTATGAAGTTCAGGTCGACGTCGCGGCTGCGGGCATAGTCGCGGTAGGTCTCCACAATCATGGTGACGTAGGCCGTGATGTTGCCGTTGCGCCAGTGGGCGTCTCCCATGGCCGACTTCATCTTCGAGATGTCCAGCAGTTGGTTGATGAGCGTGAGCAGATTATTGCCCTGCCGCTCAATCATCGTCGCATTGTCTTTGACCTCCGCCTCACCGGATGCCTGCAGGTCGTGGCTCAGCCCGATAATCACGGTGAGGGGCGTGCGGAACTCGTGGGTGATGTTGGTGAAGAATTTCTCGCGCAATGTCGCCAGCCGTTTCAGCGCCAGCAGGTTGCGGCGGCGTATCCTCGACGAATAGACGAGCACGGCCACGATGAGTAGCAGCACGGCCACGAGAGCGATGCCGCCCACGACCATGAGCCGCTGAGCATCGCGGGCTTTCTCCTGCAGCCGGAGCAGATCCTCAGTCTTGTAGCGTGCGTTCTGCTGGCTCACCGCCTGCTCCATGTCGTGATTATAGATGGAGTCTTTCAGCTGGGCATAGCGCAGCAGATGCTGTCCGGCCTCTGCGGGATTGCTGGCCTTCAAGGCATTGTAGAGTCCCAACTGGGCCCGGCTCTCATTGTACATGTCTTTCTGGGCAGCGAAGGCGTTGGCAGCTTTCGCGAAACAATCAGCGGCTTCGGCGTGGGCCCCGCGACGGTTGAGCAGCTCTCCCATCTGGTTGCGGCAGATGGATAGCGACAGCGTGTTGCCGGCCTTCTCCAGGATAGGGATGGCCTGCTTCAGCGAGCGTTCGCCCTCGGCGTCCTGGCCCAGTGACATCTGGGCCGAAGCCATTTGCGAGAGGCGGATGCCCGTCTTGGCCGTGTTGCCCAGCGTGGAGTCGATGACATAGGCACGTCGCGCATCGTCGAGGGCCTGCTCGTTCTTTCCCAATATGTGATGGATTTCCGAGGCCATGCCATATTGTATGGCCATGCGGGTGGAATCCTTTATCTGCGTACTATTGACCAGAGCTTCCTCGATGTAGCGCTCGCCGTCTTTCAGCTGTTTTGTCATCAGGCAGATTCCGGCCAGCGTGTTGAGCGAACTGCTGATGCGGCCTTTGTCGCCCAGTTTGCGGTCGATGTCGAGCTTATTGCGCACGGCATGGATGGCGTTGGTATAGTCTGAGAGCCTGACATAGAGCAGCCCCACGATGTTCTCGCAGTCGCTCTTCTGCGTCAGGTCGTTGCTGCGGTTGACCAAGGGCAGTGCACGCTTGGCATAGGTAAGGCCTTTCTGATACTCTTGTGTGTCGAAGAAATACTCGCCGGCCCAATACCACACCAGGGCGTCTACGCTGTCGGGATTCGTCTTCTGTGTTACGGCCGTCAGACTGTCGGAGAGTTCCATGCGGTAGATGATGCCGAATATCTTGTTGGCTGTACTGATGCGCTGCTGGCCCTTCTGCTGGTCGTAGTCGGTCAGCAGCTGTTCCATTGTCTTGCCGTTCGTTGTCGTGTCTGTATAGGTTGTGGTGCCGGACTGTTTACCAGACTTAGTTCCGCTGCTATCGCATGCTGTCAATAGGATGCAGAAGAGGGTTAGAGTCAACAGATTGATGGTCCATCCAAGAAGCTTGCTTCCGAGATGACTGACAGTCTTGGGGGTGTGCTGTTGCTGGGTCTGCCGACTTCGTTTTTCGTTTCGCATAATTCTGTAGGTGTTAGTGCTTGGTGTTGATTGTAGAGGGTGGAAGGAATCTCGCATTGTGAGGACAGTCGTCATGAGTAATAAACAAAGACGCCGAACCGCATGATTGACCCTGCAAAGATAAATTTTATTTTTATAAATCTGAGAACTTTCTATCATTTTTTTTCATGCTTTCATCATAAAATTAATATTGAGAGTCCACTTGAAAAAGTCAGCACCCCTTTCAATCTAAAAGTTGAGTGCCAGTTTCCAAGGATAATACCTCAATAAATGAGAGATTTTACGCTCCAAAAGCCTTCTTGTTAGGCTGATAGGTTTCAAATCATAACATTTTTGAGGTAGGGGCCTCAAAAAACGGACTTTTTAAAGGGGACTCATATTGAGTAAAACCGAACAAAAACCATGATATGGGGGCTAGGTCGAGTAATGGCTTTCTACGGTGCATTGGATATTTTATGTGTTTAGGTCGACTGACTCTCTGCGCGCTTCACGCTGGTGTGCCGCCTTCGGGGCACGGAGTCCAGTTAAAGAGGAGTATTGTTATCCCCAGTCTGCACTCCTGTCGTCGCTTGACTGGGGTTACCGAGAGTCAGCCCTGCCTGGGCTGGTTAGTTTATCTTCCTTCGGAGTTGTAGGAGCATCGCTATTTCTGACGACGAAGGAATAGAAGACCTACCCCTTTCTTCCTTGGCCGTCAGGAATGACGGCCCACCTATTTGCTTTTAACATTTACCCTCCGCTTGCTTCTCCCCTTCCTCTGTAGTAGGAGGGTCGTCATTCCTGACGACCAAGATTTCCGAACGAACCACTCACTAGTAGTACAATCCACTTTCTTTCTTGGCCGTCAGGAATGACGGCCCTCCTCTCGCCCTCCTACGAGCATCAATCGCTATTTACCCTCCGCTTGCTTCTCCCCTCCCTTTGTAGAGGCTGTAACAAAACCTCCGAGATCTTCACTAGCCAAACCTCCCTACACAAAAAAATTCTCAAATTCGACAATAAAGTGACAATCTGTTTAACCTACATTATTCATGGAGATTATTTTTCACACGAATATCCATAAATTATCCATAAATTTCTCATGAATATAATCATTTACGAATAATTTATGGGTAATTTGTGATAATTCATGTTCAAAAAAGTAGCGTTTAATGTTCATGAATAATGCAGGTTAATGAGTAATGTCTTTAGCAAGCATAATGCAACTAAAAAAATTCGAAGTACCTTTAACGGAAGCCAATTTTAGAGTTTTGTTACAGCCTCTTTGTAGGGAGGGGTTGGGGGTGGGTCTTGAGGCTTGCCTTTCTATTACCACTAACCTCATTATCTTTAATTAGTTACGCATCTTTCATGATTGATTTTGATAAGCGGGAAGAAAGCAGATTGCACGATATTGACAGTTTTCTGGCGGATGCTGATAAGGGGTCTGCGACAGTCCTTGCTTAACTTTGCAGCAGAATAAATTTAATCAACAAGAACCCAATCATTATGAAGTGTTTTATTCCTAAATCAGGCTCCAGGCACATTTCCCGGATACCCATGCAGCTACTCGTGGTGGTCTGGACCTGCTTGGCCTCACTGTACGGACAGAAGTCGTTCGGACAGAATGTCACCATCTCGCCCTCGTCGGGCAACCTCATCGCGGCACTGACCTACGACAACGAAGTGGGATTCCAAAACGGATGGTCGGCCTTATGGCGCCACAATCAGCTTCCGCTCACACTGCATGTGTCTGATAAGCCCGACCTCACGTCCAGCGGTGTGCTGAAAGACCCTGCCGGCAACATCCGACTCGACAGCGACAGAAATCTCTACATCCTCATGGGCGGCTCGTCCGTCACCACCCACATGAGTTTCTCCCTGCCCAAAGGCTTCCGCTTCACGGGCTACCGCATGGTGATGCTCAACGACATGAATGGCAGGAATTATGGCGGATTCAGTCTCAAGAGCATTAATAAACGAATGTATGAGACCAGCAGCAGTTTCGATTACAACAACGCCCTGGCCTCTACCCCCGAGATGAGTGGCACCAATTCCACTCGCGAATACGTCATCGAGCGTACCAGCAAGACGGAGACAGACATGGGCAACAATCTTTACTTCTATTTCTGGCGGAAGTCTGATGCCTACTACGGAGCCACGATCAAGTCGATAGAACTCTACTTCACCGCCGAGGCTGAATTTCAGGCCAATGGTGTTCCCGGCACTCCCGGCGAGATTATCGGCGAGGGAGTCAACATGGTGGGCGCTGAGTTCACCACCGGCAAACTTGACCTGGGTTTGATTCAGCCCAACACAAAGAGCGGCAATACCTACTTCAGCTACAACTACGAGAATGTCGTCGACCTCACGGCTCAGAACTGGCTCTACCAGGCCGATGCTGTCACTGCGGACAAGAAGTTGCCCGAGACTGCCGGCAGCGGCAACATCCAGGTGCTGCAAAACGATGGTCAGCTCTACTATGCTCTCGGCAATGGCACGTATTATATCGAGACGCCCACGGAGACCCAGAACCAAAACGGCAAGACCATCCCCTTAGGATTCCGCATCACGGGCGCACAGATCAAGGCGCACTATGGCACGCAGGCTGATGCTTCCACCATCGCCTATGATGGGCAAAGAGGAACCATCTCATATCGCTATAGCAGTTTCTGGTCTACTACCATCTATTATCTTCAGGCCAACGGCTACTGGGACTCCAGCCCTCAGACAGAATGGACCCTGACGAAGAATGGAAAGCTGAAAAGCGGCGGCTCGTATCTCTGCGTACAAATCTCTGTCTCAGGAAATTATAAGCAATACATTGTCGATGTGACCACGGATATCAGTCAGGCCAGCACCTTCACCGTGAGCAACGGCAAGGTGATGTGGGGAGAGAATTACCTGTCGTTCTACGACCGGGATTCCCGGGCAAGGTTTTACAGCCACGACGATAATTCCTCCACTTGGACCGCCCCGTCTGCCGACCCCCACCATCGACGTCCCGCTACGAGGCTTGCTGACGCAATATAGAAGGAAAATAGTTAATAAACAATAAAAATACGCCTTTTATAATGAATAATTGAAAGAAAACTTGCAAAAAAGAATATTTTCCTTATCTTTGCAGCGCTTAGCGTATTAACCACTAACAAAAGGAGTTAATCAATAAGCAAATAGAAGCATCGGAACTACAATAGTTCAAGATAAAAACAGACCAGTAAGAAATGTGGAAGTTTCTAATCTGACGATGTTTAAGACGGTAATGAAATGAAGAGGGCTCAGTATATGTTGTTGAAACATTTATGTGAGTAGAATCCTCGTCACTTGTCGTCATTCTATTCAAGGTGGAGGACGCGTTCCTCCGCCTTCAATGGAACAAAAAATGTAACTGTTCGCTCAACTGTTATGCCCCAGTTGTTGCAGGAGCAGGTTCTGCTAAGTAATAAAGGCAGGAGGTGACAACACCAAATCTTAAAAACTTTTAAATCATTCGTTGCCACCGCAACGTGGTGTTAGAAAATGTAAAAGGGATTTGGTAATAAGGAGAAAAAATCCTACTTTTGCGTCCGACTTGATGAATAATTAGGTGCCACAGCGGGCACCTCAAGCCGAAAGGCAACCAAAATCAATTGGTTTTTTAGGATTGTTTGGTTTTTAAGGCAATCATTCGTGTCGGAATTTTCGTTGGAGCGTGTTGACGCATCTTCTCGGTAAGAAATGTGGAAGTTTCGGAAATCAGAAGACGATGGCGGCAAGATGCATAAATGGCATAATTGTCTCCTTTGCAGGTGTTTGCATTGGGATGAATGTACATTTTTGCGTGGTTGTTGTATCATTATTCTGATTAGGCCCTTCCACAGCCTCTTACTGGTAATGTTAACTTCATCCACGCTTTTTTTGTGTTATCATCAAAGCAAACAATAAAAAAACTAAGACAATGAGACAATTTTACAAACATTTCATGGCATTGGCCCTTTTGCTGATGCTTCAGGTCAGCACAGTATTCGCTGTGAACGTTACCTACTCGCTTAAGACTCATATTGACGGCCGACCCATCACGGGCACTGCTAACCTGAATGAAGGGGCAACCCTGGAAAGTGGTATGCCTCGCGCCTTATGGCGAGCCAATACTACTTATAAGTATTATAGCGACCCTGAGCTGACACAAGAGATAACTGTTGCTCCAGCAACAGACGCTACGGTCTATGTGGATTATGTTTTTGACCCTCCTTTCTTGGTTTCCAGCGAGGGAGCGGAGTTTTATTACTATTTTAATGCATTCATCGGTGGAAACAAATACTATCTGTGCGATGATTTGGGTGGCCTAAAGTCTAATGCTGCAGCTCAATACCGGGCTCATGCGTCGTGGGCACTGTATGGTGATGGCTATTGTCTCAATCTTAAAGCCGAGCAAACGGGTCAGTGGCTTACATATAGTGCAAGTGCTCCCGTGATGGCAGATGCGCCCATGACTACCGGATGGCAGTTGTATTTGAGTGAGTACACGAAAAATGGGGCAGTATATGAGACCGTTATTTTGGGAACGACAACTGAAAACCAGATTCTGCATTTTGACAATACTGCTACATCACCCAGCTCTCCCGGTATTCCTTCAAGTCAACATTCTATGGGTCGATTTGTTTTGGTTGACATGTCCAGTTGGAATGGAATAAGATGGGATGACCACCATAAGCTTGTCCACTATACCACGAGTTATGACCAATTATTCTTATCGAACAGTAGTTTCTTCTTCACTAAAGGTACATATCAGAATATCTACTCCACAGTGTGGAGAATCCTTAAGGCCGATGGAACATGGAATCCAGACATTGTAGTTCAGAAAGGAACTACTCAAACACTGATTGGCATGCCAACGGGTCAGAATAAATACACGGAGAGAGGAGATTGCAATTATGACCGCTATTACAAAGATTCTGAGTTCTCAGAGAAATATCCTGATGACTACATGATACCGGTAACTGGTAATACCATTATCTATATCAAGGAATCCTACAAGAATGGCGAGCCTTTTGTCACCGACCATTGGATTACGCTTGTCCTCTCTTATAATGTTAACAATCTGGCGAATGAGTGGGGCTACGCCGCAGATGGTGTGACGCCTGCCGTCAGGGTGTTGGAATACACAGCCCTCACAACGAATGCTTCTAACACAAAGTATGCGTTGACATTTACGGAAACTGATAAGATAGAGGCCCACAAGCCTTACCTGTTTAAGGCCGACGAGGTGTTGGAAGGCAAATATCTCAACTTGGCAAAAGATCCCAATTGGGGAAACAAGACGCAAGAGGAGCTTGACTCTTACGTTGGTAATAAGAAAGTGACTTGGAAGGACAACGCCAACAATAGTCCCGACGTGACGATGATTGGCACCTACTACGACAAGGAACTGACCGTGCTGAGTGAGCATCCGAACCTGTTGTACTTCTACTTCGGCTACGACAAGCGCTACGACAGCGCCAGCAGCGACTATGTAGGCGAGACTGCTGCTGAAGGCAAGTATCCTTACAACTTCTACCGCGTGACCCAGAAGCCTGTCACCATGAAGAAGAACCGCTGCTACTTCATGATTGAGGGTGCTCCTGCAGGTGCCAAGCTGATGCTGATGGACAACTTCGGCGAAGTGATTACAGGCATCGAAGGCTTCGAGGTAGAGCGTACTGTGCCAACGGGCCGCATCTACAACCTGAATGGCCAGGTGGTGGGCAACGACCTTGAGGCTCTGCCTCGTGGCGTGTATATTGTGAATGGAAAGAAGGTGATGAAGTAAATAAAAGAAAGGAGACGAAAATATGAAGAAAACAGCGTATATCGCACCCGAATGCGAAATCTTTGCCATGCTGACCGAAGGCATCTGCGACCTGACAGTCTCTGGCCTTAACGGTGGTGGCGCTATCGACATCGGCGACGGTGGCGACAACGACGACGATGCCCCAGACCCCACGGCCAAGAGTACGAACCTCTGGGACGGTTGGGAGTAATCTCCCCCAACACACAGACATTCCACTAGTTGTTTTTGGCTATTTGTATAATAGCACCATAATCGATTATTTTATTAATTTGTTCGCTGCCGCCCCCGCTGTGAAGCCCGGGCGGTTTTTTTATGGCAAAGAATGAGCCCGCTGACCGCCAGCGAGTTGCGAAATTCTTACAAATCGGCGTCATCAAAACCATAGGTTTCAGTCGTCCAAACCATAGGTTTACGGGCTGCAACTCATAGGTCTGTACGACCGAAACCATCGTTCTGTTCCGACTAAACCATAGGTTTAGAGCCTCCGAACGCCGCTTCCCGTCGCCACAACCCGCGGTTTTGTCAGAGAAAAGTCACGCTCCCTCTCCCAGATTGCCCGCAAAGGAAGTGTTAAAAAGCGGAGGAAAGCCGCCGCTTTCCCCCCTTTTAGTTCGCTATTTGCAACTACAATTTGTCTGTTCCCTATCGGATGATGATGCAGTTGTCTACGAGCGAGACGTGGCCTTTCTGCAGGCGGTTGAGGATTTCCACGGCATAGGCGGCGGTGCTGCTGCGCGGAATGATGTAGCGCAGACGGAGCTGCATGAGGCTGCGGTTGTGGCACTCCACGCTGAGATTGTAGGAGCGGGCCAACTGCTGAACGATTTCGCCAAGCGGCGTCTCGTTGAAGTAGAAATAGCCGTCGCGCCACGCCTTGTAGGGGTCGGTGTCGGCAGTCTGGATGACGGCCTGCGCGTCGGTGATGGAAATCTTCTGTCCGGGCTGCAGCCTCTGCTCGCCGCCTGAGGCCTTGGCCGTCACGCCCACGCAGCCCTCCACGAGCACCACCTCCATGTGCTTAGTCGATGCCACCACGTTAAACTCCGTGCCGTAGTCGCGAATGTTGCCCTGCGCCGTTGCCACCATAAACGGTCGCCCGGCATCGTGGGCCACGCAGAAATAGGCTTCGCCGACGAGCGACACCAGGCGTTCGGAGGTGATGAACTTGTCGGGATACGTGAGTTTCGAGCCTGGGCGCAGGAATACGCGTGTGCCGTCGCTCAGGTTCACCTGCACGCTGTGGCCGTAGGGCACGCTGAGCGTGCTGCTGCCCACCAGTTGCTGCCCCACCACATGGCTGCCACGTGCCGGAGAGTTCTGGCTGCCGGCTGCTGTCTTCATGCCCTTTGCAACATCGAGCACCACGTCGCCGCTCTCGTCGTTCTCGCTCAGGGCAAGGGCCAGTTGCCTGCCGTTGCCGCCATCGAGCGTGATGCCTTCGGCACGGGCCTGGCCTGGCTCCTGCTCGAAGGGGGCTGGCACTGGCGGCAGCTGCTGGCCGGCAGGGCCTTTCAGCGTGGTCCACAGCAGGAATGCCACGCCCACGACGGAGGCTGCCACGAGTGCCGCCCCGACCTTCCCCCGCAGGGAGGCAGAGCGCAGTGGGCGCAACCACGCGCCACGTGCCTTCTGCACCCCGACCCGCTCCTTGCACTCCTTGCACTCCTTGAACTCCTTGACCCCCTTGGACTCCTTAAGCCGGTGCAGGGCGGCATCGGTGTCGGGCTGACCTGCCAGCATGCCACGCATCATCATCACGTCCTGGCAGGCCTCGCGGAGGTCTGCATCGGCTTCCAGACGCGCCAGTTGCTGGTCGCTGAGGGGAGCCTTCGGCTGCATGATGTCTAATACTTCGTCGGTCGTCATAGTTTTACCTTTCTTCCACCTAATATAACGCACTCCCACCTTGGGCGGGTATGGTTTTTAACGTTTTTTGCGTTGCTCGGCTATCTGGCGCAACGCCTGCGAGATGTATTTCTTCACCGTGTTGGGCGAGATGCCCATCTCCTCGGCCACCTCCTTGTATTGCTTCTGATCCACGTAGCAGGCGGTGAAGATCTGGCGTGTGTAGTCGGGCAGCGACTGCAGCACCTGCCTGACGATTTCCTCGCGCTCGTGGAGTTCGGCCAGTCGGTCGGCGTGGTCGTAGTCTTCGCTCAGCCGCGCCAGCAATTCGGCATGCCGCTGCTGGGTGGCCTTGCGGCGCAGATGGTCGATGCACTTGTTGCGCACGTTCTTATAGAGGAATGCGCGTGCCGTGCCACGATCGATCACCGAGAAGCTGCGCCAGACGTCCTCGAACGCCGCGCTCACCACGTCCTCGCAGTCGGCCTCCCTTTGCAGGAATCGCCATGCGAAGGCATAGAGTTCGCCGTAGAGCAGACGGAACAATTGGTCGAAGTCGTCGTGATCAATCATGGGTTTTTGCGATTTGTCGGCAAAATTAGTAAAAAAACACGAATTTGCAAGAAAAGTATACCCGAAAATCGCGTAAAAACGTTTTATCTATATAATCAGACAAAGTATTAACCTAAAAAACAACATTGCTTATGGACAAAAGACGATGGACAACCCTGTTGCTTTTGCTCGCTTTTGCCGTGCTTCCAACCATGGCACAACAGAGCAAGGTGACAATCAGTTGTCAGAACGAGCCATTGCCGAAGGCACTGCGCCGACTCGAACAGGTCAGCAAGCAGAAAATCATGTTCACCTACGAGGACGTGGAGCCCTACCGCGTCAGCGGACAGGTTGACGAGGCGCCTTTCGAGGCCGCTCTGCAGATGATGCTCTCTGGAAAACCCTTCGACTACAAGATCGACGGGAAACTGGTCACCATCAACCGCATACAGCAGCAGCGAGGAGGCAGCCGCGAGATCACGGGTATCGTTGTCGACGACCTGGGGGAACCGCTCATCGGAGCCACCATCACAAACGTGAAGAATCGTGACGACCGCGAGACTTTCACCGCCATCACCGACGTGAACGGCCACTTCAAACTGACGCTCTCGAACGCCGTCAGCCAGATTGAAGTGAACTACATCGGCTTCCAGCCGAAAGGCGTCACGCTCATAGGTGAGAGCGCCTATCGCATTCAGCTCATGCCCGACTCGAAGGCCATCGACGAAGTCGTGGTGACGGGTGTCTTCGAACGCAAGGCCAACACCTATACTGGCGCCGTGACCACGGTGAAGGGCGAGGAACTGCAGCGCGTGGGCAATGTGAACGTGCTGCAGTCGCTGAAGAACATCGACCCCTCGTTCCTGCAGATTGAGAACCTGGCAGCCGGTTCGAACCCGAACGCACTGCCCGACTTCCAGATGCGCGGTGCGTCGACCATCGCCAGCGTGCAGGGTGAGTATGCCTCGAGTGCCAACCAGCCGCTGTTCATCCTCGACGGCTTCGAGACCGAGCTGACTAAGATTCTGGACCTCGACATGAACCAGGTGGAGAGCGTCACGACGCTGAAGGACGCCACGGCCAAGGCCATCTACGGCTCGAAGGCCGCCAACGGCGTGATCGTCATCGAGACGAAGCGCCCGGAGAGCGGCCGGCTGCGCGTGACCTATACGGGAAGCATGTCGCTCGAGGTGCCCGACCTGACGAGCTACGACCTGACCAACGCCCGCGAGAAGCTTGAAGTGGAGCGCATGGCCGGCCTGTACAGCAGCGAGAACGCCGTCAACCAGATAGCCCTCGACGAGAACTACACCCAGAAGCTGCGCGAACTGCTGGCCGGCGTAGAGACCGACTGGCTGGCACAGCCCGTGCGCAACGGCTTCGGCCACAAGCACTCGCTATACCTGGAGGGTGGCGACAAGGCGATGCAGTATGGCGTGAACCTGGCCTACAACAGAATAGGCGGCGCCATGAAGGGCTCCGACCGAAACACCTTCTCGGGCGGTGTGATGCTGGCCTACCGCGTGAAGAACCTGCAGTTCCGCAACAAGCTGACCGTGGACTACAACAAGAGCCACAACTCGCCCTACGGATTGTTCGACGAATACTACCGCATGAACCCCTACAGCCGCATCTATGCAGAGAACGGCGAGTACGTGCGTTCGTATGACTACATGAACAATGCCGGCGAGAGCAATGCTTACTACAACCCGCTCTACAACACCACGCTCAACACGAAGGACGAGACGGGCTACACCACCATCACGCAGCAGTTCACGAGCAACGACTTCCAGGTGGCCGGTGGTGAGTTCCACTTCTACGTGCCTGCAGAATTTGCCGACAAAGACAACAACTGCCGCTTCACCTTCGAGAATCTCCACAGCAAGTATATGGACGCTACCTATGGCAACGGAACCCATGGAAATGGCCGCAACTATTTTGTCAAGTCGGAATACTACAACTCCTACGGCGACGGTCATCAATACGAGGCACCAGCCGACGCGGATCCTTCGACAAAGGTCAGCACGGCCATGTGCGGTGACCAGCCCTTCAAGTACAACAACGCCCACGAGTTGGCCAACGACAATGTGAGCGCCACAGCTGCCACGCTCGAAGAATATCCCTACTCTGAGGCCCTCTACACGGCTGCCGACGGTTCGGGAACCAGCACGGGCAAGCAGGGTACCTTCACGAAAGACATTGAGTTGGCCGTCAACACCGACACCAAGGACTGCTACCTCTTCACTGGTGACGAGACACGCTACAACATCGCGCCCACCACGGCCACGGAGCATCGCTACTATGCCTTCTACCTCATGAAGGTCGACCTGCAGGTGAAGGAATACGAAGCCTATTGCAGAACGAAGAAACTCTATGAGACCACCTTCTACGACGGTCAGCAGACAAAGCCTATGTATGGCGGAGTCTTCGAAGCCTACGAGAAAGGATACGCTGGTGATAAAGCACATCAGATACCCAGCGAGCAGGCCTTCCTCTCCGTGAGCATGATGGTGCAGGCCTTGAAAGACGCTGAGACCAGAGAAATCTTCACGGCCGACCAGGTGCTCTATCTCGACTACACCGACCTCTACTCCGTCTTGGTGGAGAGCAAGGAGAATATGGCTGCCATGAAGGCCAGGCTCAATCCCAACTGCCTCATCTTCTTCCCCGAGCGCACTGTATATAATGAGGACAACTACGTATCGAAGACCAAGAGCGGTGACTTCCGTGCCTGCAAGAACATTGTTATCACCGACAAGCAGCCGTTCTATTCGCCCTATAAGATCACTGTGCCGGCCGAGAACTACGCCGCCTACTCGCGCAAGATTACGAACGACCTCAACGGCAAGGCCACACTGGCCACGCTCGTACTTCCCTTCTCCATAGAACTGAGCGATGGCGTACACACCAACAACATGTGCAGCTTCAAGATGCATCAGATGATGGCCAACAACTGTCTCTCGGCCGACAGCGAGCAGGGATCCGTAGGAAAGGACTTCTGGGGCACGGCACATTTCGAGCCTGTCACTGCTCCGAGGACAACTCCCAACAAGCCTTATATGGTGATTGTGGAGAAGGCTTCCTCCGACGAGAACACCTCCTTCGAAATCCTTCAGTATGGTTCCGATGTCTACGCAACACCTGGCGATATGAATGCAGATTACACCTTCAGCGGTGAGACAGCCACAGGCAGTATTAACAACGTCGGCTACACCTTTACCAATCACGGATCCTACAGCGGCAAGAAGTTGCCGAAGAATGATGGATGGTACTATTTCGCCCAGGGCAAGTTCTACAATTCCAAGAATCTCTCCGAGAAATACGACCACGTCTACATATTGCCCTTCCGCAGCTACTACGACTACAAGGTGAGCAATGGTGCCAAGGACATGGCTGGATTCGAAGTCTCCTTCGATGAGCCCACCGCCATCCACGCTCAGCCAGCCTTCAGCGACAGTGGCCTGAGCATCGAGACCAGCAAGGGCAGTCTGACCCTGACCGCCTCGCGCGCCATGCCCGTCAGCATCGTCGCCGCCTCTGGAGTCCTCGTATGGCGAGCACAAGTGGAGAGCGGACAGCGGTCGACAGTGGCTCTGCCCTCAGGACTCTACATCGTGAATGGAAAGAAAGTAATCATCCGCTAAAAGAAAGTTGTTATGAAAAAGCAATATATCATCCCCACCACCGACATGGTACGTGCAAGAGAGATTCCCGAGTTGTTGGCAGGAACGCAATCTCCTTGGGCCGATGGAAAATCTGACGAGTTCATTGTCGACGACGATCCCTGGAATGAGCAAGATCCCTGGGGAAGAGGCAAAGCCTCCGAAAGCCTTTGGGAATAATTCAAATTAGTGCTCGTAGGAGGGGCGGCATTCCTGCCGCCGCTCCTACCAACTCCGAAGGGTGCAGGGGGGCACAGTTATTGACGGGATGTATAGACTCAATGAATTGTTAATTTGCACCATGCTCTTCAGAAAGTTTAAGCTTGACGTATTTTTATTATTTTAGTTCACCTATAAGGCCAGGATGCGCCTTTGGCTTTTATAAGGATTGACCGCCAGTCTGAGCTTCCAGGCAGCTCTGCATCAAGGAGAAGGTTGATCCTTAATTTTCAAGGTGGTAGACCATAGTAGAGAGGATCAAGAAAGTATCAAGTCGCCTCGTTTTTCTTTACAACTACAAAGATAATAAATTCGTCGTCCGAATCCAAATATTCACTCTCATCCAAGCTGTGTATTATACTTTGTTAACGCTGTAACGCTTGGTTTTTTTGCAATCGGTTGAATTTCAGTGTTTTATCGATTTTCGGCTTTCGTCCTTTCGCCGGCCCGCCCCCGATTTCAGCCTAATGCGATGTCAATTCATAATTCATAATTTCATAATTCATAATTTCTGTCGCGGCGATATTCGTCATCCCGCGAGCTGAATGTTAAAATCCGAATGATGCCGTAGGAGGGCCATAGGAGGGCCGTCATTCCTGACGGCCAAGAAAGAAAGCAAGACCCACCCCCGTCCCCTCCCTACGGAGGGAGGGGAGCGAACATCGGAGTGTATATCATAATGATATTCGGAAGAGGGCGATAGAATGGTCTTGCGGCTGTGAGTGGTTCTCTTTAATACATCTCCCTGCGGTAGGCACGGGCAAAGAAGTCCATGTTGTCCTGCAGTTGCTTCTGGCCGTATTCGATGCCCTTGGTGGAATTGATGGCAGCGTCGGGCAGCATTTTGTGACTGATCAAGTAGCGGGCCGCGACACCTGGTACGCTATTTCTGCTTGCGACGATGTTCAGAGCGTACTTCTTAGCTTCCCTTTGGTCGTAATAGGGATTGCGTGGATCGCAGATGTAGGCTGCCACATCCGGCATGATATTGATAGGCTTGTCGGGACCGGGCGCGAATATGGCTATATCTTCCGCATTAAGGGCGATATCTGAGAGTGCTTTTTTCACTTCATCCGCATTGAACTCTTTCTTGAGGAATGCTTTCAATTTTCGAGCATCCTTGAAATAGAGCAGCGGACTTCCGCCCGACGATTCCATCAGGTGGTCGTATTGTTGCTGGGTAAGCCCTTCTTCTTCCTGTAATCCTTGCTTGTGCTTCTCAAAAATCTGATTGATGTCGCCCCACAGTTCTTTGCCGTTTGGATACCACTTGCCGTCGTATTTGGCATAGGCCCCTATGGCCCCGCTATATTTTTTGAGCTTGCTGTCTGAGATGTTGTATGAAGGGCCGCGCTCTATCACTATCTTCTTGTCTTCGGGGGTCTCAAAACTGATGGAGTGCTTGTCGTAGCTTGTCATGCGCATTATTTCTACCGGAATCGTCGCCTCGATATCGGCTATTTTCTGAGCCACCTCTTTGCTGCCCACCTCGCCGACAAACATAGCCAGCCATTCTTTTGGCAGCAGGGCGAGCATTCCCACCTGGGTAAACATCGGGGTGCTGCACTCGGCCTGAAGGTAGGCATCCTCGTCCTTCATGACACAGGTATATTTCGTCTTTATTTCTTCCACGATATCATCAGCCCGTGCGTCGGAGGTAAGATAGCAGTCGAAGAATATCCACTTCAGTACATTGCACGTCTCATAGAAGTCGTTGGCGAATGTGGCCTTGCGGAAATAATTGGCCATTGCCTCATTGATGGGAATCTTCTCAAATTCGCTCTCAAGCATGTCGTACAGCATCTTGGCTATCTCGTTGACGACTTGGTTCTCGGGGTTGATCACTCTATCGTAGCCAAGGAAGTCGCGGAAGGCATCCCAGACGAGCAGCCTGACGGCGTTGATGTCGGGCTCATCCACATAGAGCTCGCCTTCAGACTCATAGAAGGGGTAGGAGCGCCCGTAGAGCTCCTGGTTCTTCCTCACGAAGGCCCGCCACATACCCGCGTCGGCGACGATGTCCTCAAAGTACATCACTACGCGCGAGATGATGGCTTTCAATGCGTTGGCCGTGAGAACCATCTCAGGTAGATCCGACTCCAGCAGCGCGCGCTCCATGTCATTGGCAAATTTGGCATAGTCGCTGTCAACGTTCGTGGGCTGCAGCGTGCGGGGATGAAGCTGGCGTATGGTGCTGATGGAGAAGGGGTAGGGGAGTATCCGGAGGGTTTGGGCGCGCTTAGTGGTTGCTTTCTTCGTAGGCTCTTCGACGTACTTCTGTTCTTTGGAACGAACCCTCTTGACGTAGTTGGCCACTGCATAGCGTGCTACAGCAAGAGAGAATTTCTCGGGAGTGATTTCTCCGCACTCCAGCATTTCCTCGTAGCCCCAGACTCCGCCAATATCCTCAGGCGGGCAGCCGCCTGCGCCGCTGTCGACAGTTACATTATCGGAGGGATGCTCTTCGATGGATGAGAGTCTGACCTGATGCATCCAGCTGTCACCGAAGTCGTATTCAAATTTGATCGACTGTCCTTTCTTTCGAAGCACGTCTTGGACGGTCACTGCCATTGAGTCGATAGTCCTACTGCTCCAATCAGGATCGTCGTAATCTTTTTCATGGGAATCATAATACTTGCCTTGAGCCTGGAACATGCTAAGATGTTCGCCGCTCCATCCCATGGCGAGAATGATGATCTTTGCCAAATGCTCCAGTCTCATATTGCTGGGTACGGTAATGCGGCGGAATATCTTCACTGAGCTGTTTAGCAGTGAGATGTAGAGATGATAGGTCTCTGCCACTTCGGTATCAGCCAGCAAGGTGGCATGCCCCTTCACGTAGGGATATTCCTTCTCGTCTTCGATTTCTGGCATCTTTTTATCACCGACCAGCTCTGAGATGATATTATATATCTTTCTGGTCTGCGTGGGCGTAAGCTTGAGATCGGAGAGGGAATTTTTTTTCTTCTTTGACATGTTGCGTTAGTATTTGCGGTTTTGATTCTTGTAGATACTGCCGCCCATCGGCCGTGAGCCGTCTGCGGCAATGCTCTGGGAAGGTGGAACTTTCACGGCTGAGAGAAATGATCCAATCCGTGAACTCCATCCGGATTGCAAATTTACAAATAATAACCCAAATTGAGAAGTGAGCGATGCTGTTATTTTCACGGAGCATCGGTTTTTACTCATCTTTGATACGTACATCCGCATTCTTATGTGATGATAGCGCTTAATCGGTACCACTCATATCACTTGAATCGGTACCATCTGTAGCGCTTGAATCGGTACCAATCGTATCGCTTGAATCGGTACCAAGATTGTAGGCAGAGCCGTCATGTT